>Ga0208771_1000576_pt1 | contig 22074 bp, 20 predicted proteins | sample AntAceMetag02UKX_FD_184775 | JGI IMG/M metagenome (GOLD analysis project Ga0208771, IMG submission 184775) | Saline lake microbial communities from Ace Lake, Antarctica - Antarctic Ace Lake Metagenome 02UKX (SPAdes) (version 2) | ecosystem: Environmental > Aquatic > Non-marine Saline and...
CGGGAACGGGCGCAGAAGGATATTCTGCGATGAAGAGGATTATTCCGTCTTTATTGAGAAGCTCGATCTTTCCTTGGAGATATACAATGTAGTCCTCCTGGCACACATCTGTATGCCAAACCATTTCCGTCTGCTTTTAACCACACCGGAAGGCAACCTCTCTGAATTCATGCATCATTTCAATATCTCATACACATCCTCGTTCAACCGGAGGCACAAGCGTGTGGGACACCTCTATCAGGGAAGGTATAAAGCCCATCTGATCGATGCTGATAATTATCTATTGGAGGTGTCCCGGTATATTCATCTCAATCCGGTCAGGACGAAAGCATTGTCTAAAAGACCGCTTAATGAAAAATGGAAGGCGCTTCTTAAGTATTCGTGGAGCAGCTTGCCGGGATACCTTTCGGTTAGTAAGAGGAAGGAATTTATAGATTATAAGACTATTTTAGATTATATGGGGGGAGACAATCGAAGGGGCAGAGAGGAGTATCGAGGCTTCTTACGAGGAGGGATTGGGCGGGAGACAGAAAGTCCGTTGGTGGTGGGCAAAGGTCATGGGATTGTCGGGAAGGCGGATTTTATTGGACGGATAAAGGAGAAGTTCTTAAGCAAGGAAACATCGAAAAGGAAGCAGCCGGCTTTAAGGGAATTGGATAAGGGATATAGACCGGAAGAGTTGATCAAGCACTATGCCGGCTTAACGGGGAAGAAAAAGGAGGATATTTGCCGTCGCAGCAAGAGGTCGATAGAGCGCGCAATGCTGATGGAGCTGTTGTATCGTTTCTGTAAAATTTCGCAGCCCGAGATCGGGAGGCTGGTAGGCGGGATAAACTACAGCGCCGTGAGCCGGGCCAGGAGTAGGCTGCGGAGCAGGATGGAGCGGGAGCCGGAATTAAGAAAAAGATTTGATGAATTGAGAGATCGATTGCAACAAGTGTCAAGGGGAAAGATTTAACCCCTTTCCCCACGACACTTTTTGTCCCCAAGGCCTACCACATGCCTTTTCTTTCTCGCTTGGCGTTGCGTGCGCCACGGCGACTGCCTTTGCCGGACTTACGCTTTCCGCCATATCCGCCACCGTCGTATCCACCACCTGGTCTTCCACCACCTGGTCTTCCACCACCTGGTCTTCCACCACCTCGACGGCTTTCGGAGCGAGGACGAGCCTCACCAACATTAATCGTTCGCCCTTTCAACTCCTTGCCGTTAAGGCCATCGATAGCAGCCTGGGCTTCCTCTTTAGAGGACATTTCCACAAAACCGAAACCTCTTGATTCGCCGCTGAACTTGTCCTTAATAACATTGGCCGATATGACTTGCCCGTAGGCTTCAAAAGCCGCTCGCAATTCCTCATCGCTGACATCGAATGGTAAATTACCTACATACATATTCATTCTGACCTCCTTTTTTTCTTGAACACTTATTTAGCAATCATGCCTAACTCTTTTATTCGCCGAATCTTAATGCTTGTATAATCCTCCTTTCAGATTTTGAAGAAGCCTAACGAAAAGCTCGGCGGCGCAGCTTGTCCGCGTCCGCTGGAGCGCATTGATACTGTTTAAGGCTTCCTTCCTATAATACCTGGTAAGGCATAGTGATTCTAGAACAATAAAAAGAAAGGAGGACCTGTCCGGCACATCTTTTTTGACGGAGGCCCATGCAATTTTATACCACCCAGCACAAATCTTACTGCGGAGTGGATCTGCGCGCAAGGTCGATGTACGTGTGCATCATCAACCGGGATGGGGAAACTATGATCCACTAAAATTGAATTGATCATATCGTTCAGCAAATCCTGCCTTTGCAATATCCTTTCTTTGCACATTCCACCTCACATAAAACTCCAATAATTGCTACTATGTAAAAATAGCAGGCAGTGGAAGGAACAAGCATGCGGGCTGTAGTTCAAAGGGTTACAAAAGCGAGCGTAACGATCGACGGGAAAGAGGTCTCGTCCATTGGTAGGGGACTCCTTATTCTGCTGGGCGTGGCAAAGGGCGCCTCGGAGGAGGACGCCGACTGGCTCGCATCGAAGATCGCAAACCTGAGGACGTTCCCCGACAAGGAAGGCAAGATGAACCTCTCATCTATAGATATAAGCGGCGAGATCCTCGTCGTCTCCCAATTTACCCTCCTCGCCGACTGCTCGCGCGGAAGGAGGCCCGGCTTCGATAAGGCCGCGGAGCCCGAAACAGCCAACTCTCTCTACAATCGCTTCGTTCGGAAATTAAAGGACATCGGCATCACCGTCAAAACGGGCCAGTTCGCCGCGAAGATGATAGTTGAGCTTGTGAACGACGGCCCCGTCACATTCGTTATAGAAAGCAAGATAAATAGTAAAAGCTAAGAGAAGGGGAAAGTGAAAAACCAGCAAAAAGAGCAATGCAGCAGGTCAATGGGAATATGGATAACGGGAATTTTAATCTTCCCGGTGATGGTCATCGGTGTCATCCCATTATGTATCCTGTGGTCATACGGAAACTTCCGGATAAGCACATATCTCCCCCTTCCCTGGAATCTGCTCGTAACAGCTATAGCTCTATTGCTGCTTATGGCAGGATTTATCCTCTCCCTGAAATCGTGCCTGCTCTTTCAAAAAGTCGGAAGGGGGACGCCCGTTCCCTGGTTTCCTCCGGAGCACCTGGTAGTCCGGGGCGTTTACAGGAGAACAAGGAACCCCATGCTGAGCGGCATTTCAATCATGATTATCGGCGAGGTGCTCTTCTTCCTTTCGTTCGGCCTCCTCATATATCTCGCTGTATTCCTTACCGGCACCTTTATATGCATTGCGTACAAGGAAGAGCCCACTCTTCAAAGACGCTTCGGCGACGAATACACGCTATATAAACAAAATGTCCCCCGGTGGATACCCAGCCTCACACCATGGGTGCCGCCGTGGGATGATAATCCAGTTTCGTAATCGTAATCGTAATCCCGATCCCTTATAACCCGCTTAAACCACGACCGATTACGAGTACGAGTATGAGGCCGGTTGAATCTTTGCTGCAATTTACGGTATAGTTCCCAAAAGGCTGGATTAAAACACATGGAGCATTAAATAAAATGAGAGTTCTTCTGACAAACGACGACGGCATAAACTCACCCGGCCTCCACGCCCTGTGGGAGCGGGTCAGGGAGGTCGCCGATGTAGTCGTAGTCGCCCCGGCGACGGAGCAGAGCGCGGTCGGCCACGCCATAACGCTCTCCTCCCCCCTCCGAATCGAAGAGGTCCGTAGGGACGGGAGCGTCTACGGCTATGCGGTCAACGGTACACCCGCCGACTGCGTCAAGATAGCCATCTCCACATTCCTCAAGGAAACCCCGGACATCGTCGTATCAGGCATCAACCTGGGCCCGAACACCGGGACGAACGTCATATACTCAGGCACCGTCTCGGCGGCGACGGAGGGGACGATACTCGGTATACCTTCGATGGCGGTATCGCTTACAACCTTCACGGATCCCCACTACGACTACGCGGCAAAGCTGGCCGGCAGGCTCGTCACCGCAATACATGAGCACGGCCTACCCGACTCGACTCTCCTGAATGTCAACGTCCCCAACGTCACGGAGGATAAAATCGCCGGGATACGGATCACCCGGCAGGGGAAGTCGAAGTTCAAGGAGTTCTTCGACAAGAGGATTGACCCAAAGGGGGGCACCTACTACTGGCTCGCCGGGGACATGGTGGACGCCGACAAGTCTGACGACTGCGACCACGCGGCCATCAGGAGCAATTTCGTCTCGATCACTCCCCTGCACTACGACATGACGAATGCCGGGGCCATCGAGGAAATCCAATCCTGGAACCTGTAAAAATAAAAACCACGGATTAAACAGATTTCAGATAAGACAGTGTAATAAACCAATAAATTACAGAAATGGCGGAGAATTTATTAATTCACAAGGAGCTTCTGGCTGCTTCCCTTCCCACTTCAAGTGCCAGCGGAGCCTTGTGAAAGTCCATGGGATGAATTCGAGAAGTATCCGGCTCAATTAGTATCTCCGGCTTTTCATATAAAAGCCGCTGCCTGGCTATTTCGTACTCCATGATTAAAAGCGTCTGCATCATGATGCCCGGCATATTAGGAGAAGATTCTTTACCTATCGAGAACTGTTGCTTCCGGAGAAGCTTGGAAAACCGCTCTAACACATCAATTGATTTAACCTTTTTCTGAACATATTCCATAACCCAGCTATTGATCAGAGAAGGGCTCATCATCCTACCTCTCTTCGGTCGATGCTTTCTAATATTCCCCGCACCCAAACTTATACTTTTTAAGCGCTTCTCTGGAGGAGGCAGGACATTCACGGCGATCACATTATCGGCCCCAATCCCCCTGACAACATTTACGGGTACGGGGTTAACCAGGCCCCCGTCAACGAGGAAACAACCCTTGTATCTGACAGGAGAGAAAAGGATAGGGATAGAAATACTGGCACGGATGGCTTCGATCAAAGATCCGCTGGTAATTATCACCTCCTCGCCGGTCCGAAGATTGCAGGAGACTGCGGCAAATGGAATCTTCAGGTCTGAGAAGGTCTTGTCGCCGATCAGTGTCCTGAGCAAATCTTCGATCCGGCTGCCGTCAATGAAGCCGGAGGCGGAAAATGTGGGGGTAAATAACTTGGCCATAAGCCTTAAATCAACGTTACAGGCGATATCTTCCAACTCTGATGGAGAAACTCCGGATGCAAAGGCGCCCCCGATCAAAGCCCCCATGCTCGTTCCCGCGACGCAGCTCACCGAAACCCCCTTCTCAAGGAGAACATCCAGGACTCCGATGTGCGCCAGACCGCGCGCGGATCCTCCGCCCAACGCCAAGCCTATCTTTTCGCCGCTCATCTTCATCCCTGTTACGACCGCTCTAAAATTGCCCCAAAGTAGACGGTTTAACAATACCCCATAGAGGCGTCGTTTGGCATATATAACGGTAGCCGCACCCTTTCCCGGTAGGGACCCCGCCGGAGGGAAGTCCCACCGGGACCGGGGTAGGGTGCGCCCCGAAAGCATTCGGGACGGCTACCATATAGCTGCGAAGCTAACTCGATAGTATAGGAATTTGATATTTAGACCAGCCACAAAGGCACGAAGACACGAAGAAAAGCTAATAATAATTATTCTTTGTGCCTTAGTGTCTTAGTGGCAAAAGTCCCCGGCGAAGCCGGGATAAGTGCAGAGACCTTATCGGCCTCCTCTTACAGCTTCCCGGAGCGCAGGATGGCGATGAGGAGCCAGAAGCCCATAAACGCCGCGACGGTGAAACAAGCGTCTCAACGAGCTTGCTCAAAAGCCTTACCGCGTAATCGAACAGAACGACCCGACTTAGATTCCGGATCGCTGTAAAAGCTATTTCCCCGCTTTGCGCGCGCGGCTCTTCGGCCTTCCTGCGGCCTTCTTCTTTGTATTGCTCTCCAGCTTCTTCAGGCGGCTCTCCATCCTCTTGAGCTCGGTGCGCGTGGGGATATCGAGCTTACGAAGGGAAACCTTTACAATCGCCTCGACCTGCTTCTCGACCTCCTTCTTGCCGGTCTCCAGCTTCTTCAGCAGGGTCTGGGCGACCTTCACCGCTTCCTTCCGGCTTACCTCCCCCTTCTTGACGAGCTCCTCAACAGTCTCCCTCACCTTCTCCTCCGTCACAGCCAGCGCTCCCAGCCCCAACGAAACAGCTTTCTTCAAGTAATCCTGCATTCCAGCTCACCTCCTTTCCGTATTTTTTCCTAAAATAGTCATTATCCTATCGCCCTTAAAAGTGAATGGGATCAAGAAATGGGTGGTAATAATTAACAAATAGACCAAAAACATAACTTATAATTTATATAGAAGCCCCACCGGCGACACCGGGATTGCGGGAGAAGCGCAGCTTTGACACCTTCCTGTCCGTCGCCTCCATAACGTCAAGGACGATGCCGCCATGGATGACCCGCTCTCCGACCGACGGTATCCTATCGAGCCGGGCGACTATAAACCCGGCGACGGTCTCGGCTTCGTCGTCGGGCAGGTCCGCATCGAACTCCGTATTGAAATCCTCGATCCTCATCTCCCCGTCAAGGATGACGGCGCCCTCTTTCTCGACCCACTCCTTCTCCTCCTCATCGTCGTACTCGTCCTGGATCTCGCCGACGACTTCCTCGATGATATCCTCCAGTGTAACGATGCCGGCCACGCCACCGTACTCGTCCACGACGATCGACATCTGCCTCCCGCCGACCTGGAACTCCTTAAGTACGTCCTCTATCGGCTTCGCCTCCGGAACAATGTAGGCGGGGCGGATCAGGGGCTTGATGGGCATATCGTGGGCCATGCCGAGGACATCCGATACCCTGATCGTCCCCACGATCTCATCGATCCTCTCCCTATATATCGGGATCCTCGAGTAAGCGCTCTCCCTCATCAGGGCCACTATGTCCGAAACCCGGGAGGTGTCGGGAGCGGCGACGACGTTCACCAGGGGAACCATGACCGACTTTATCGCCGTCTCGCCGAAATCGAATATCTCCCGGATCATCTTCCTCTCGTCGGTGTCGAGCGGGGCCTTCTCGCTCCCGGCGAGCAGGAGCTTCAGCTCCTCCCTCGTGACGAAGGGGATGCCTTTCCGCCCCCCGGCGCCGACCAGCTTGCTGATCACGTTGCCAATACGCGAGGCAGCGACCACGAGCGGGAAGAAAACATAGTAAAAAGCGAGAAACGGCCGCGCCAGGCGCAGGCTCACGCGATCCGGGTATCGCCTGGCCACGGACTTGGGGAGTATCTCCCCGACAATCAGCATCAGGGGCCACATAATAATGATCGAGATGAGGCCCTGCTTCACGAGAAGGTCCATGAAGGTCGCGCCGAGGACGACGACGCAGTTAATTCCGACAAGTGTTATTCCGAGAAACTTCTCGGGCACATCCAGCATGTGCTGGATTATCATCGCCCTTCTGTCTCCACCGGCTACGCGGTGCTTCAGCTTGATGCGGTTGCACGAGATAATGGACATCTCGCAGCCGGCGAAGAACGCATGGATGGCGAGGCTGAAGAGAACGACGATGATGCAGATAAGGGGGCTCATGGCATCTTCTTTACACGGAGAAGCCGCGCGGTCCTCCTCGCCGTGTCCACCGCCTCGAACCTGAGGCCGTTCGCATCCACGGCATCCCCCCGCGCTGGAATTCTCCCGAGCTGTGTCGTGAAGAACCCTCCTATCGTTATGTCTGCCTCGCCAACTATCTTCGAGCCGAACTGCTCGTTAAAATCCTCTATCTCCATCCTGCCGTTCACCAGCGCCTCCTCGCCGGACAGCCACTCGACCACGTAGCGCTCTTCCCCCTTGTCGACTATTTCTCCGAATATCTCCTCCAGTATGTCCTCCAGTGTCACAAGCCCCTCCACCTGGCCGTACTCGTCGGTCACGATAGCCATGTGGATGCGCTTCCTCCTGAACTTGTCGAAGAGGTCACCGGCCTTCTTGGTCCCGGGAACAAAATAAGCCTGCCGGAGTATCCCGTCCAGCTTCGCTTCCTTTATGCCTTCGCCCATCCTCACCAGGTCCTTGACGTACAGGATGCCCTGGATATCGTCAAGCTTATCCCTGTACACCGGGACCCGGGAAAACGCCTTCTCCCGCACCCCGCGGACCACCTCGCCGATATCAGTGGAGACCTCGAACGCGAATATATCCCCCCGCGGTTTCATGATATCCCGCACCCTCTTATTGGCGACCCCGATCACGCCGTGAATCATCTCCTCTTCCTGTTTGTCGACGACTCCCTCCTTCTTCCCCAGGTCCACCGCTGTTTTGATCTCCTCGCGGGTGAACGGGGGCTCACCAGCACGGCCGCGACCGACGAGATTCATGAAGCCGTCGTTAATCACCTTCACCACCCACCTCGCGGGAAAGGCGACCGTGGATATGATTCCGATAGCGGGGGCGACCAGGACCGAGACTTTTTCGGGTTTCTGTATGGCGATTATCTTGGGTGTAATCTCGCCGAAGATGAGTATGAGAATTATCATGAGGAGGGAGGAGATAATCCAGCCGTATCCGCCCAGGATGTGAGCCGCCACGTTTTCGGCCATGACCGAGGAGGCGATGTTGACCAGCATGTTCGCAAGGATGATGGTAATAAGGAGGCGCTCAGGGCGGGACAGGAGCCGTGCCACAAGCCTTCTGCTTCGCCCCCCGGCCTTTTCCATCTCCTTAACCTTGAATTTACTCAGGGAGAAGAAAGCCGTCTCGGAGCCCGAGAAGAAGGCCGAGGAAAGTATAAGAATGAATATTGCTGCTATCTGGATGATGATAATCGGCTGCAAAAACTGGATCACGCTCCTCGATAAACTATAAGAAATACCGGGTATGGGTTCAAGAGAAAATCAAATATCAAAAACACATACGTAAAAATAAAAAAATTCTCTTTCAGGCCAGAATAATTCAAAACGATATATACCCCACCTCCAGAGACGCATTTAGAAGCATTGGGCGCTACGACTATCTTCACTCCGCCCCGGCCCTCGCCCTCGCGCGCACCACGAGCCTCCTGACTATAAAATAGGTTATTACGGAACCAACTGCACCGAAGATAAGGCTTCCGATAAAGAGCGGCCAGAGTATGCCCGCCATCGTACCCATGTTCATGTTATGCAATATTTTCGCCCAGGTGAGATGCCTGAAGGTCTCTATTGTGAGGGTGAGTCCCTGCTTTCGCAGCAGCACCAGGCCCAGCTTGTACTCGAACGGGTAATAGAGCAGTGCCAGCCAGTTTATCTGTGCCCCCGCAACGACGGCCACCTTGTTCGCCCGGCGTATCAGATACGCGCAGAGGAGGACTATGTAGATCTGGATACCGTACCAGGGGGAGAAACCTATGCAGATCCCGATAGCGGCCCCGAGGGCTATCTCCTCGGGCGAGCTCTTCTGCTTAACCAGATCCGCCAGAATCTTTTTCAGCTTCTTTACGGGATTCAATTTGACGGGTCTTCTTTACTTCCTTCCTGATCCATTCGGAGGTGCCGTCCATTTCTCTAGCCGCCTGCCGGAGGGGCTTGAGGGCTTCCATGTCCTCCTCGCGGCTCCCATAGTGGACTATCCCCTCCGCCACCATTTCAACCGTGTTCTCAGCGTCCTCCTCCATGCGCGAGGAGACGGCAAGGAAGAGCTCCGGCTGGGACGCCGCCACCTCCGTGAGCCAATAGGAGAGGAAGTCCCTGTCCCGCCCGCTCCACACGAACTCGGCGACCGTGATGAGGGCCCTCAGCGCCTCGACGTCCCCCCTGCGCGCCATGTCCCCCATAATGCTCAGCTTCATGTAGAAGGAGGGGTCCGCCTTCTCTATAAACTCTATAGCGCGGGAAGAATCGGTCAGCTCTTCCTTCAAGACGTCGAGGGGATCCCGCTGTGTGGATACCAGGTGAAGAGAATAACTGAGTGCGGCAATGAGAGACAGAATCGCCAGGAGAGCCACAACCCTCCATATGTTCATCTCAGTCTTTACCTTCCGCCTCCGGGATCCGCCGCTTATGGTCGGGTGAAATGATCTTCTCGACCGGCCCCGGGGCGGCTTCCATCCCTATCGCCGATTTGCAGCCCTGGACGATGTAATCGAAACCGTATACAACGGTCTTGAAAAGCTTCACATAGTCCTCGTTCTTCTTCTTTATCTCCTCGATCTCCGAGACCTGCGCCCTTAACTTGATATCCAGGCTCGCCGCCGCACTCTCCGCCGCATCCAATCTCCTGCTGAGCTCGTCGAGCCTCTTATCAGCCGTCCTCCTGTAGAGATGAAACGCGATAAGAAAGACCACCAGGAAACCGATAAGTTGGGCCAGGGGGGTTAATACGACCTCCATCTCATCCTCCTTTTGCTGAATACAACCTCAATACCTTGAGCTTCTTTATGGTATCAACATTTTAGCGGCAGAGAGCGCCGGATGCACCGAAAAAGTGAGGCTCACTTCTGCCTCTTCTTCTTCAGGTGTTTCCGCAACTCCGAAAGCGACATGGTGTTCAGCACGTCCTTCTTCTCCAGCCAGCCCCTGCGGGCCGTGCCGACTCCCAGCTCCATCATCCACATTTGCTCCGGGGAATGGGCATCGGTGCCTATGGATATCCTGACGCCCTTCTCCTTTGCCCGCCGACACAGCAGGTCGCCCGCATCGAGGCGCTGATAGTACGCGTTCAGCTCAAGGGCCGTCCCGGTTTCAGCGGCGGCGGCCAGGAGCCGGTCTATATTCACTTCGTAAGCCTCCCGCTCGCCTATGAGGCGGCCCGTGGGATGGCCTATGGCCGAGACATAAGGGTTCTTCATCGCCATGACTATTCTCTCCGTTATCTTCTCCCTTGACTGCTTGAAACCGCCGTGAATCGAGGCGATAACAAAGTCGAGCTCGGCGAGGAGCTCGTCGGGAAAATCCAGGCTCCCGTCATTCATTATATCGACCTCCGACCCCGCGAGGATGCGCATGCCGCGCAACCTCGAGTTCAGCTCCCGGATCTCGGCAATTTGCTTCCGCAGGCTCTCGACCGAGAGGCCACGGGCTATTTTGAGGGACCGCGAGTGATCGGAAATAACCATGTAGCCGTACCCCATTGCCTTTGCCCGGGCCGCGATGGCCCTTATGGAGGCCGCGCCGTCGCTCCACTGCGAGTGGAGGTGGAGATCCCCCTTTATGTCGGCGGCCCGGATAAGCCGGGGCAGTTTCCCCACGCTGGCCGCCTCGATCTCCCCCCTGTCCTCACGCAGCTCGGGAGGTATCCAGCACATCCCGAGGCGCTTGTATATCTCCTTCTCTGTCCGGCCGCAGAGCATCTTCTTTCCCCTGAAGAGGCCGTACTCGTTGATCTTTAACCCCTTCTCCCTTGCAATGCGCCTCAGGTGGATATTATGGCTCTTCGATCCCGTGAAATACTGGAGCGCTGCGCCGAAGGACTTCCTCGGGACGACCCTGAGATCGACTTGGAGCCCCCCCTCGACTATAACGCTCCCCTTTGTCTCTCCGGAGGCGAGCACCTCCCTGACCATCGCGAGGCCGGCAAACGTCTCGATGATCGACTTTCCGTCCCTGCCGCCGACCAGGATATCTATATCGCCGACGGTTTCCGCCCGGCGGCGCAGTGAGCCGGCCGGCTCGATCTCTCCCACCACGGCCGTTCTGCTCAGCCGGGCGACTATCTCGCTTGCCACAGGCAGGGCGATCCCAAGAGGAAGCCTGCTCCCGAACTCCCGGATAAGCTTAAGCCCCCGGAGCATATTCCCTATCTTCTTCTCGCCCATGCCCGCTAAGCCGGAGAGCCGCCCCTTCTTTATGGCGGCCCTCAGGTCCTCAGCGCTCTCGACACCAAGTTCTTTGTGCAGCATTGCCACGGTCCTGGGACCGAGTCCCGGAACGGACAGGAGCGCTATGAGCCCCCCGGGCACTCCCTTCTTCATCTCCTCGAACTTATCGATTCGCCCCGTAGACAGGTACTCCTTTATCTTCCCTGAGATGCCCTCCCCTATGCCGGGAATATCCGTGAGCCTGCCGGCGGCGGCGAGCTCGGCCACGTCCTGCGTCATATCCCCGATTATCCTGACGGCCTTCCGGTACGAGCGAATACGGAAAGGATTGCCGGCCTTTATCTCGAGGATATCGGCCATCCTCTCGAATATTTCGGCTATCTCCCTGTTCAACAACGGGAACACCCCCTCTCTATCATTCCCGGAACGAGTTTAATCAATATTCCCCTACTATCTAAGCACAATTTCTCCGCCAGGCAGCCACGAAGACGCAGTTAAAACTATTTCCGGTCACCTGATATTATGTCCATGCACAGGGAACCAGGAACTGCTTTGAACCTTCGTGGCGTATTATGCAGACACAAAAAGCCCGCCTCCGGCGGAGGCGGGCTTTGATGGGGAAGGTGGATATTAAAATCCCGAGTAAGCGAACTCCGGGGGATAGGCCTCTCTCAACCGCTGCGAGGGTATAGCGCTATGGCCTATCGGCCAGCTATTGTAGTGAGGGCCTCCTCCGTAAACCCTGTCGAAGCCACCCGCATAACCCCAGTGGATTGTCCGCTTCGAGCAGCCGGAGAAGACTGCGAGAGTCAATATTGCCAAACATATCAAAAGATATTTTGCCATCGAGCGCCTCCTTTGCCTTGACAGGAGATGGAACCAGTTTAATAAAATGATATCCACATGCCCGGACGGCGTCAAGATTTTTTTACTCTTACCAATAAACCGGCTCTATTCCCGCCTGCCGGCATGCAGGAATAGAGATGGTTTATGTTTGGCCCTGCTCAAAACATCCGCCAAAACAACAAGTGGCAATTTCAATCCCTATGCGCCTTGACAAAGATAAAGTTCATCCTGATACTGAAGTGAGCCGCTCTTGATCATATATTAAATTTCCGGGACGCAAGTAAAGTGAGGATCGCCGAGACAGAAGCAAGCATCATCAGTGACGGAAGCTTCCTTCTCGATGGAGGAACGATGTTCGGCGTCATCCCCAGGCCTCTCTGGGCCAGGGCGTGCGCGCCCGATGAACACAACCGCATCCGCCTCGGGCTCAACTGCCTCCTCGTCCGGGCGCCCTGCGGGCCGGTCCTCATCGAGGGAGGGATAGGCCGCTCATTCTCCGGCAGGGAGGCGGAGATATATTCCGTCTCCGGGCCCTGCCTCGGCGAAGGGCTGGCGGCTGAAGGCGTCAAGCCGGAGGAGATCCGCTATGTCGTCCTGACCCACCTGCACATCGACCATGCCGGCGCGGCCGTGGCCGTCGATGGCATGGGGCGCCCCGCGCCCTTCTTCAAGAACGCCGCCTACATAGTCCAGCGGCAGGAGTGGCTGGACGCAATGGAGAACTATGGGGTGATGAAGTCTTCCTACCGCCCCGATGTGCTCGGTGCGATTGAAGAGGGCGGCAACCTCAAGCTAATCGACGGTGACTTCGAGCTCGCGCCGGGAATACAGCTCATCCTCACGGGTGGGCACACCAGGGGACACCAGGCGGTTATCATTAAATCGGGCGATGAGACGATTATATTCCCGGGTGACATCATACCCACCGCGGCGCACCTCAAAGAGACATATATTACCTCTTACGACCTCTTTCCCATGGATACGCTGAGGGCGAAGAGAGAAATAATCTCCAAAGCGGAGAATGCGCGTGCGATAATGGTCTTTTACCACGAGCCGGGAGAACCGGCCGGGCGAATCGAGCTGGACAATGACGAATCGTTAATATCTGCTCGACCCATAAACAGCACTATTAAGGAGGTATCGATATGGGATTCCCATCGCAGAGGCCGAAGCGGCTCAGGCACTTAGAGGGATTGCGGAACCTGGTGCGGGAGACAAGCCTCTCGACCTCGGACCTGGTCATGCCCCTCTTCATCAAGGAGGGACTGAGCGAGAAGTCCGAGATCCCATCTATGCCCGGCATCTACCAGATGACGGTTCACGAGGCCATAGGGGCGGCGAAAGAAGCAGCCGGCCTTGGAATTCCCGCGGTCATCCTCTCCGGCATACCCAAGAGGAAGGATGAAACGGCTTCATCCGCCCTGGGAAAGGCCGGGATTATACAGCGGACGATAGACGGCATAAGGAACAAGGTTCCCGGGATCATCGTCATCGCCGAGATATGCTGCCGCCAGTACATGTCGCACGGTCATTGCGGGGTTGTAAGAGAAACCGAACGGGGGTTCAGGATAGAGAACGACTGCACCCTCGAAATACTCTCAAAGATCGCCCTATCCTACACCGAGGCTGGAGCGAACGTGGTCGCCCCGGGCGATATGATCGACGGGGGCATACGGGCCATACGGACCGCCCTCGACGAGGCCGGCCGGTACGAGGCGGCAATTATGTCGTACGCGGTGCAGTACAACTCGAGCTTCGACAGGCCCCTCCGCGACGCCGTGGAATCGACGCCCAAGATCGGCGACAGCAGCTCCTACTTCATGGATTACTGCAACGCACTGGAGGCCATGAAAGAGGCGCGGCTCGACATCGAGGAGGGGGCCGACATCATCCTGGTGAAGCCCGCCCTCGCCTACGGGGACATAATACAGAGGGTGCGTGAAAACTTCGAAGTCCCCGTCGCCGCGTGCAACGCCAGCGGGGAATACGCCATGGTCAAAGCCGCAGCCGCCAATGGGTGGCTGGACGAGAAATCCACCGTCATGGAGACGCTTCACTCCTTCAAGCGCGCCGGGGCAGATATCATCGTAACATACTGGTCAAAGGAGGTTGCGGAATGGTTAAGTTAAATGTAACGCTATCGCTAATACTGGTTCTCACGCTCGCGGGCCCCGTCGCCGGCTCTGACGGCCCGAACGGGCTGCTAGTAATCATGACAGACTACGGCAACTCGGATTACTACGCCGGTGCGCTCGAGGGGTCGATCTACTCTGTCTCAACGGACATAAAAGTGTCCACGATAACAAACGATGTCTGGCCGTTCGATATTCCTGACGGGGCCTTCATGCTGCTCGAGGCCTCGAAAGTCTATCCTCCGGGGACGACATTCGTAGCGGTAGTGGACCCGGGCGTGGGCACGGAGAGAATGCCGATCGCCCTCAAGACAAAGGACGGCAAGTACTTCGTCGGGCCGGACAACGGCCTGCTCGACCTCGTCGCCGACAAAATGGGCGCGGAAGAGGTCAGGCGCATCACGAACAAGGACCTCATGAGGAAAGCACCCGCCTCAACGACCTTTCACGGCCGGGATATTTTCGGCCCGGTCGCAGCCCACATCGCCACGGGGACGCCCTTAAAAGATGTAGGTCCGTTGACCAAGCTCGAGAAGTGCGTATCGATCCCCGAGGCGGCTATCGGGGAGGACGGCTCGATATCGGGACACACCCTGTACGTCGACCACTACGGCAACCTCACGACCAACATAAAGCCGGAGCTGCTCGAGAAGGCGGGACTCAAGGATGGAGACGTCCTCACCATAACCATGAGGGCGGGGCCGGCCCTCACGGACAATGTCGGGCTCAAAGAAGGAGAAATACTGACCATAACCGAGGTAAAGAAGAAGATAACTGCGAGGTTCTCAAAGGCGTACGGCGACGTAACGCAGGGCGCTTTCGTGTGCCTCATCAACAGCTCGGGCTTCCTGGAAATAGCCGTCAACACGGGCAGCCTCGTTCACCAACTGGAGCTCACGCACAAACCCGACATAGTGATACAGGCCCCGAAAATAAAAGAGATTGAAAAAGGAATGTGACTTTTCGCAGCATTATTTCATTCTCAGCCCTATTAAAGTTTCTAACTTGTTGCCTATAGGGGGGTCAAAGTGACTAAACGGAAGCCTGTTAAGAGGCTCCCCCCCGGAGTATTCAACCTGCCCGTAGAAAAAATCAGGAGCGGGTGGTACTCGGATAAGTACTTCGTCCGTTCACGCGACATCCTCCTCCGGGAAAATCACAGCGCACGGGTCCTCATGCAGGTCTTCACGCGCCAGGGAGGCACAGCCTGCGGGATAGACGAGGCTATCGCCGTACTGAAGCTCTGCGTCGATAATCCTCACGAACTCGAAATAAACGCCCTCTTCGACGGCGACACCATGAGAGAGTGGGAGACCGTCATGACGATAGAGGGCAATTGCGCATCATTCGTCCACCTGGAGACAGTCTACCTTGGCATCCTGGCAAGGCGCTCTGCCGTGGCGACGGCCGTCAGGAAGGTCGTGGACGCGGCGGCAGGCAGGCCCGTCCTCTTCTTCCCGGCGCGTTTCGACCACTTCCTCGTCCAGGAGGGCGACGGTTACGCGGCCCTCGCGGGGGGCGCGGCGGGCGCCTCGACGGACGCGCAATCAAACTTTTGGGGCGGGGAGGCGATCGGCACCGTTCCTCACGCCCTCATCGCCGCCTATAAAGGCGACACGGTCGCCGCAACCCTCGCCTTCGACGCCAACATGCCGGAGGACGTTAAGAGGATAGCGCTGGTCGACTTCGAAAACGACTCCGTGCGCACCTCACTGGAGGTCGCGCGGGCACTGGGAAAGAGGCTCTGGGGCGTTCGCCTGGACACCGCCTCCGGCCTGATAGACGTCTGCGTTAAAGGAAGGGGCGTGGAATCCTGCGGCGTCTGCCCCGAGCTCGTGCGGAAAGTAAGAAAGGCCCTCGACGCGGAGGGCTTCGGGGACGTGAAGATAGTCGTGAGCGGCGGCTTCACGGCGGATAAGATCAGGTCGTTCGTGGAGGAGGGGGTCCCCTTCGACGCCGTGGGCGTCGGCTCGAGCCTCCTCAGGGAGAAGGTCGAGTTCACCGCCGACGTCGTCATGGTCGACGGTAAACCCTGCGCCAAGGTCGGCCGCAGGTTCAACCCCAACCCACGGCTCAGGCCCGTAGAGTAACACAACAAAAGGAGGTGTTTCCTTGATAGCTCCCGGCAAATCTCTCCTGATCGGACTAGCCCTTATCATCGGCTTTTCCCTTTACCCGCCCTGCGCGGCAACCGGAGAGGAGAAGCCCGCGGCTGGAAAGACGTCCTCCATTTACGTCGAGGTCCTGGACGAAGTGGGTGAACCCGTCCCGGGAGCCGGCGGGCTTCTCTGGACCGTTACCCAAAAGAGGCTGACCGAACACGGGTCGAAGACATCAAAAAGAGGCAAACATAAAGGAGAGACTGGAGACGACGGCTCTTTCAGGATCGGCGGCCTCGGGCCCGGTGAGTACGACCTTGTGATCACTGCTGCAGGCTTTGCCAAAGAGAGCCTCACGGAAATCTTTATCGGGAACAACGAGGAAAAAAGCATCCAGTTCATGCTCCGCGAAGAGAAGACGATTTGCGGCACCGTGGAGGACACGGACGGACGGCCTATGCCGGACGTTACGTTAAACGCCTACATAGACGAAGAAGACCCCGGGCGTCGGCACGACCACAGGGCAGAATCAGACGATGAAGGAAAATTCGAGCTTGCCCACCTGAAGGACAGTAGTTACGACATCAATCTCTCAAAGAAAGGCTACCTTTACACAACCCTGCGGCACGTGCCCGCGGGCACGACCGGCCTGCGCGCGACAATACACCGGGGCGGAACGATAACCGGCACCATCCTGACGGCGGAGGGAAAGGTCCCCGGAGAAGAAGTGAAAATTTCCGCAGAAGAAGAAAGGGATGACGCGGGAAGAGGGTGGTGGACCATCGAGGTCGATGAGAACGGACGCTATACGCATGAGAGGGGCCCCACGGGAAGAGTATCCATAGTCGCGAAGACGGAGAGTATGCACTCTGGAGAACCAGTCATCGTCCGTATAACCAGCGGCCAGATAGTAGATAACGTGAATCTAACCCTCTATCCGTCGGCCAGGATTTCAGGCAAGGTAATTTCGGCTTCCGATGATTCACCTTTTAAACGTACATGGGTGAGAGCCAAGGCGATCGATCCTGACCTCCCCGTCCACAGGAGCGACGTCACCGACCTGGATGGAAAATACAATATTATATTGCCCGTACCGGGCGAATACCTGGTGGAAGTATCGGAATTAGCTACAAGGGAGAGAAGAAAAACATCGAAGAGAATATGCCTCAATCCAGGAGAGCATAGAAAAAACGTCGACTTTATTTTAGATTCTCAGAGAATCACCATAGGGGGCAGTGTGAGCACTGAAGATGGAAAGCCGGTTCCGGGCGCCGAGATAGGCGCAACCACGGCAGGGGGAGGTGACCATCCCTTTCTTTTGACCACTACAGATCACCATGGCAGGTTCCAAATTATAATCGACATGCTCCCAAAGATCATCGTGAGCGCGCGTGATGAAACCCATGCGTGGACGGCCGGTAAGCCAATATTCCCCGATAAATCCACGCAAGAATACGAGGTAAATATCACCTTACAAAAAGGGGTGGCAATATATGGCATAGTGAGAGACAGCGACAGAGCGCCGATATCAAATACCGCCATATCGGTTTTAACAAAGACAGGTGGCTACAAGCCCATAGCTGAAGTGACAACAGATGAAACAGGCTATTACAATCTAAGAAACGTCCCGTGCAGTAAGGTAAGACTCATCGCATCCAGAGAAGGCTTCATCACGAAAGTAAGGGATCTAACATGCAAGTCGGATGGAGATGAGTATGGCGTGGATCTCACTCTGCGGCCGGGAGGGAAGCTCTCCGGCACGGTCAAAGACAGCGGGGGAAACCCCCTGGCAGGCGCCTCCGTCGTCTATACCGAAAAAACGGGATCATCACCTTACTTCGTATCGTGCGAGCATACTCAAACAGATGAGTCGGGCTCCTTTTCCTTCATTAACCTGGGAGAAAACAAAATAGAACTGACGGTATCGCAACCCGGCTACCGTAAAATCGAGATCAGGGACATCAAGCCCGACCGGCGGGCATTTTCACTGATCATGCAGGGCAAAGGAGAATAACCACAAGGACATAAGATCATTCGCCCTTTCGCGCGAAAGGGCGAATGATTATTCCGATTATTGCCCTTTATAGATGGGCTATTCTCAGTATGAATAAGCTCCGGCAAAAGATCGCGTTCCTGGCATTCAGGAGTTTCCAGAAAAGGCAGCCCGCCACCGTGGAGGTCCTGGGAAAAACCTACCGGACGGACAGGCACGTCTTCAACCCGAAGTTCTATATGACGAGCAAGTTCGTGGCCCGGAATATCGAGGTCGAGGATGGCTCCACAGTGCTCGATATGGGTTCGGGCGCAGGCATCCAGGCAATAACAGCGGCCGGGAAGGCAGAAAAGGTCATCGCCATAGACATCAATTTTTCAGCGGCCCGCAAAACGATGGAGAATGCCTTGGCCAACGGAGTTGCCGATAAGGTCTTCGTAATTCAGAGTGACCTCTTCGACGCCCTGCACCCCCGGGCAAAGTTTGACCTCATCATCTTCACCCCTCCCTACATGGAGGGGATGCCGGCGAAAGACATAGAGCGCGCCTGGTTCGATCCCGGCAAAAAACTGGCGAGAAGGTTCTTCGAAGAGGCTGCGGAACACCTCAAACCGGGCGGGGCCGTGCAGATGATCTATTCGTCGCTCGCCGCCCCGGAGCGCGTCCTCGATATCGCACAAGAGCTCGGCTGGAGATACATCATCGACGCCCGAAAGAGGTCGCTCCTGGAGACATTCTACATCTACCGCTTCCGACGAAAAAATAACTATGAGGCACCAGCAACGTAATCGGAATAAAAAACTACAAGGGTCATAATAGTTATATGAGTTAAATGAGTTTTATGAGTTTTATGTATCCATACCTCATGTAACTCAGAAACTCATTTAACCGGATAATATTGCAGCTATGCATATTAAAAATACCCGCACTTTTAGAACAGAACCAACCATTTTTTGCAGGATAATATGAAGGCGATCCTCTCATGGAGCAGCGGCAAGGAATGCGCAATAGTCCTCTATAAGATTCAGCAGGCAGCCGCCATCAATATAACGGGCTTGCTGACCACGGTGACCGCGGAATACGACAGGGTGAGCATGCACGGTGTGAGGACCTGCCTCGTGGAAAGGCAGGCGCGCTCCGCGGGCCTGCCCCTCATCAAGGTTTACATCCCCAAAGATTGCTCCCACATGCAATACGACTCCATAATGAAAGATCAGATGCTCGACCTTCTCGGGCGCGGCGTATCCCGCGTGGCCTTCGGGGATATTTTTTTAGAGGGTGTCAGGAAGTACCGGGAAAGGAACCTCGGAAGAGCAGGGATGAAAGGCTTGTTCCCATTATGGGGCAGGGACACCGGTGAGCTTGCGCGGGAGTTCATCGATCTCGGCTTCAAGGCGGTCGTCACCTGTGTCGACTCCAGTGTGCTCGATGGTCGCTTCGCGGGAAGGCTCATAGACCACGAGTTCCTGAACGAGCTCCCGGGCACAGTCGACCCTTGCGGTGAGAACGGCGAGTTTCACTCCTTCGTCTATGACGGACCCAACTTTAAAGAGAGGATCCCATTCTCGGCCGGTAATACGGTCCTTAGAAACTCTCTTTACTTTTACGATCTGATTCCCGCATAGTCTAATCCAGATAACGGAAAGACCGGTTACTTTATGGAAAAGCCTGACAGCAAGGCCGCCTCCGGCGGGGAAGAGCCCCGGCTGGAGTTCCGCTTGTCCAGGGAGGCGCGGGAGCGCTACGCCTTCGAGGAGAGCCTGTACAGCATCGAGGGGAACGTAATCCACTCCGATTATTTCACCGTCCAGGCCCTGACGGACAGGATGAACGAAACGCGGGACCTCTTCTCCCATCCCGAAAGCGCCGCCCGCGCCGGCCAGATCAACGCGGGGGGCCTGATCAGCGCCATACTGCACTACGTCGCCGCCCTGTATCGCGGGAGCGTAAACCCCGGCGTCCTGGAGAAGGCCCTCGCTTTTCTCGTGGAGGGCCTCGGCCGTGACCGTGTCGATGACGTCCTCCTGAATTTCGTGGAGTCCTTCCCGCCACTGACCGTATACCGTGAGGCATCGACGGCGCGGGAATACCTGGAGGGGGAGACGGCGGGCATCCCGAACAGGCAACTGGCGTTAGAGGACCTCCTGCTTCTCTTTCTGCAAAACGACAACCCGGCCTTCTCCCCCTTCCGCGAGCTTTTCGACGACAGGGACCTTGCAAAGCGCGCCCCGTACAGGAAGGCCTTGCGCCTGCTCGGCGAGTTCTACGGAACACAGCCCGTCTTCGGGCCGGAGGGGCTGCCTCTCGCGGGAATGCTGAAGGCTCCTGCAGTCGCCTCCCCCCACTCACTGGAAGGACAGCTGGCCTACATCCGTAGCCGCTGGAGTCTTCTCCTGCCCACGGACCTCATGAACCGCATCCTGCTCGCGGCTGACATCATCCGGGAGGAAACCCAGATCAGGATGGCGGGGCCGGGTACCGTCGCTGTGCCGGACATCAAGGCCGGCCTGGAGGCACTCGAGGCGGGCGCGGGCGCGGGCAAGGCATACGAGCGCTTCAGCGAAGACTCCGCATGGATGCCGCGCGTCGTCCTCCTGGCGAAGAACGTCTTCGTGTGGCTGGACCAGCTATCCAGGAGGTACGCCCGGCCCATCACCCGGCTGGACCAGATTCCGGACATGGAACTCGACAAGCTCGCGAGATGGGGATTCACCGGCCTATGGCTCATCGGCGCCTGGGAGCGCAGCCACGCATCGAGGAAGATCAAGCAGGCCTGCGGCAACAGCGAGGCCGCCTCATCGGCCTACTCGCTTTACGATTACGTCATCGCCGCCGAGCTTGGCGGCGAGAAGGCCATGCAAAACCTGCGGGAGCGGGCATGGCGCAGGGGGATAAGACTCTCAAGCGACATGGTGCCCAACCACACGGGAATCTGCTCCAGGTGGATAGTCGAGCATCCGGAGTGGTTTATCCAGACGTCACGGACGCCGTTCCCGAGATACCGCTTCACGGGCATGGACCTCTCCGACGACCCCCGCATGTCCGTCTACCTGGAGGACGGCTACTGGACCATGCGCGACGCCGCCGTCGTCTTCAAGCGGGTCGACCGCGCCACCGGGGAGGTGAGCTACATCTACCACGGCAACGACGGCACCAGCATGCCGTGGAACGACACGGCCCAGATCGACTTCCTGAAAGCGGAAGTCCGGGAAGCCGTCATTCAGACGATACTCCACGTGGCACGGAAGTTCCCCATAATCCGCTTCGACGCGGCGATGGTCCTGACGAAGATGCACTTCCAGCGCCTGTGGTACCCACCAGCGGGGGCGGGAGGGGCTATCCCGTCGAGAGCGGGGCAGGGCCTGTCCGGGGAGGAGTTCGACCGCCTATTCCCTCACGAGTTCTGGCGGGAGGTCGTGGACAGGGTGGCGAAGGAGGTTCCGGACACGCTCCTCCTCGCCGAGGCCTTCTGGCTGCTCGAGGGATACTTCGTCAGAACGCTGGGGATGCACAGGGTTTACAACAGCGCCTTCATGAACATGCTGAAGATGGAGATGAACTCGGAGTACCGCAAGGTCATGAAGGACGTCCTCGAGTTCGACCCGCAGATACTGAAGCGCTTCGTTAATTTCATGAGCAACCCCGACGAGGCGACCGCGGTCCTCCAGTTCGGCCGCGGGGACAAGTACTTCGGCGTCTGCATGATGATGGTGACGATGCCGGGCCTCCCGCTTTTAGGGCACGG
>Ga0208771_1000578_pt1 | contig 22066 bp, 15 predicted proteins | sample AntAceMetag02UKX_FD_184775 | JGI IMG/M metagenome (GOLD analysis project Ga0208771, IMG submission 184775) | Saline lake microbial communities from Ace Lake, Antarctica - Antarctic Ace Lake Metagenome 02UKX (SPAdes) (version 2) | ecosystem: Environmental > Aquatic > Non-marine Saline and...
GAATATGCGTTTGGCAACAGGTATCCCCTTCGCAGCCATTTCGTGCATTCTCTTTACCGACCCCTCGCTGCGTCTCTTCCATCGCCACCACGCCTTGCCCTGCCCGTTTAAGACACCCCCTCCGGTTATCGCTATATTCTCACAGCCGTTAGCGTAAATACAGGGTGAATAATTGTATAACTCGATCCCCTCATAGCGACCAAGGACTACAGGCAAGTAAGCATTGTAGTCCGTACTGAACAACACCTCGGCGCCTTCTTTAATATGCAGATTGACATTGCTCTTAAAATGGATGGGTCCGGTCAGCCATTTACCCGCCGGTACAATTACTGTGCCCCCTCCCGCCTGCGAACAGGCGCCGACAGCATCTGCGAAAGCTTTTGTATTCATGGTCTTTCCGTCACCTGCCGCGCCGTAGCTGCTTATATCGAAACTCCTGCCGGCAAACGCGGGCACCGTCAACGCCGGCATATCGAACGGAGCGTCAATTTTGATGACCTCAGCGTGACAACCAACGGCGCCGATCAAAGCTAAAAATACCGCTACAATAAAAACGACTTGCCTGCCTTTTCGAAATTCTGAATACCTGCTCATTGCTTTGTTCCTTCCTTTTGTATCAACTGTGATTTCCCTGTAACGTTTTATATCCTTGCTCAGCCACACCACTGAATCTCATTCACCTCTCTGGCCGCTACCGGGAACTGGTTCAGAAGCTTCAGATTTTTGGGCAGTTCCGAAAAACACCGCTGCTGTTAATACAAAGCCAATTACGGCCGACAAATTCACCGTTTCCTTCAAGCGAAATCTCATTTCCTCACCTTTCCTCAGTGGATTCCTTAACCCACATTTCCAGTTAAAACATTTAACACGATTCGTTCCTTTCGAGCCATTATAACCTCCCGCCGAGTGTCTGTCACCCGTAGAGCACCTCAGACTTAAAGGATTTACAACAAAAAAATAAACATTTTCAATATCCGAATTGAGCAAGAGTATGTTACTCCTGGTCCTGTCCGAAGAACGACTTGACTGAATGCTCGGATTGGATATAATAGAGACATTGGTATCGGGGCCTGCCTCAAGGTTTGATCGGGCGCCATAATGAGATCTACATTTTGAATAGTACGGCTCTTGCGTAAGTCTGGAGCAGTCCGCAGCCGTTTTTATCAGGAGTTGGATAGATGAGACAATCTACTCGCACATTGATCGCCCTACTCGGATTCCTCTTGACACTTTGGGCATTCCTGTTTGGCAGTATAAGTTCCGTCGCCCACGCTTTCGAAGACCAGAACATGGATCTGGAACGGTTCCTCCCCAACCATGGCAACTCGGTTTTCAATGCCACAGGTCTTCTGCGCAAGTGGCCCTCTGGAGGCCCGAAGGAGTTGTGGCGCGTTGAGATAGGCTGGGGAAAGACCGCGGTTGTGGAAGCAGGCGGCCGGGCGTTTACGGCTACGGAAACCGACAACAAGCAATGGGCCATTTGTCTCGACCCTCTCACCGGTGAGACCCGATGGAAAACATTGCTGTTTCCCAAGAAGAACCGTCATTCCGTCAAAGGACCGGTGACATCGCCGGTTATTGACGGAGATCGTATTTATTTTATTCCGTATGCCATCGACAAGGGAGATCTCTGGGCGTTGCGATGCCCGATTGTCTGTCTCAAGAGCGACGGAACACAATTGTGGCGTAGGGACGAGACTTTCTGGGCTACCGAGGCGTCCGTCCCTCTCGTGGTGGGCGACACTCTTTATGTCGCTGCGGACAACCCGGAACATGTTATACTGGTTGCAGTTGACAAGATGACAGGCGAGTTGGATTGGGCTGCAAATGTAAAATCGGATCCCAAAAAGTCGGAGAACAACCGAGAACTCGCCGCGCCCGCTTCTCTGACTTATCAGTTGGTGGATGGGATCCCCCAGATCATTGTGGCTACCTACGGTACTCGCGAAATCCTGGGAGTACATGCGAAAACGGGTCATATTATGTGGCGGTACCCTTCTCCTGCGAAAATCCGCATAGGTCTGGTCAGCACGCCCGTAGCAGTGGGATCTCGCCTGTTCGTTAGTTGTGGTGAGGGAAAGGGCAGGAACTTTTCAGCATGCCTCCAGATGGAAGCGATTGACGACAAGATAACTTTCAAGGAACTTTACCTCAGCACGGAACTACAGACCAACAACTACAATACTGTGGCTGTCTATGAGGATGCGGTGTTCGGCTTTGGCGGAAGCGGCAAGGGAGGTTTCATTCACTGCACGGAACTTAGAGATGGAAGTTTGCTGTGGAAGCAGATAGGTGATGAATGGTCGAAAGACCAGCAACTGATCATTGCCGATGGATTACTCTTTGCATTGACGAAGAATGAAGAGCTTGTAATGGGCGAGGCCAATCGGAAGGGTTTTCTGGAACTTGGGCGTGTAAAGCTGAACATGGAATTAGGCAGACCCCAACATCCCACTATCGCCAACGGAAGAATGTACATCAGGGGAAACAAGTCAGTCGCCTGCTACCAGATTGCCGCCCGAGAGGTAAAATAAATCCTGTTCCTGGAAAACAACTCTCCTGCATGCCATTCAATCTTAGCAACCACTCTACGAGCTATATTCGCGTTCCAAAGAGGTGTGCCTGACTTCAATTTTGCATAAGTTCTGCTGGTTTTTTGCCGTAAGCGGACAGGGGTTTTATTTTGACCTTGAAACTTTTTGCTTTTTTGTCGGCGATTATGTATTTGCTTGCTGCGTCATATCGCCAGGAATCTGCGCCTTTTACAGATTCCGGTTCGGCAAAGCATTTTATTCTGAGTCGGTAGTCTGCTTTTTTGCGTCCCTTTACGACGATAGTGCCTTTTGTTTCATCGACTTTTATTTTTACATCCGTGTATTTGACGCCGTCGCCCATAGGTTTGTGGTAAACAAAACTCGATTTCTCATAAGGATAAATAACAAGGGTTTGTTTTCCCGCCGAACTTTCGTCGCCGTGGCCGGTCAAAACGGTTTTTACATTCATCGGAATTATGGCGCCGGGTTTGATGAAAATGCCGCAGCGGTCCAAAGGTGCGGCATATTCGACGGTTGAGCCGGCTTTATAAACTTTCTCCTCGTTCCAATAATCGATCCAATCGGCCTTGCTCGGCAAAGCCACCTCCTTGACGCTCGTATCGGAAGTTATAAGAGAGATAAACAATTGTTCGCCGAGATTGTGATGCTTTCTTTCTATATCAGAGTCTCTGACGATTGGGTCGCCTTTAAGTTTTGATTCTACGCTGTAACTGAAGATGTAAGGCACCAGTTCGCTGTGCAGAGTTGCGTAATATCTGTAGATGTCGGCGGTCTGTTCGTCGTGCCACCAGGGCAGATGATTTTCAAATCCTCCGTTGCTGCCGCCGTTATTCATAACAGGCATCAACGCGCCAAACTGCGCATATCGGATCAATGATTCCTTCGTGGGTTTGGCTCCCAAAAAACCGCCGACTTCAACACAAATGGCGCTGTAGCCGGCTTGTGCCGCCGTGTAGAGCCTGTGCATCTGGCTGCGAAGGCCTTTCCAGTCCCCCGGGTAGTCCCCGCCCCATAAGACGGTGCCCTTGTTTATGTCGGACGAAAACGGACGCGCAAGAATGAGGCTCTCAGGGTTTAGCTTTTTCGACTGGTCTGCTACGGCGGCATAGTAATACGGTTTGAATTCGGCCTTCTTGATGGCTCCGATGGATGTCGCCTGGAGGGGGTCTGCAAGATACTGTTCGGCCTCGTCCACTTTCCATCCATCAACGCCCATCTTCATAAGTTTATCCATTTGCGTTCCAAACCAGTCGCACGCTTTTTTGTTGGTGAAATCAATGTGTACACCCTTTCCTTTCCACCAATGGAACTCCTTGCCTTCGTTAACCACCCATCCTTTCCGGATGACGTCATCATAGGCGGATGGTTTATCCTGGGGGGTATCCTTCGAGGTTCTGTTCATAGCACCGGTAATCCACATGACCACCCTGACGCCATAATGGTGTAGTTCATTGATCATTTTTTGCGGCTCAGGATAGCGATCTTTGTCCCAATCAAAACTGTTGTATGCCGTCTCCCAGGGACTGTCGATGATTATAGTTCCCACGGGAATACCCCTGTCGCGGTAGCCTTTCACCAAAGTCAGGACTGCTTCCTGGGTATTCTTGTTGTCTTCCCATATCCAGGGCTCAAGAGCCCATCTCGGACATATTGGCGGGTTACCCTCAAACGTATCGACCTTTGACTTTTTGTCATGAGCGGCCTGTGCGATAATGCTGCCGGGAAACCCGGTTGCAAGTATTGATATGACGATAATGGAAATTTTGCAGCTATTAAGCAACCGACTTCTGATTTGGGATTTCATAACAGTATATCCTTCTCTGACATTTCCTATTTAAATGCTTAAAAAACCATAATTCCGTCCTTCCGACATCAATAATCTTAGCACACTCGCCTTGAACGGTCAAGCAATTGCTGTTTCGAGAGAGGGATGAGGATGCGTATCAGGGAATTGATAATAAATCTCATCTGAGTATAATAAGTCAGACAGACGCTGGGGCGTAAGTACGCTGCCGAATTTGTGTGCCGGAAATATGGTATTGAAAGGTCTTTTCAGGAAAGAAGGTGGGTGATGACTACTAAAGAAAAACCGTGTTTTGTGGTGATGGTTCTGTTGGTGATGTCTTTTCTGCTGCCGGCCGATGCAGTTTTTGCCGAGGACTTGATAAACTCTGAGAATATCGGGCAAATTATCAATGACGCTCGTGCTCTTCGTGAGAAGTTTACGCGTGACCCTTATCGGCCTGGTTATCATTTTGTTATACCGGAGGGATTGGCAAATCCTTTTGATATTAATGGGGCGATATTCTGGAAGGGGCGTTATCATTTGTTCTATCTTTTCCAACTGGCCGGCCGGGGCCATAGCTGGGGACATATATCGAGCAATGATATGGTTCATTGGCGCCATCACCCGGTAGCTCTGATCGGAAAAGAGGAGGGAAAGCCTGATCGCGGCATGTTCAGCGGCGGCGCTTTTGTCAACATGGACGGTGTTCCGACGATCATTTATCACGGCGTTCGGGCGGGGACATGTATCGCCACAAGTACTGACGACAATTTGGAACTCTGGACCAAGAGCGAGCACAACCCGGTTATCAAGAAGACCAAAAAGGGCGATCCCAACTTCAGGGTTTATAACGTATTCGATCCGGTGGCCTGGATTCATGACGGGCATTACTATGCGGCACTGGGTAATGCTCATATACTTTGGAAACTCAGAGATGAACTTAAGCCCGAGGAGAGGGGTGACAGGCTGTTTCTCTTCAGGAGCGACGACCTTATTAACTGGCAGTACCTGCATCCTCTGTATGAGCCGAATCCCAAGTGGACCGGACCGCTGGAAGATAATGCGTGTCCGGAATTTTTCCAGTTGGGCGACAAGTGGGTCCTTTTGTTCATCAGTCATTCGAGGGGGTGTCAGTATTATATCGGCCGCCATGAGAACGAGCATTTCTACCCGGAGAGCCATGGGCGAATGAGCTGGACCGACAGCGGTTTCTTTGCTCCGGAAAGCCTGCGTGACGATAAGGGCCGCGAGATTATGTGGTCGTGGATATTTGACAGACGCGATGGTCACACTAAGCACGAGAGCGGATGGTCGGGGACCTTCTCTTTGCCGCGCGTTCTTTCTCTTGCTCAGGATAATACGCTGCGGATCAATGTGCCTGAGGAGTTGGAAATCCTGCGATACAATTCGGTGACATTGACAGACCTGGAGATAAAAGCCCGGTTTTTCAATTCGGTCAGCGAAATGCCGTTGAAGCAGATCAAAGGCAACAGTATTGAGTTGTCGATAGAGATGGTTGGCGATGGGGCAAGTCGGATGGGCGTGAAGGTTTGTGCTTCACCTGGCGGCGAGGAACAGACGCTTGTTTACTATGACGCCGAGCAGAAGCTGCTAAAAATCGACACTACGCGTTCGAGCCTCGGTGACGGACAAAAGACCATCGAAGGCGGCCCGTTGGAATTAAAGCCGGGCGAGTCTTTGAAGCTTCGGGTTTTTGTGGACAAATCCGTGGTCGAGGTATTCGCGAACGGCCGACAGGCGGTTATGAGAAGAATCTACCCGACGCGTAAGGATAGCGTAGGAGTGTCAATATTCGCAACCGGAGGCAACGCAAATGTCTCCGTATTAAAGAAGTGGGATATAATGCCTTCGAATCCTTACTGATCTTTTTTCCCACGAGAACCAGGGCCAAAAGACGGAATCTATCCATGAAGTATCTCCTGTGGTAGGGATATTCCACATAAAAGGATTGGCTTGCGTTATTATTGCAGTTCCAATCATCAATCATAGATGCTCTTCATTTGCCATGCATCCAGCTCCAACACTTTAGCTTCTCTGCCCACGGACTGTATCGACACACCAACGCTGTCCTTACGTCCGGGATAGACCCGCGCCGCGACGCACTGCTTCTCATTGGCAAACACTTCCACGATGCTCTTATCAATAAACACCCGGAGCCTGAGTGGATCGTTCTCCTTAAGCAGGACCTGCCCCGTCTCCGCCGGCCGCAGCTTCGCTTCGGACAGGGTTGACGAATGGGATATATCCAGCGAGATAACACTGTTGAACTTCCTGGCAATGCCCTGCTTCATCACGTCGCGCCTGTATCCCTTGTCCTCGTAGAACAGGATCCGAGTGTATTCCTCGCTCTTCGCCGACCGCAGGACCCTCATCTCGATCAGTTCTGAATCTTTCGCATCTACTTCAGCATAGATCTCCATGCAGTTGCCTTTGACCTTCTTCAGCACGATCTCCTTGTTCGGTCGAAGCTCAATATTCTCCATGTGGACCCTGTCATAGCGCAGCGACTCGATGTCACCCGTCGGTTCCTGGTTCACTTCATCGAACCCTTCCTCGGTGCTCAGTGTCAGCCGGCGCGGCAGTGACATGATCTGGTTCCAGCTTTTCCTCGTGATTTCATTTTCCCATCCGGAATTCACGTTGAATATGACGATCACTCCGCCTTTGCCGTCAGGTGTCGCCGACGGCGCGTGGACCCCCGCGGGACGATATGATCCAAAATTGAAATCCCCGGCCGATGTTGGTGCAAACTTGTCTCGCTTCTTATCGTAATCACCAAGCAGGTATTTACCGCCGCTCATATGGCTGAAATGGATAAGGATATGCTTATTACCGATCGGCCAGAAATACGGGCAGGCCCCATCGTCACCTAACAAAGAAAAGATATCGTTGTCGGTGAACGTGTGCAGGTATTCCCATTTCGCCAGGCTCTTCGCTCTGAAAAGGAAGTTAGCCCTTACCTGCAGTCCGCCCGGCCCCGGCTTCTTCCCGCCCGAAAGAGAATAGTAATATCCATCCTTCTTCCAAATACATGGATCAAACACCCTGTACGGCGGCCTGGAACCATCGGCAAGGCGCATCGGTATTACCGCCTTGCCCGTCACCTTCTTCCAGTTCAAAAGCAAGGGATCGCTGGAAACGGCGACCATGTTCCCTACCCGTGTCCCGTGATACATGGCGATGACGCGGTCTTTCTCGACCAGCGTTGCGCCGGAATAACAGGCACGCTCCGGATTCGGGTAGATCGCATAGGGCAGGTCACGCCAGTGGATCAAATCGTCACTGACGGCGTGTCCCCAATGCTGGCGACGGTCTTCGGGAGGATACCCCTGATAGAACATGTGCCAACGACCCTGCCAGAAACAGAGTCCGTTCGGATCGTTGAGGGTACTTTCCGGGCTAACAAAATGATAGAGCGGCCGGTACGGATCATCGGCCATCTCTTTACGCGACTCGATAAACCGCAGAATGAGAGGATTTGTTTTCAGTTGTGCTTGCTGCTCTTTGAGCGTATTGGCGAAGGTGTATTTCGGGACACGCGAGGTGTTGTCGCGTTCTTCTCTCCGGGCCCTGGACTGCTTTTCAGCCCCGAATGTTTTGCGAGTTGGAAACGCAAAAGCCGCGGCCGTCAAGCCTGTCTGTTTTAGAAAGTTACGACGATTCATTAAACACACTCCTTAAACTTGGATTTCCTATTTACGGTCTCACAAAACATAATTTTCTCCATTCAGGTTTAACGCTTTTACAAAAATCTACATGAACCGTCAATGTTTTCCTTTTCAGCAGCCGTTCTATTCCAGATTTGCACAACAACAGATATTATTGGTTCATCCGGATAATAGGCGGCCCGCTTGCCTGTTGCAGAGGCACAGCTCTGAGCTGTGACCTATGCATTTCCCGGATGAACCACAAATTCGATGGCTTTTATTCGAATACTTGCGGCAGACGCCTACTTCTGCTATCTTTGAAGGCATAATGACAGAAACAACTCAGACAACTAACAGAGCAGGATTCCACAAGATTCTTGCATTCTGCATTATTTGTCTGGTTGTCACCTCACCGGCTGTGAAAGCCGGCAATTCCGCAGACCAGCAGAAGCATGAGACCGCAAAGCCGTTTGGTGAAGTATCATCCGATGCGGTCGGCAGGCTTCTGCAGCGTTCTATGATTTGGATTCCAGAAAGTGGCGGGCAGAAACAAAAGGGAATCTGTGCCGCCTTTCGCAAGAGTTTCGATCTCTCCGGCGAATCAACCCGGGCCCGACTGCATATCTTCGCGGATGCGAGTTACATTCTTTGGATTAACGGCCGATATGTCCTGCGCGGGCCTTGCCGCTTCGATCCAAAACATCCTCAGTACGATACAGTCAACGTCGAGCGCTTTCTGAACAAGGGTCGTAATACCCTGGCTGTTCTGGTCACCGGGCGCATCTCCAACGGCCGGATCATGATGCATGCCCCAGGCCTGGCCGCAAAATTGGAAGTGACTCATAATGATGGCAACATCTTTGCCGCTGCCACCGATCAAACGTGGCGTTGCACCAGCAACATTGAATTCCTTACCCCTGATGCCGCAGGGGGCACCATCCGGGACAACGTGGACGCGACGCGCATTGGCGGCGATTGGCGTCTGGGGCCGTTCGACGACTCGGATTGGCACTTCGCGGTGGCCGTTAAAGGCAGCCAGTGGGGGACATTCCATCAACGATCTATTCCCTTACTGCGTGAGACCGAGCTTTCTCAGACAGCAATTGTCCAAGTCGTGCAGAACCAAAGGACCGACAACACGGTGCGGACACTGCGAGATATCCTGCCTCTAAAGATAAAGGCCCCGGCAGAGGTTGTCGTTGATATTGGACAAATGGCACAGGCTTATTGGGTACTCGATTTCGACGCCGATCAGGGCAGCGAATTTACCGTAAGACCATGCCAGAGATTCAGGGAAAACAAAAAGCCGGAGAACAATTATTCGGTGGTCAACTTTTATAAAGCCCGTTCGGGCTCTCAGCAATATATGAGCACCGACACCTATGGCTTCAGGTATATGCACCTTCAACTTAATTCTGGAGCGATTCGACTACGAAGTGCAAGGTTTGTCGATGTCACTTATCCCTTCGTTAATCTCGGCAGATTCGAATGCAGCGACCGATTGCTCAACGAACTATGGAAGATGGCGACTTATACGGTTCAGGTCTGCAGTGAGGATTCCTATGTTGACTGTGCACTACGCGAGCGTTCGGAATGGATGGGCGACGGTGCCGTCGTGACATATCCGATTTCACGGGTTGCCTTTGCAGGACCCGGCCCGGGACAAGATTATATTTATAGTGATCCAAGATTGATTCGCGGCATGTTGGAACGCGTCGCTTTGACCCAAAAGCCCGACGGAAGAATAAGGGCCAATTCCTGCTCGGATTTTTGGGACATGCATTCTTTTATCGAGGACTACTCCTGCCTGTGGGTACAGTCGCTGCGTCAGTATTACGACAACACCGGTGACATCGACTTTGTAAGACAGCTCTGGCCCGTGCTGGATAAGCAAATGAAATGGTTTCTTCAGCGCCGCACCGAAAGAGGTCTGGTCAAGGCCCGCGAGTTCCTGCTCCACATGGACAATCCTCTACATCATCAGACCGACTGCGAAGGTGCAACCTTGAACGCTTTTGTCTTCCGGGCCTTGCGCGACAGCGCTTATCTTGCTAAAACTCTGGGCCGTAAGAAAAAATCTGGTGAATATACTTCTTATGCCGACCTGCTCGCTGCCAATTTCAACCAGCATCTGTGGGACCCGAACTCTCAGACCTACTACGCCGGTATCAAACAAGGCCGCAAGATCCCTCCCACACGATGGGTGGATCCCGTAACAAAGGTATATTGGCAGCGCATCACCCAAGCCAAAGAATATCCGCCTACGGTCCAGGCCGCTCTAATGGCCCTTGATCGCGGTATTGTCCCGCCCGAACGTGTCAATTTGGTTCGTGCGTATTTGCTCAAAAATTATCACAAGCTCAACAATCCTTACACACACTTCTTTCTCTTTGAACAATTGTACAGGATCAACTCCGCCCAACAGGAACTCGATGTCCTCAATGTGATCCGTAAGCGATGGCGGCATATGGTTGAGAACAAGGATCCCGGAACCCTGATCGAGAAATTTGTGTTCGGACCCGGCGGCAGCAGTTGTCATAATTTTGGTTCGGTCCCCGCTTACTTCCTGAGTACCTACGTCCTGGGGGTCCGAACGGACGGACCCGTTTGGGAAAAACGCATTATCATTGAACCAAAACTGGCCGACCTAAAATATGCCCGGGGCGTCGTGGTCACCGAGCACGGCCCGGTACCCGTCTCATGGAGCAGAGGCAACGACCGCGGAGCACTTAATTTCAGTTTCGAGCTACCTCCCGGCGTGCAGGCAAAGATATCTATACCTAAGCTTTCCGACAACCCAACCTTAATTGTGGACGGAAACGTACTGGTCGCAAATGGAATCGTGCAGGCAAAAACGGAACTGGGGCGTCGTTTTGTAACGCTACAATTAGGACCAGGCAAACATTCAGGAAGAATAGATCCATAAACTGAGCATCTCGAACTGTTTCCTGTTAAACCCGGCTGAGTGTACCTTTACGCCAGATAGCACGTAAAACCGTATAAATCTTATGGGCATTATTGTTGCAGGGCGTTTAGGGATTTTTGGGCATTTTTGTGGTCTGGTTTCAGTTGCAGAACTCTTTGATAGGCTTTTATCGCTTTATCTTTGCTGCCATGGCGGTCAAGCAGCACCGCCATGTTGTAATGGGCGTCGACAAAGTTGGGGTTTATCTGCACGGCTCTTGAATAATGTGCCAGGGCCTTATCCAGTTCCTTTTTCAGAAAGTATGTGTTTGCAAGATTATTGTGAGCGGGCGCGTAGTTGGGCAGCAGTTTCACCACTTGCTGATACATGCTTATAGCTTGATCGAGATTGCCTTTTGCGGCCAGCGCATTTGCCTTTTGGTAAAGCTGTTCGACGCCTTGAATTTGATTTCGGCGGGCCTGCAGACTCCTGATGGCTTCGCGTGCTTCCTTGTCGTTCGGCCTGTACATTAGCGCCTGGCGGTAATGTTCGATTGCCTGGTCGATTTTGCCCTGCCGGGTGAGCAGGTTTGCGAGGTTTTTTTGTATTGTGTACTGCTCGGGCCTGATTCGCACCGCCTCGCGCCAATGTTCGATTGCCTCGTCGATTTTGCCTTCTTTGTGCAGCAGTGCGCCGAGATTGTAGTGGAGGATATCATTGTTGGCGGTGACGGCCACCGTGTGTTTGTAAAGTCTGATGCTGTTTTGCCAGAACGATACCTGTCGGCAGGTTAGGGCGGTCAATACCAAAAGGATGGTGACAGCCGCTACGGTGAGCAAAGGTTTTGGGGATTTTGTCTTTTGGAGCAACTCGGCACCGCCCCAGGTGACGATGATGAACAAGCCTATGAGGGGGATATACGTATAGCGGTCGGCCATTGCCTGCAAGCCGACCTGGACGATGCCTATGACGGGGACGAGGGTTCCGAGATACCAGAGCCAGCCGACAAGCAGCCAGCGGCGCTTGCGAGCGAGGGTAATTACCGCAATTGAGATGGCCAGCAGCAGAACGGCTGCGAGCATGACCTGCCACATCGGCAAATTCGTCTCTGGATGAGGGTAAAGAATTCCCAGTCGGATGGGGCAAAACATTTTCACGATATATTTTGCGTAAGCGACGATTGCATTGCCGATTCGGTATTGCATCGGAATCTGCAGCGAGCTTCTTACGAGGGTGGCTTTTGATTGGACGATGAAGACAGTCACACTTGCCGCCGCCGACAAAGCCAGGAGCGGCAGTTTCTCGACAAAGCAACGGCCGAATGTAGACGGTGGCTTAGCTGCTTTTCGCTTGCCTTTGCGCTTGCGTGACAGGTTAAACCGCTGCAAAGGCCAGTAGTCCAAAAGCAGCAGGGCAAAGGGGAGTGTCACTAACATTTGCTTTGCGATAAGACCCAGCGCCAGCATAATCATAACGGGGATATATCTGGCAGCCTTCGGGCGCTCGGCATAGCGGACGTAGAACCACATGATCAGCAGCCAGAAGAAAGTGCTCAGGACATCTTTGCGCTCGGAGACCCATGCTACGGACTCGACGTGAACCGGGTGCAGGGCAAACAGCGCCGCTACAAATGCACTTCGCCACCGGGCGCCTGTCATACGAAGCAGTACGACAAACAACAGCAGGGTGTTGGCTAAGTGAAAGATGACGCTTGTGAAGTGATGACCGGCGGGATTTGGCCCGTAAAGATTCCAGTCCAGCATGTGCGAGAACCAGACGAGTGGGTGCCAGTTGTAGGCGTGATTGGTTGTGAAGGCCCACTTGACACCGACCCACGTCAATCCTTTCTGCACAGTCTCATTCGCGGTGACATAAAGGTCGTCGTCAAACCCGATGAAATCATGCCCACGCACCTGCTGATAGACCGCCAGCGTCGCAACCACCAGAAGGACTGCTATAACACAAGTCTGCTGTCTGTCCGAAAGCCCGGTCATACAAACCCAGCATAACAGTTGGAGCAATTAAGTCAAGCAAGGGTAACCACGCAATCGGCCCGCGGCTTAAATCAGCCTTTTTACAAGCGTATATGGTGCAAACGACTATAATGCAGGAAAGGGAAATTCTTCGCGCCCATTTTGCGAGTGAGTAGCCGTCTATAATTATGAAAGCCGATTGGGCTCAATATGGTTTGGATTCAGACAGGAAGGAATCGGTGCCGCAGAAGCAGGATTTAGTATTAATTACGCCAAACCCATGTTAGAATATTTCCCCTCCTGCTATTATTGCTTTGACTTTCGAGACTCAATAAATGCCCACTGGCGTTCATGTAAATTATAGAGAACTATTTTTGCCGTCAGGCATATCGCCCCTGCGCCAATAGACAAAACAGTCTTACCCGTGAGAGCAAAGACAATTAAGGCTGTAATAACAGCACCGATTAGTCTGTAACTTAATGTTCTGAATATCGAACGATTATAAATATCCATTTTGTATGTTCCGAAAAAAGCTCTGTTTATTTTCTTAGCTTATTACACCCTTTATATATTCTCTGGTCATTTCCTCTTTGGGATTTTCAAAGACATTTGTTGCCGGCCCGTGTTCTATTAACTCACCGCAATAGAGGAAAACTACATAATCGGCCAGTCTTTTCGCCTGGCGCAAGATATGCGTAACAATGATTGTTGTGTATTCATTCTTCAGTCTGAGAAAACTGCGTTCAATACGTTGGCTCGACTTCGGGTCAAGGGCAGAAGTTGGTTCGTCTGCAAGTATGATCTCAGGCTCAACTGCCAATCCTCTTGCCAGGCAAAGTCTTTGTTGCTGGCCAACTGAAATTCTCGATGCAGGCGTGTGTAATCTGTCCTTAACCTCGTCCCACAAGCTGGATTCTTTAAGGTAATGTTCGACTATGCGGTCTAATTCTTTTTTGTCTTTTAGTCCATGTATTCTTGGACCATAGGCGACATTATCATATATTGACATTGGCAGCGGAGTTGGGCTCTGGGCGAGCAGGCCCATCTTCTTTCTGATGCGAGTGACATCTATTTTTGGGTCGAAAATGTTTTCCCCGTCTACTAAAACTTTGCCGGAAACCCTGATGCCGTCTACAGAATCTATCAAACGGTTAAATGACTTCAACAGCGTGGTTTTCCCACAGCCCGATGGCCCAATAATGGCGATTATCTTTTTATCGGGGATGTCAATAGTGATATTTTTTAACGCCTGTTGTTTTCTGTAAAAGACATTCAGGTTTTGCACGCTTATGTGTGTTTTAAATCCCATCCCCATCTCCTATTTCACTACATGCCTGGTGAATCTTCTGGTTAAAATCCTGGAAGCTATACTTATTATTAAAATTATGACCGTGAGTATAAGTGCAGAAGCGTATGCCCTGTCCTGAACTTCAGGAAAAGGTGTTCCTAATTGAAAGAAAATAGCCAACGGCAAAGTTGCCGCAGGTCGCAGCAAAGAATAAGGAATAAAATCACTAAAGCCGGCAGTAAAGATTACCGAAGCCGCATCTCCTATACCTCTTCCGAAGGCGATCAAAACAGCGGTTAATATCCCCGGCAGGGCCTGTCTTACCACTACCTTTAAGGCGGTCTCCAACCTGGTTGCTCCTAAAGAATATGACGCTTCTAAAAGCTCTTTCGGCACCATTCTTATTACCTCATCCATTGCTCTGGTCATAATAGGCAGTACCAACAGCGCCACTGCAATAATACCACCTAAGAGTGAGCCGCGCAGCCCAAAGAAAAGCATAATAGTAAAGCCGAAAGCTCCGTAGACTATCGATGGAACGCCCCATAAAACATCGAGTGAAAAACGTGTGAAAGTTATTATTCGAGAACTCTTTTTGGCGTATACATTCAGATACAAGACGACAGGCAGGCTGATTAGAATAGCTAAGAATGTCGCTCCCGTTGCCAGATAGAGCGAGCCGACAATGGCATTGAGTATCCCCCCTTCTTTGCCGAGATAAAATCCGCCCTTGGGAGTTTGTGTAATCATTGCCAGGTTCATCGCAGGCACTCCCTTTACGATCACTGTGGTCAATATAAGCACGAGGCTCGAAAGGATGATAAGAGTAGAGGCAATCATCAGTGCCTTGAATAAACCTTCTTCTATTTTTCTTCTATCCATTTTACTTTATACTTCTTTCAACTCGGATCAGGACAACTCTTGCGATAACATTGAAAAACAACACTACCAGCAGTAAAATCAGACAGGCAAGCAGCAATGCTGAGTCATACAACGGCACAGACAGCATCTCTCCGTAATTGTTGGCAATCAGCGCGGGAAGTGGGTACGCCGGTTCAAGTACTGAAGATGGAACCTTGGCTACGTTGCCGGCTACCATAAGCACAGCCATTGTTTCGCCAAAAGCCCGTGATACGCCTAATACAATAGCAGCGATAATACCGGGCATCGCTTTGCGAATGACAACGTGCTTTATCGTTTGCCATTTTGTCGCGCCCAGGGATAAAGAAGCCTCTCTGATTTCGTAAGGAACAGTCCTGAAAACCTCTAATGATACATGAATGATTATGGGAAAGACCATTATCGCCAGAACGATACCACCTGCGAGTACACTGTAGCCGCTTGAAAAAGTTCCGAAGAAGGGTGCAATGTAATCCTTTATCAGTGGAATTATAACCAGAACTCCCCATACGCCGTAGACTACTGAAGGTATTCCGGCAAGCAGGTCGATGAGGGGCTTTGTCCACTCGCGTACATATCTTGGTGCATACTCGGAAAGAAAAATCGCCGTCAAAAGACAAAGTGGAATTGCAATGATAACCGCCACACCGGTTACCCACAGTGAGCCCATGATAAAGGGTAAAAAGCCGAACTCTTTTCGTAATGGATGCCAGGATGTCGAAAACAACAGTTCACTTAGCGACTTTATAGCCAGGATCGGCCTTGACCTCTGATACAACCCTATGGCCATTACAAATACAATCAGCCCTGCAAAAATCGTCAATAGCAGCATAAACCTTTCGGCAAGAACGTCTTTTAATAACCTCTTATCCATTATCTTCGAGTTTCTTTAGTTCTTCGGCGATTTTCTTTTCGGTCAGGTTAATGTAGCCGGATTCGGGGATATGTTTTTGGCCGTCTGTAAGAATCCATTTTATAAATTCCAATACGACTTTGCTTTTGGGCCTGCCTTGTGAAACAAGATGCAAAGGCCTTGCCGGCGGGGAAGGGTATTTCCCCATTGCTATTGCCTCGACTATTTCATCCCGGCTGTTATAAAAATCTTCGTCGTTATCTATCACACCGTTGCCGTTAAGATCGATAGGCAAGACTTTTATCTGCTCAACCTCACTTTTGGTCTTGTAATCGTAGGCGTAGTTGATATTGTTGAATCCAATTCCAAGGACATCTTTCTTTACAGCCTCAGCTAATCCAGGATCACCATAGACTCCTATACCGAGAAGGTCCTCCTGGTTTTTACCTAAGAATTTCGCCCATGTTTTTGCTGCACCACATGCATCAGAGCGTGTATAAACATGGATAGAATCTGTGGTTTCACTGTCTATAACTTGGCCCCATTTTTTGATTTTTTCGGTTATCCAAATGTCGATAAGGACTTCTTTTTTAACACCCTTAGAAACAAGTTCCTTTAACACAGGGTTATTTCTGTTGACTGTCGGTACTACTGCATCCTTAGTTACGGAAACCCACCAGGCTCCTTTTTCAATTTCAGCAGGATAAATATCCCGGGAAACCATTCCTATGTCTACAACCTCTGCCAAACAGTCAGCCATACCCTTACCGGCGCCTCCGGCAGCTACATCTATCTTTACTTTAGGATGAATTTTGCCGAACTCCTCAGCCCATTTAACCACCATTGGGTAAAGCGCCCAGGCTCCTGACAATGTTATTGTTCCTTGTAACTGCTTTGACTCTGAATCTTCCTGTAGTTTTTTTCTGCACCCAATGGCAAACAAAAGACTAACAACCAACAAGGCACTCAATATCTTTTTCATTTTCCCCACCTTCCTCAAATCAAATCAGCAAGAGTTAAATTTTCCAACCTTTTTGAAATATAATCCCTGATTTCCTTAAAAACTTTTATGAGTTTCTTCTCCCGACCAAGAGGTGTATCTGAGAAAAAGTATTTGCTCACAGACTCGGTGGCCGCCAGGGCCCCATCCATCAGCCTTATTATTTCGGCAATACTTATCTTTGAAGCGGTCTTTGCTAATTTATACCCGCCGCTTGTCCCCCTTTTGGTCTTTATGTAGCCATTTTGCCTCAGGATCATAAATAGAAGCTCAAGATATTTCTTGGGAATATCGCACTTGGAACATATCTGGTCTATTTTCATAAAACCGTTTTTGCTATTCCGGGCCAGGTGGATCAATCCCAGAATCGAGTATTCACTTTTTGTAGTCAACTTCATATCAGGTCTCCTTTTCTATCAAGTCTATTAACATTATAGAGAAGCATGGCCTTTGCGTCAAGATAAAAATTTCTTAAAAACGCATTTTTCCCCACCAATTTCGCTCAGAGGCCATAAAACGTCGTAAAATCCGGTGCCTGCGATATTTCGTTCATAAAAAGAGGCCGGGCTTGATTTTGCCTGGCCTTTTTTGTGCGCTTTTTTTCAGGATTAGGGGGAAATTAGACTAAAATGCACTCCTTGATCGTTGTACCAATGCAGGACGGCCGTTTCTTTGTTTCTATGAGTGGATTAGAAGGTGGAAGACAGAATACTTGTTTGGAAATTCAATCGCGGCAGCAAGGAGGCTCTGCGACGGATCTATGAAAAGTACAAAGACGACCTGCTCGGCCTGGCAGTGTGCCTGTTGAGAGATAGAAGCGCTGCCGAAGACCTTGTGCACGATGTATTCGTCTCATTTGCACAGACTACCGGGACATTCCATCTTAGCGGAACGCTGAAAGGCTATCTGTCAACGTGCGTCGCGAACGGCGCCCGCGACAGAAATCGGTTGAAGTCGGGCCGCAATACTGGACTGGATGCAGCAGAGGGGCTGAGTTGCGAATCGGATGGGCCTGCGGAATATGTGATGGGCTGCGAGCAGTCCTGCCGGATGGAAGATTTACTCTTACGCCTTCCGTACGAGCAGCGCGAGGTTATTGTCCTCCACCTGCACAACGAAATGCGATTTCGTCAAATTGGCAAGCTGCTGGGTGTCTCGATTAACACGGTCCAGAGCAGGTACAGATACGGCCTAAATAAACTGCGAACAATGCTAAAAGCTGAGGTGACCAATGAGTTTGGCAGATGACGTAGAAAAAATTATGAAACTCAGAAAGCCGCATGTTGCTGCTACCGCTGAGATGGACAAGCGGACCCTTGATGACTCGTTTGCAGCTATGGATAGTGCGATCGAAGAGCGGTCGAAAGATCATCGGCCGAATGTATGGGTAAGAGTCAGAATAACAAGATTCGCAGCAGCAGCGATGGTGATCCTGGCGATTGGCTTTTTCATCGGCCGAAGCACACACACTCGGTACGTTGTACAGCCTGCGCCGAAGGTCGAAAAATCGAGCGCCGAGATGATGACACTCATATCGCTCAACATGGCCTATCGCAAGGGAGGCATGGAAGCTGTGGAAACACAATGTGACAAAGCATTCAAAATGTTGGGCCCGCGGCAAGAAAAAACCTCGGTCCGGCAATTGTTGGCAGAATTTAATGGAACATAATTTGAAAGGCAAAAATAATGAAAACTCTCAGCATAAAAAAACAGACAAAGATATTATGTGCAGTATTGGCAATATTTGCGTTGGCACAATCAGTGTATGCGTATCCGCCCGACAACGCAGCCGTGCTCTATTACAGGACAGCTCTTGTCTACGAATCAAATGACGTGACCGAGCATAAATTAAGCGATTTCATAAAGGGCAAAATCGAACTTGATGAGGACATTGAAAAACTTGTGGAAAAGAACCGCCACGCCATAGATTTCGCACTCGATGCCGCCGAGGTGACAAACTGCGACTGGGGTATGGATCTTTCCAAAGGTTACAAGATGATCTTCCCGCATTACGGCGCTCTCAAACACATTGCAAGGCTGATTCTTGTCGAAGCGAGAATAATCGCATCGCAAGGTGATTACGAAATCGCGTTGGACCGCTGCCTGAGCGGTCACAAAATGGCCCGGCATATAAGCGACCGTATAATGATAAGCTATCTGGTGGGTGTCGCAAGTGCTGGCATGACAAACAATTGTATTCAACAGATTCTCGGCGAAATGCCCGAAGACATGGAGACTTTGAACTGGTTGAGAAGTAAGCTTCTGAGCATGGAGAGTAGACCCTTCTCCCTGAAAGTTTGTGTAACTGCCGAAGCGAACGTAGCCTTGTCAGCTATGTATCCCGAAAAGGCCGAACAAGCTTTGGAGATTTCAGGAATGAGCGACTCTGAGTCAGTCTTGTCCAAAGAAACTGCCAAACGTATAAGAAACGCCGACGAGGAATTCTATAAAAGAAACAGGGATTATCATCAGAACCTTAATAATCGGATTATGGATGCCCTGGATCTGCCTTATCAGCAAGCCTATGTGAAACTCAAGCAAGTGTGCGAAAGACCAGCCGCGGAATTCGACGAGAACCCCGATGCGACTCTTTCGAGAGTATTCAGCCCGGCAGTGCAGACTATTTACAGCTTAGGGGTCCAAGGCAAGACGCAGAACAACGCAGTCCGGGCGGCAGTTGAAATATACAGAATAAAGGCCCGAACCGGCTCTCTGCCCGATGAACTCCCCGCAGATTTACCAAAAGATCTATTTAGCGGCGAAGATTTCGAATACGCAAAGAACGATGACGGTTTTATACTTACATGCCGCGGCAGAGACTTATATAAAGACGAGCTTTGCGAATACGCATTCAAAACCAGGTAGCTGCTTGGCGCACACTACCAGGTGTCGAACCATTCGAGAGCGAAGATGGCCAGGTCTTTGAAATTGACCATGCGGTCCTGATTCATATCGTGACCTTCGCACCACTGGCCTGGTCGACATCGGTTGGGCCAGTCGTCGAGAAGAATCCTCAGGTCATTGGCGTCGATGACGCCGTTTCTGTCGAAATCGGCGGCCGGCGGCGGCTCGCCGATGAAAGTGAAAGCGTAGAGCTTGGCATTCTGCATTTCGAATTTGAGACGCACCGGAATGCCCGAGAACGCGCCGACACTGGGAAAGCCTGTCCAGGTGACTTCATGCTCAACGGAGTCGGTTTGGATTAGGTGACAATCAGTGACATCAAAGCCTGGCATGGGTGTCCCCGCCTCGTCGAGGATACCGACCTTCGCCCATCCTGTTGCAGCGATATTTACGACAAGTTCCCGGCCTTCGAATACGAAGGGCTTGGTAGTGACGGTTCCAGTTGTTACGTCCGCATCGAGTGAGATAAATCCGTCCAAACGCTGCTTATAGCGGTAGTAGTATCGCGGCGCAGAGCCGCCGTGCGCTCCTCCCTCATCGACATACTGCCAAATTTCATCGCCCCGGCGAATCAATCCGTACATCGACAACTCCTCGGCCTCTGAGCCGAGAGGAATGTACCAGTTGCTTCCAAAGAAATCCCAATTCTCACCGTCCCTGCTGATTCCAAGATCAACATGCCTCGGCCCGTCATCGCCGGGATACCTCCACAGAAACGAAAGATAAACATCCGGCGCCCAGGGATACTTTATGGCTCGCGTCCTATACACTTCGCCGGCGCCGCTGCTGTAAAATGACACAGGTCCCTCACATGTCACCGATGGGAACGGATATCCCTCGAAATATGGTGTCACCATGTGAAAGAAGGGCCACGCCTTGCCAATCTCATTGCTCCAGAAGCCCGTCGCCACGCGCCCGGAAGCATCCGGGCATTCCCCGTCCTCATCGTCAAAACTGCTGTCGCGTTTGATATAGCTCGCGTATCTTCCCCGCTGGTCGTCCCAGAAGCATTCGCCTTCGCCGCCGCTTCGAAGCGGAAGTTGTATCGTCTCGTTCCGCCGCCAGTTGACACCGTCGCCCGATATGTACATATACATCCCGCGATTGCCCACAAACGCGTTGACCTTGTACAACTCGGAAGGCGGAACATTCGGATTAAGGTCCATGAAGAACGAGCCGTACATCGGTGTTTCAGTAATAATTGTCCCCTGCATAGTGAAATTGATCCCGTCGGGGGAGGTGGCCAGATACGTATCGCCGGTGTTCGAACTGTAACCTTCCGGAATGGCCATGTGCACGACGCCGTTTACATCAAAGACACTTGGCCGCCATGCCGACTTCGCTATAGTGAAATCCTTGACGATTGCCTGCTTGCCATAAGGCTGGTTCATCGTGATTTGCACATTCGCTCTCGTCTCGACAATAGCATCATCAATGAACACGTGCTTGCGTCCACCCAGTTCAATCGGCAGCGAAACTGGATCAGGATCAAACAACAGTGGAGGGCCGTTCGCCACCGAAGGCGGCGGCGCATCGTCACCGTAATTACGGGAAAAACTCTCTGGCGTAAAATTACTAAGATAACGAACTACCCTCGATATCCGCATCTCGTCAACTTTGCCGTTCATAGCCCCTGTTCCGAAGCGGTTGGTCCCAACTGCAAAATTGAACCTGTTCTGCCTCCGCTCTTCATAATTCATATTCTCAAAACCCCGGCTCTCGTGCTCGCGGTCGTAAGGTATCTGCAAATCCGGTATCGGCTGAACCGAAACCGATGAAACCACAGCAACAGCCTGCTCGACGCCATCGACGAAGTGACGAACAGTCGAGCCGTCACGAGTGAACGCAACGTGATGCCACACACCCGTCGACAGAACCGTCGGGCACGAAGCCGCAACGCCGGCGTAGTAGCTGACCAATTCAAAGGAGTTTATATTCAGTGTCAAAGAAAAACCCGGATCGTATGCCCAACCTAAATTGATAATCGAATCGACGCCGAACGAAGAAAGATTCAACCACAATTCAACAGTCCACGTATCGCCGGCAAGCCCGTTAAGCAATGGGCCCGAGCCCTCCGTCGGTCCCCAAAGCCCGCTCGGATCACCATCGTCCTCCCGCAGTTCCTCTTCCGGCACCTTCCCGGCAAACCCCGCGTAACAAACGGCGTGATCGCCACCCGATACCTGAAGGGCCCTTCCGAACATACCCTCAACCATACTGCCACCGTCCATCAG
>Ga0208771_1000587_pt1 | contig 21933 bp, 27 predicted proteins | sample AntAceMetag02UKX_FD_184775 | JGI IMG/M metagenome (GOLD analysis project Ga0208771, IMG submission 184775) | Saline lake microbial communities from Ace Lake, Antarctica - Antarctic Ace Lake Metagenome 02UKX (SPAdes) (version 2) | ecosystem: Environmental > Aquatic > Non-marine Saline and...
AGAGAACAAAATGAAAACTATCGAAACAAAATTCAGGCACATGGACGATACCAATTTTATTACGAATAAATGGGACGTCTGCGAATTACAGGGTACACCAAAACAAATTAACTGGGCTGATGATTTACGATTTGAGATGCTGACAAAATTCGCTATATTTGCCGACGAACACAAAAACAACCCTCAAATTATCATATTAAAAAATAAAATGACAAAAATTGCCAGCACAGTCACAGACGCTAAATTTTACATCGAACATCATGATAACTATGCATCTGCAATTAAAGCAATGCGTAATTAACTAAAGGAGACCGTTATGAAATTAATAAGAGATATTAGCAAAATTGATTTTAATGATCACGTGATTGTTGATAAATTTTTTTCAAAAATTATAATGACCCGCGAGGATGTCAAAGACGGTATAATAAGAGGTTGTACTTTTTCAGAATGCATTTTCCAAAACGTGCGTTTTGAATCGTTGACGTTCCCCTATTCAATATTCTCAAAATGTATTTTCGAGGGATTGTGTTTCGATGGTTGTGATTTAACCGAAACGCAATTTTTTGAAAACGATTATAAGAATGTTACAATAAATAGTTGACATTGTATTGTAACTACTCCGTTTCACCCGGTCAACAGGGGCACTTTTTAGTGTCCCTGTTTTTTGTTGACATTATATAAATAGATGTATACCTTGTATTGGAGGGATGTATGGCAAATGCTGTTCAAAACTACGCTATCAAAGAATTAAATAAACTCAAAAACTGTAAGGCAATTCCTATTACTGTATCCATATATATGGAACGTGGTACATTAGACATAATCGCATGTTATAAGGGCCGGTTTCTGACTTTTGAAGTAAAAACAGGTTCAGATACTATATCGGATATTCAAAAAATAAGAATTAATGAATGGGCTGAAGCCGGAGCTTTGTTGGGTGTTTTGGAATGTAAAAAAGATGTTGATAACTTAATTATACAGTTACTCAAATTTTGATAAGGGAAAAATATTTAAATGAAAAAAAATCGAGGACGACCGCCTAAAATAACCAACACTAAACTCATCGATCGATGCCTCGGAGCGATTAAATCTGGTGCGTATATAGAAACAGCTGCGGCTTTTGCCGGGATAGCAAAAGACACTTTTTATAATTGGTTGAAACATGGTGCAAGGGTTAAAGATGATGTTACTGATGGTAAGACCATCAGTAACGAAGACCAACTGTATGTTAATTTTTCGGACGCAGTAGAAAAAGCACAGGCCGAAGCAGAAATCAGGGATTTATTAATTATTTCTTCGGCCGCTAAAGGCGGTAAAGAAAAAATAAGGGAAACTGTAAAATATGAAAAAATTATTACAGATAGTGGAAAAGTGCTTAAGGAGGTTGAGGTCGAAAGAACGCAAACTAAAGAAAAAACCGCTCCGTCATGGCAGGCATCAGCATGGCGGCTGGAGCGAAAGTTTCCCGACAAATGGGGGCGGCGAACGATTGTTGCCGGGGATAAAGAACGACCAATGTCTGTTAGATATGCGCTGCCTGATAATGGCCGGGACGCACCGAAATAATATACCGTCGTATATACTACTTAAAACACGATTCTATTTTGAAAATCCAGAAAAGGATTTAATCGCAAGCATAACAATAATGAATTAATGATTAATAAAGACCAAATAATATTAAAGCCACAATCTGGGCCGCAAGAAAGATTTTGCGGATCCTCCGCTGATATTGTTATTTTTGGAGGTGCTGCTGGTGGTGGAAAAACATATGGACTGTTATTAGAGGCTGGAAGAAATATTGAGGTGCCTGGATATGGTGCCGTCCTGTTTCGGCGCACATATGCGCAGGTAACAAAAGAAGGCGGATTATGGGATACATCAGAATTAATCTATCCTTACCTTGGCGGGCGTGCAGCATCGCATCAATGGAGCTTCCCATCCGATACAAAAATTGCTATGGCACATCTTCAACATGAAAAACACAAATACGACTGGGATGGATCACAGATCCCACTAATCGGATTTGATGAGCTGATACATTTTACTAAGTCCCAGTTTTTTTATTTGTTATCCCGGAATAGAAGTACCTGCCCTGTCCGGCCATATATAAGGGCCACAACAAACCCGGATGCTGATTCATGGGTCGCTGATTTTATCGCATGGTGGATTAATCAGGAAACCGGATATCCTATAAAAGAACGCGATGGCATAGTACGGTATTTTTTGAGAGTCGATGCAAGTGATCAGCTAAAATGGTTCGACACAAAAACACAGGGAATCCGGTATGCAGTAAAAGAGTGCGGATTTAAAGAAGATGAAGCTCAATATCTTATTAAGAGTTTCACCTTTATTTTAAGCACACTTTATGATAATAAGATATTAATGGAAAAGGACCCGTATTATTTGGGAAACCTACAGAATTTATCGCAAATTGAACGGGAACGATTATTACATGGCAACTGGAAAATTCAAGCCGCCGGTGGTGGCATCATTAATAAATCGTGGCTTCGCCGTATGGTTGAATTATTACCTATCAAACATCAAATATTAAAAGCTGTGCGATACTGGGACAAGGGAGGCACAGATGAGGAGGAGGAAAATTCAAGCGGCGCCTCCTATACTGCAAGCTGCCTGATGCTTGAGTTGATTAATAAACAAGTGCTTATTGGAGACATCACGCAAGAAAAATTAAGCGCAGGCAAACGTGAGAATTTTATAAAACGAATTACGGCAGAGGACAATGAGAGATGGGAAGAAAAATATCAAGTCGGTGTTGAGCAGGAACCGGGATCAGGCGGAAAAGAATCTGCTAATAATACAGTCAGGAATCTGCAAGGCTATTCGGTTTATAAAGACCTGCCAAAAGGTGATAAGATTACCCGCATGTATCCATTCGCGGCATATGCCGAGCAGGGTAACGTTTTATTATTACACGCACCGTGGGCCGAGGACTACAGAAACACGCTGCACAATATTCGTCCAGGGGTAAATTGCGATGTTGGCGATGCTACATCTGGAGCGTTCAACCAAATTGCTGGATTGTTGAAAACTAAAAAAGGAGGTGTCTGGTGAAAGCAGACAAAATTAAACATTTTATATTACTGTTCGGTGTAACATTTCCGGCTCTTTATTTTTTGAGTATAATACAGGCAATGTAGTTTTTAATATAGAGTAAAAAAGTTTTTTTATTCTAAGGTCGAAAAAGTTTTTTTTAAAATATTGGAGATAGAAAACAATGATAAGTTTAATAAAAATAATAGGTTATAACTCCAATACGAGAAATACAGTAAATATTAAGTATGTTTGTAAGTATAATAATAATAATAGTTTATACTCCAATATGAAAATCTTATTTAATATGATTGTAATTTTAACTAAATTAATGTAAAATATAAACATAGGTCATTAATATGAGAAATAGCCAAATATTGGAAAACACGTCTTTAACACCTGGGGTTTTTTTTACACAAAACATATTACCCTTTTTCCCTATATATATAAGTCCCCTTTTTATAGTGGTTTATATCAACTACATGCTTAATATCTACTGTATTTCCTCGTATTGGAGTTGTGGAGCCTGTTATAAGTATTTAATTTTATTAAACTTACGTTATGAAAATCAAGGGGGGGTTAATATTTACCCCCCTATTCTAAATATTGGAGTTCGTAAACTCATAAAAAACATGCAATTAAAAGAAAAGAGGACATTATGAGCGATATATTTAACAGGCTCTTACTCCGTGGATACAACAACTTAATGTTTGGCGGCAATAGAGATCTAACCAAGGTTTTTGGGTATCCTGAAACCGTAAATTTTGATACGTACTTTGATTTCTACAAACGCAATGGCTTATGTAAGCGTATTGTCACCCTTCCGTGTGAGCAGGCGTGGAAAAATCCGCCACAATTTATAGTAAAAGCAAATCCATATACAGAGTTAGACATTATGTTTAAGCGTTTAAAGATGTGGGCCAGATTGGAGCAGTTGGACAGGTTATCTGGTATCGGAAGATTTGGGGTGTTGTTTATGGGCGTGGGAGCGGGTGGCGGCAAATTATCTGAACCAATCGAGCAGGGTACGATTCGCCAATCTGCACATTTATTGTATGTCAAGGCCTATTCAGAGCAAAATGTTTCGATTAATACCTATGAAGACAAAAATACCAGTGAAAGATATGGGCTTCCCGAGACGTATAAAATTAAAATGCAGGCAGGGAAAAGAGGGAGTTCTTATAAAACATATGTCGTGCATTGGACAAGGATTATACACGTAGCAGAAAATTGTGATGAGAGTGATGTATTTGGCACACCCAGATTAGAAGCTGTTATTAATAGGATGTACGATTTAGAAAAAATTGTTGGCGGGTCAGCAGAAGTGTTCTGGAAAAATGCCGTTCAGCGAGTCGCATTCGATGTTGATGCAGATGCAGAATTAACGATAGATGCAAAAGCTGACATGGCGGAACAGATAGAGGAACTGGAGCATAATCTTAGATCATATATCCGCACGCAGGGAGTAACGCCGCATACTTTTGGCGGTAAACATGGTAATCCAAAAAGCACATATGATATTGCTGTAGCGTTTATATCAGGGACAACTGGTATTCCTCGGCGACTATTGGAGGGCTCTGAACGGGGTGAGCTTGCGAGCTCTCAGGATATTAAAAATTACTCTTCTAAGATATCCGCACGCCAAACAAGGCACATTAATCCAAATATTTTTCGGCAGATGTTTGAGCGATTTGAATATTACGGAATAATTAAGAACCAAGAACAGATTGAAATACAATGGCCCAGTCTGTATGAAATGGATGAAAAGCTACAGGCAGAGATCGCAAAAGAGAGAGCCGAGGCTCTGAAATTTTTGTCGCCGCTACCAGTAGGTGACCTGATTACGGAGGAGGAGGCACGAGAACTGCTTGGTTTTGAGAGAAAGAGTTCTGGTGAATTTTGATAATTCTTATTGATAAATATGATCCGTCTGGTACTTTGCGTATGCGGAATAAATATTCTGCGGCATTTGATAAGCGGTTAAATGGGGTTCTGCGGAAAACGAGGCAGGCCATAAAAATCGATGATGCATTTCAGTTTAATAATCAATTTATTTGGAATGGCTTGCGATTCGATGTTGCATTTAACGGTACAACCACGGCTGAAATATTAGTAACATTTGATAACTGGTTTGAGGCATTACAAAACGTAGAATTGCTCGATGGTTTAAAGGCAACTGATCCATATATAAAGAATTGGACTGACATGTACATTGAATCAGTATATAGTTCTACTGCTGAAAGGGCGGGGCGTTTCATTGAGGCATCGGGGACGCCATTAAATTATGATAGTATAGATGATATAATTAAGCAGCCGCATTTTAGGGATTCGGTACAACATTTAAAAAAAATGAATTATGAAAATTTTAAAAACATCATAGAAGATGGAAATGAAAAAATTAGTCGTGTAGCGCGGCAAGTCATTTCTGATGCATACAGGGAGGGGTTATCACCGCGGCAAATTGGTGGTAAATTATTTGAGGCGATAAAAGACAGAATTGAACATCTCGAGCGGTGGCGTTGTGATATTTTGGCGGAAACAGAAATTGTTAGAGCGCATGCCGAGTCATCGTTGGATATGTTTGAATATTTCGGTATTGAAAATGTAACCGCTGTTGTAGAATTCACAACAGCAATGGATGAGCGAGTATGTGATGAATGTAGCTATCTTGAAGGTAGAATTTTTACTATACAGGAAGCTCGAGGCATTATTCCGGTACATCCTCGATGTCGGTGTTCTTGGTTGCCTGCGGAGCTTCCTGAAACAGTTGCAGTAAAGAGAAAATAAAAAAACCTTGACATTACTAATTTTTATTAACATGTTATAAACAGATAACCAAGGAGATTGTTTTGCAGACGTATAAATTAAGGTTAAACGCAAACAACCCCAAAAAGGGCACTTACCAACAGAAAGAATATTATATCATTCCTGCCGTCATTCAGACTCCTGGTGTACGAAATGATACATTATGGACGAAGGAGGAGCTTTCTAAAAATTATCTTAACTGGGCAAATACGCCCATTATATTAGATCATACATATGACAATAATGGTAATCCGACGACAGCGAGCGAACCCGGTATTCTGGATGATCTTATGCTTGGTGTTTTATTTAATCCGAGTTTTAACGAAAAAACCGGTGCCGTAGGTGGGGATTTTTGGCTCAGTGTTGATAGTGTAAATAGTGTGCCGTCCTTAAGGGAGCGGATTGACAATGGCGAACCGATAGATGTATCTGTAGGGTATTATCCTTATTTAACTGATCCGACCCCCGGCGTATATAATGGAGTTGAATACGCCGAAGTTGATTATGGGTTTATTCCAGATCATATTGCAATTTTGTTTGATACGCCGGGGGCTTGTTCTATAGCCGATGGTTGTGGATTACAAAATAATACAACAAAAACACAGCAATTAATTGAGTTCGCAAAGAGCCTAACAAATATAGGAGATTCAAAAATGATTCGTAATGCAAAAAAAGAGGATGAAAAAAAACGGTCTGAGCTAATAGCGACTATCCTAAAAACGAATGGCTTGTCTGATAAATTAGGGGGAAAAGATTTTAAAGACATGACCGTTCGCGGGCTTGAGCTTTTCGCATCATTTGCAGAAAAGCTTGAGGAGCAGGAAGAGAAAGTGAAAGATTATGCTGGCGAGCTGGCCACGCAAGATGAAAAAATAAAGAAATATGAAAAGGATGTTGTGGCCGACAAGGACAAGGACAAGGATGATTCTTTTACAAAGTTGTTCGGCGAGGATGTCAAGATGGAAGACATCGTGGCTGCGGTGAGGGCGTACAAAGATGCAAAAAAGGTTGAGGCTGAAAATTCATTAGCAATTAAGACAGAGCTTGCTAAGGAATATAAGGTAGATGCTGTTATTCTTGATGGTATGACCAATGCTGCTATGATGGCGATGAAAAAGACGCTTAAGGCAGAGGCTCAAAAGGGTACAACCTTTATCGGCTCGCCTCCACAGAGTTTTTCTGCCGAGAGGAAAGGCCCCGGTTATAAGCCGACATTTGGCGAGGAGTAAGTGGTTTAACAATCATTAATTAGTATGAGGTGTTAAAATGGCAACAAATGTTTATACGATTATAAAACGAGGTGATGGGATAAGAACTGAGGGGGAGGCGTCTGAGGCTATTGATCTTGGTTTGTTTGTAGAGCCGGATGGTTCCAGCAATTGGCAGAAACAGTCCAGTGCTGGTGCGAATGCTCAGAAAATCATTGCAGTTAAATCCTCGGATCCTGATGCAGTACCCAGCGCAACGCTTGGGGCATCTTCTGGACAGGTTGCAAGTGGTGATACTTTTACAATGGAGTATTGCCATTCAGGCATGAAAGTATATGCTTTTTTGGCCGATGGTGAGGACGTTGCAAAAGGTGATGCCCTTGAAATGGACGGTAATGGCCTTTTGCAAGAGCTGACAACTGTTGCGGATTCGGATTCGGATGCTGCGGCAATTACGTATGTAACTGAAACCACAGTAAACACGGTAGCTCATAATGCTTCTCCGGATGGTAACACAGTAAAAATCGGTCTTGATAATGTCGGCAATCCGGGGCTTATGTCAAATATGGCAACAGATGAAGAAGATAAGTTCCTGGCGTTTGGAGCTACGAAATCGCTACAGATTGCTCATGCCGTTGCAAATGATGATAACTTCAAGTATGCTGCTGATGCTACTATGGTACACACCGTGACACACGCTGCTTCTCCTGGTGGCAATGCTGTAAACGTAGGTATATTAGATGGCACACCGTTTTTGACCTCTAATTTGACGAATGAAACTGCAAATATGGTGATTGAATTTACCGACAGTACCCGGACATACGGACTGCCCATCATCTACGCTGCCATACCGGGTGGCACTGCGTTGCATTTCGATGAAGATGGTGCGGCCGGAACTCAGCTTTTGGCTGACCTGTCGGCAATAAACGGTGGAAATGATGCCTATGTACCGACAAGCGATCCCGATTTTTTCATCAAAATCACGCATGATGGTTCGGCATCATCACATGGTGTTGATTTGAAATTTGACGATGATAGCGATGATCGACTTGAGGCAGCTTTCGCAGTTGGTGAGGCTGATGTTGATTTGGCACTCGTTGAGAGAGTGGCCGTGTTAAATGATGACGGAGCGGTTGCCCTGTATTTTGATGAAGATGGCGACTCTGGAACTGGGCAGCTTCTGGCGAACTTGGCAACTCTTGGATCAGAAGATTTGTACTTGCCTGTGAGTGGGACACCGGATTCATATATCAAAATCACGCATGATGCGTCTGCTGATTCAAACGGTGCGGCTCTTTATTATGATGACGGTGTGGATGAACAACTTGAGGCAAATTTTGCATCCGGTGAAGCAGATGTTGATTTGGCAACCATACTGAGGACAATCACCGTCTCTGATACTGACACCACTACAAAATATTCGTCTGCTATAGTGGCTTTTGCTGATGAAGCAATTACAGCATCTGGCGCTACACGGATTGATGCTATTATAGCATAGAGATATTACATATTACAGGTCGAGAATAAGACCGAAAAGATTACTATGAGGGAACAGAATATGAGAGCAATGGTTAGTGGAGCAGAAATGTTTACTCCTGCCGTGGCGGATAGACTTTTTAGAGCCAATGGAGATATACAGGCTCTACGAACATATAGTTCGTATTTGCAGGAGGAGGACTGGGAGCAGATCGATAGCACTGTCCGTACTATTACAAAATCACGATTAACCGTGGTTGATGATATGCGTAATATGGGGCTGGTTAATCCTATTAATAATTTAGGAGTGCTATTGTCGAAATGGTATACCCAGAGTGATATCGGAGAGGCCACACAGAGCATGGATGGCCGAGTTCGTGGTGATAAATCAAAAATTGTGTATGACGTGAATTATCTCCCGATACCGATTACGCACGCTGATTTTCAAATTAATTGGAGAGATGCACTGGCACGTCAGAATGGTTCGGGTGCACCGCTTGATACAACCACGATAGCATTGTCTGCACGGCGTGTTGCGGAAAAATTAGAACACGTATTTTTAAATGGGAGTGACATTACCGTAAATGGTAATGACATACCCGGGTTCTTGAATCACACCAAAGTCATGACCGGATCGGTTACTGATGGCTGGGAGACCAGCGCCACTCGTGACATCGTACAGGATATAGTTGACATGAAACAGGATTTGGTTGACGCCGGATTCCCAGAAATGGGGCCGTACAATGTTTATGTCTCGTCCTTGTATTCACAATATCTTGATATTGATCTGAACGATTACAAAGACAAAACATACCGGAAACGAATCATGGAAATCACTGGTATTAATGATGTCAAAACAGCATCTAAAATACCACATTCTAATCAATCTGGTGAAGATAAAGATTACGTTCTGATGGTGTATATGGGGCGTGAAAACATTGTGATTGATCAGGCTGCTGATATACAAACTGTTGAATGGGGTGGCGAAGGTGGCTTCGTGAAAGATTACAAGGTTTTCTCAGCGATGACCTTGCGAATGATGCCGGACATGGACGACACACTTGGTGTCGTTGTTTATTCTGACAGTCCCGATACATAATAATGTTCTCCGTTGACAGGGGCGGGTTGAATTGCGCCCGTCTCTGTTTTTTTTAAAAACACAAAGATGAAAGGGCTAATTAATGAAAGTTAATGTTGAACTCAGGCCAAGGAGTGGGAAGCACACCATTAAAACCGGGGAGATTAGAAAAAGCTATTTTGCCGGTGATAGATTTGTAATCGATAAAGCGGTTGCAGATGCGTTTCCCTATAAATTTAGGATACTTAATACTGCTAAAGCTCCTGCGATCAAAACTGCTAAAGCTAAAAAGTAGATGCCGCGTATAATTGACAGCGAGGTTCGTCTTATCTGTTCGACCTCGGAAATTAATCTTTACAAATATATCAAGGCTGCCAACATATTTGTAACAACGAAGCTTGCAACATTGGGTTTGGCAGATGAGGTGCTTGCAGAGATTGAGGCGTGGGTCACCGCTCATTTGATTTGCATTGCAGGGAAGACGAATTTAAAGCCTACGAGCGGGAGAGGATTACACTCAACATATTACGGGAAAACAGCAATTATGCTTGATTACAGTGGAACATTAGAATCCGCCGGTAAAAAATCGGCAAGCTTCGTTGTTTACAAACCAACAATGGAAGCAGGGGATAGTCCAGATGAGATTTGATAAAGATGAAATAAAAATCAATATTGCATGGATGTTGTTGGGTGTTATTTTTACTGCTGGATTAACGATCGGTACAATAAAGGTTACCTTAAAAACCGTTTGTGAGGATATACACACGATTACCCGTGCTATAAAGAAAACAGAAATAATGTGCTATGAAAACCGAGGGCGAATCATTGCTATTGAAGCGACCCTTGATATGAAACATAACAAAAAGCCAAAGGAGGCTAAAGTTGAAGAATAAGAAACTGTTTACAATGCTGATGATTATATCAGTATTTCTGTTCATATTTGCCGTATCAGCGTGCGCGGCGCCCGTTGGTTTAACCGTGGGATCGTTGGGCGAGTGGTTTTCCATTGTGTTTACGTGGGGCCATATCGGTGAGATTTTGGCAGTTTTGTTTGCCATAATGATTGCCGTTACAGCGACGAAATACCAGAGGCTTGTAAAAGAAATTACTGATGTTTTTAGCGTGTATGTTGCGGGGAAAAAAGAAGATAGTCCGGGTGGTAAAAAATTTACAAAAGAAGAAAAAAGTCTGCTCTTTGATGAGATTATCGATGCCATAAAACAAATAATAGATACGTTTAGTGGCGGCCTTATATCAAAAGTTGGTTCGGCTTTTGCATGGGTGTTCAAAAAGGTATTCTAATGTGGTTCCTTTAATTGAAAAAAGTAATGTATTATTGGCAGCACTCGGTGATTATGGGCTGATTGAATATGCAACCGGTGAAAAAAACAACCCGGATATTTTGAGGTACTTTCATGAGATCGGGCAAACATGGGTACAGACGGATGAAACAGCGTGGTGTAGTGCATTTGTAAATTATTTTTGTAAACATACCGGAAGAGAATATTCTGGTATGTTAAATGCCCGATCTTGGTTAGATGTTGGATATCATGTAAAAAAACCTGAACTTGGTGATGTAGTGGTTTTATGGAGAGAACATCCGGAAAGCTGGAAGGGGCATGTTGGATTTTTTATAGCACATAGAGGCCGTCAGATTTATATGCTTGGAGGGAACCAGAATAATAGTGTATGTATTCAGCCTTTTCCAGAACATCGATTGTTAGATTATAGGAGAGTATGATGCGATTACTTGTCAGTATAGATAAATTATGTTCAGAATTAAATGCTAATTATTCCGGGCTCACTGCTGCTCAAAAAAATGAATATAGAGATTATATCATACAAGCTGGCATGGCGTTTCAGGCCGCCATACATAGAGACATCTCGCTGCATACTGGAACGATACGATATTTTAATGGTAATGGTAGTAACATGCTAACATTGCCACATTACCCTATAATTAGCAACGAGTCAGCCATTAAAATCTATGTTGATAGCAACCGTGTTTTTGGTACCTCTACAAAAATTAATTCGTCAAATTTATTTGTAAATCAGCGCAGTGGCATTATAATTATATTATCTGGTGTTTTTACTGCTGGCACCAAAAATATTAAAGTTGAGTATTCAAGGGGCTTCTCTGTATTTGAAATACTGGCAAATGGCAATAATTACATAGACGTAAATGAGGGTAGTGGTGCTATTGCTGTCAACATTACAGAGGGTGACTATACTGGCGCTGAACTGGCTGCAGTTATACAACAGGCGTTAAATGGCAATGCAAGTTTATCAAGCATGTATGCTGTTGTATATAATAAACAAACTTTTAAATTTACTATTTCGGCGAGCGGTAACTTCTCATTACTGTGGAGTACGGGGACAGATGCCGCAAAAACAATCGGTAATACGATTGGATTTAATGTGTCTGCTGATGACAGCGAGGCATCTGAATATGAAGCGGATTATTCCCGTTCAGGGATTCCTGCTGATGCAGAAAAGGCCATATTACAACTTGCCTCCATATTTTATCTGGACTCAAAATCAGGGGAGGCACGGCTTGGCATTGAGAGCAAAGAGACCGGACATGGGGGTGTAACAACAAAATACGAGAAAAAATATTGGCCTCTGTTTGTTTACGAAGTTATTAAATTATATAAATATGATGCAGATAGAAGGAATGCTGATTTATGACAACCCATGATAATTTTAGTTTTGTAGCTGGTGCCTTAAATAGATTCGCAGAAGACACCTTTAATTATGGGTCGTTGAAGATTGTTGCATTGATTCTTGGTGATATAAAAAAGAAAGCTGTGTCAAAATATATGCGATCCGGCAGGGCCAGAAATCAGCCGCCTATTCCCGGCAAATTGACAGTGCGGAGCAGGGCTCTGGCTGAAGCTGTCTTGGGAACAGGGCAGAATCGGGATGCACATATTGAGTCTGTGTGGCTGGATTCAAAAGGTGCGGCTGGTAAAGTTGGCGTAAAAAAAACAGGGTCTTTGCCATATCCGGTCATTCATGAATACGGTGGCATTATCCGGGCAAAAAGGGCTCCATATCTTGTTTTTAAATTATGGAATGGAACAGTAATAAAAACAAAACAGGTAACAATGCCTGAACGTTCGTATATACGGGCAGCACACAATAATATAATTAGCTCCGGTATGCCGAAGAAGCGGCTTGATCAGGTTGCGCGTGAAATGATAAGGAAGCATAATTTAAAATGACAATTACAAGAAAACAAATAACCATTCTTGAATATATCAGGGATACGATTCTTGTTAAAATAAATGGCAAAGACCCGTATTATAATACTATAATATCATCGAATGTATACGGGGATACAATAGATTACACGGAGCTTGGGGATGGAAAGTTTCCGGCATTGTTTATTGTCGATGCTGGAGATACGGCTTTAAAAATGTACAATACGTCATTAGGTTTAACTACGGCAGATGATGATAGCAGTAAGGTCGATTCTGGTTGGCCGATAACAATTTTAGGCGTTCTGAAAGAGTCGGATATTGATTACAGTAAAACAGGGAGCATGCAATCAGCATTAATATATCTACAGGGTGATATTATGCTTGCAATGGCAACCGACAGCAGTTTGGGTGGAAATTGTAATATTGCCGTACCCGCGGCGTTTGTCAAACGCATGCCGACAGAGGATCACCCGTTTGGAACTACTGGGGTGCTGTTTTCAGTGTCCTATGATTTTAATCCTTTTGCAACTAAGCCGGTAATATAGATGACACAACAAGAACTGAAAAAAGGTCAACGATTTGAATGTTCCGTTTGCGGGGGATTATTAGGCATTGTGGATGATGCCGGATGTTTGCAGGCTAAAAGCAGACATGCACCAGAGGAGATTTTATTAAAAACTGGATATATATGTTGCAACTGGTTAAAGAATAAAACAACACAAGAATATTGCACGGCGAAATATAAAATATCGAACCCGAAGCAGGGTCTTTTAATTGCGGAAATGATAAGGAGATAAAATCATGAGTGGTTTAGGCGTACAGGCACAGGGAGCTATAGGTGTTGAGTCAACATATGGTACTGCTGTTACGGTGACTGATCGGCTTCCCCTTAAATCAGAAGATTTCAATAAAGAATTTGAACGGCTGACAGACGAAGTTTTACAGGCACACGCCTCAGCAGAAACATCGTATCAGGGTACAGCTTCAATCACTGGATCAATTCCACTGGAAATGAACTACACGGAAATATCCGATTCCGATCCGTTTAGCATGGACACCATTCTGGCTCTTGCGTTGGGGGCCTGTAAATGGGATAGTGCAAACACAGTGAATCAAATAACATTGGATGACGCGTGCTCGGAACACGCGACGATTTTGATAGACAGAGATACTTCTTTGTGGGAGGTTGTGTCTGCAAAAATCGATACACTTGATTTGTCTGTTTCTGTTAACAGCAAACTCGAAGTTACTGCGGGTTTCAAAGCATACGATTTTTTGAATAGCGGACTTGAAAATAATCAGGCCGGTATGGATGGACTGTCAATATGTACCCCGATGGCGATACTGGGATCACATTTAGAGTTTTATCTTGCATCAGATTTTACAAATGCATTGGCAACAGGAGATAAAATAAGTATTGAAGAATTGAAAATATCGATTAAACGGAATTTATCAGACAATCAGTATGCTACTCCTGCTACGGGACACACAAAATCACAATTAACATTGGAGCATTTGCCGAACGGCCCATTCGAGGTTTCTGTCGAAATCAAAGTACCGCGATACTCTGCGGATACATATCACAATTACAAGTTGAATGATACAATGCTGCAGGCTATGGCAGTTTTCACGCACCCTACGACTGCTGATTATTTTAAAATTTTCCTGCCGCATCTCAGGGTCTCTGATGCGACTTCTCCGGTGGAAGGAAAAGGCATGATACAGCAAAATGTGTCGATGATAGCACACCGTAGGGATACAGACAATAATGTAATGAAGTTCGCGGATGGTTCTACTGCAATCAATGAGCCGATTGCGTTTGAATTAGACAATGATAGAACAGCCGTTATATTATAATAAGGTAAAACAATGACTATACAAGAAACAATTGGTAAGGGGGTAAAAGCAAAGGCAGCGTTACGCATTGGTTCGGGCCGTGGAATGATAAATGCCGCTTATCCGACACTAACATCTGGACAAGATTTGACACAAGTTGGCACTGTCAGCTCAACTGATCTGAACGGAGCCCGTAGCGTGGCTATCGCTGGCAATTATGCATATGTAACAGCAGCCAATGCCGATGCATTAACAGTTGTTGACATCTCAACGCCAAGCAGTCCGACACAAGTTGGCACTGTCAGCTCAACTGATCTGGGCGGAGCCCGTAGCGTGGCTATCGCTGATAATTATGCATATGTAGCAGCGTACTCTGCCGATGCATTAACAGTTGTTGACATCTCAACGCCAAGCAGTCCGACACAAGTTGGCACTGTCAGCTCAACTGATCTGAACGGAGCCCGTAGCGTGGCTATCGCTGGCAATTATGCATATGTAGCAGCAGCCAATGCCGATGCATTAACAGTTATTTCAGATGTTGAGCACGATTCAGATTGCGAGGAAATGGAGCTTGGTGAATATAACTTAATACCGTTGTTATCTGAAACAGTTGTGGAACAAATTGAGCGCAAAAATTCTGAGACGTTACTTGGGAAGGCAGGCATAGAAAGCTCTGATATTATTTCAGAAATGACCTCTGGTGACCTTGCTCTTGCGGGACATTATGAGGGGTTGGATCAAATTTTCGCCATGACGTTAGGGTTTGAAAAAGAGGAACATGGTGTCGGAAGCGCGGCATCGCCTAAAATATTAAATGCAACATCTGACACGATTGATATTTCAGGGCAGACTGAATCAAATGTTAAAATTAATAATGCTGATTTTGCAAGTGGTGATGTGGGCAAATGGTTATGGATTTGCTCTGGGGCCGGACAGCATCAAGTACGCCGCATTAGTGCGTACACATCTACAACAGAGGTTGATATTACTCCGGACTGGGGCACCACGCCGACAGATGGCGCAACGGTACAATGGGGTGATGAGTTTCAACATATATATGAGTGTTCTAATAAGCTATCACAGCAGTTGTGGACTGCTGCTGATGATGATTGCGATTCATTTACATATAATACCGATGGAGTATTAACGTCCAGTGATTATATTATCAGGAGAGCAACCCTCGGTGTGGAAAAGGGCGTCTCGACATGGATCAGCAGAGCGGTGATGATTGACAAATTGTCGTTTAATTTTACCGTTGGTGAGGGTTTAAAAATAACCGCCTCGGTTATCGCGTATGATATTACTCGCGATAGCATGTTGAATGAATCATCAACAGACTGGGAATGGTCGCCGTCTGATAACATGGAGAGCATAAACAAACAAATATTATTTCATCATGGCATTTTTAGGCTGGCTGATTATACTTCCGGCGGTCTCGAAGATTCTGATAAAATTAAAATTGACGAATTTACTTTGGAAATTAGTAATAATTTAAAAACAAATCAGCAGGACACTTCTTCGGGCGTCCGCAATATAGAGCCTGTTAGAAATGGAGTGCGGACAGTAACCGGCGGTTTCAGAGTTTCCAGGTACGAAGATGACACACTTATTAATGATGTATTAAATAACACTACAAAGATGGCTGACATGAAACTCACCAACACATCATCGATGGGTGATAATGCAAAGGCGTTAAATCTTTATATGCCGGTAATTAAATTAAAAACATCGAAGGCGGCCACTGATGGCAGAGCGTTATATCAAGTGCCGATCGAATTTGAATGCTACAATGGAATCGAAGATATTACCGGATTCCCCGCGGCAACCGTTACAGATCCGTACTCGCAATTGTATATTTCAACAATTAACCGGTTCCCGTTCAACTGTTTTTTGAATCAAAACAAGGAATATTAAATTATGAATAAAACATATGAATGTTCTGTTGCGGGGCTTATACTCCCAGGGTGTGGCGAATCATTCGTTAATGGGAAGCTGATTCTCGATGATCGTGGCGCAATAGATCATGTACTTGTCGCGATGAAGCTGTTCCAATTAATGAGGCAAAAATAATTTGTGACGGAATTGCGATAAATGGGCGAAAGAAAAAGCCCGCATCAAAAAAACAAAAAACTGAAAAAGTGGAGGTGACAAATGGGAAAAGTATTTCTGATTGAGCCAGACGAACAATTGTCTTTTGAGCTGCTCCCCGGCGTGGAGATAGTTTATCGCAGGCCCACGCAGTCAGAGCGGGCTGCTTGGGGTCGGATGTGTACCAGAAACGGATACATGGATGACGGTAAGCTGGCACAGGTAACGTTAAAGCATTGCGTCCTTGATTGGAAGGGAATATACTCAAAAAAGGCTGGCAAGGAAGAGCCGTTCTCACAAAAGGCGTTGATGCGCCTACCGCAGGAGCATCTTGTACGACTGATAGAGAGGCTTGGTATCAGTGATGATGTGTTGGAAGATGAGGATACCCAGGAAAAAAACTGATACAGTGGGTGATATTACAGGAGAATTATTCTAAAGGATATAATTATTGCGCTGAATGTAAACAATTATCAAATTCAAACGGCGAACAGCCGCCGTGTTTTCGTACAGGCGAATGCCACATAACAGGAGGCGCAGCGTTTGAATTACTGGATGAAAATATTGACATTGCTCTTGCGTTCAGGCAAATTATTTTTTTATCACCCACAGTGCAAGTTAAGGTGTCACACAGAAAAAATGAAATAGAAACCCGGACGATACCCGACATGAGCATGGCAACCGATGTTATGGACAACTGGTATCGAGAATTATCCAGATTTGAAAGGGCAGACTGGATGTATTATTTTGCAAAAATGTATACAGTGGTGAAATCATATAGGCTGGCATAAATGGCAAAAACCAAAGCAGTTGTATACTTAGATGCTAATACTGCTAAATTTAGATCAAAAATGAAAATGGCTGGCTCTGTTATGCGGAAACAGTCAGCCGTAATCCGTAATGCATGGCGGCCGATTGGTCGAGTGGTAAGAAACACAACCCTTGCTATAACGGGGCTTGGCATTACGGCAGTAGCAATGACGGCAAAAGTTGACGCGGGTATCGCTGAAATTGGCACGCTTATGGGCGGTCTCACTAACGGCGAAATAAAAGAAATGCGTCAGGAATTGCAGGACGTGTCTGAGATTACCGGGCAGGCAATGAATAAACTTATCAAGGCCCGGTACGATATCGTTAGTGCAGGTTTCCGCGATGCTGCCGACTCAGCTGAGGTGTTAAACACATCAGCGAGGCTTGCTGTTGCGGGTGTTTCGGATGTAGCAACGGCGGCCGATATTGTTACAACATCATTAAATGCATATGGATTAACGGCGAAACATGCAGGTGATGTATCAGATATATTATTCAAAACTGTTCAGCTTGGTAAAACCACCTTAACGCAATTATCCGGAACATTAGGGGCAGCGATACCATTTGCCGCCGAGCTTGGAATCGGACTGGATGAATTAGGCGCTTCTGTTGCGACATTAACCGCAGGAGGGCAAAATACAGCAAGAGCGGTTACTGCGATTAGGGCCGCCATGGCCCAAATGATGAAGCCGTCCACAGATTTGCAATTAGTGTTGGATGGACTCGGATCTGATTTTAGGGAACTTATAGCGCAAAAAGGGCTTGTTGAAACGTTTAGTTTGATAGCAAAACAAGCGGATATTATGGGATTAAATATCGGCAATGCTTTTGGCAATGTCCGTGCGATGCAGGCAGTATTACCATTAACCGGTAAGAGTGCTTTGTCTTTTGCCAATGCAATGGCTGAGATGGGTACGAGAACAGGGATAGCGGATAAAGCGTTTGCGCAGATACAAAAACGAATCGATACGCAGATAAAAATTGTATGGCGAAAATTACAGGGCATATTATATACAATTGGCGAGGAGCTTATCCCTATCGTGCAGGGGCGGATTGAACAGTTGTCCGTAGCATTGACAGCGAGCAAGGATAAAATTAAAATTGTTGCTGAACGGTTTGCGGATATGGCAAAGTGGCTGCTTGATTTGGGTGCATCACTCCTGCCTGACATGATAAAAGGTGTAAAATCAGTCGGCAATGCGCTGGTTAAAAATTCTGAAAAGATAAAATCGTTTCTGGCTATATTAATGAAACTGGGGGCCTTTGCCGTTAAACATGCAAATATTATTGCTACAATATTTGTGCTCTCTGTTATAGTAAAAACAGGCGTGGCATTAATAAAAATGGGCGGAGCAATAAAAAGCGTTACAGTATTTCTAACAACATTATCTGCACCGAAAATGCTTGCCGGTCTAACAGCGGTACATGGAAAATTATTGTTAATTGGCGGTCTTGGTGCCGCAATTGCATTCACGGCTACTCAACTATATAGATTATATAAAGCGATTAAAGAGTTCGGCAAAGCGAAGGATGCTCTGGATGTGTCTGAAAAAATCTCATCCGCTGTTGATGATAAATTGCGGACAGTAAGCAAGGAGGTTTTCGGAAAGCATAAAGAGGAATTTGAAAAATTAGGAATAACATTTGAGGAATCAGTAAATAATTGGACAATATCCACGGCGGAGGCGGGGATTCAGATTATCAGTATCGCTGATGCCATGAAAATTGTTGATGCATTATCATCAGATGTTGCAAAGAATCTTTCTGATGCAGCCAAATCTGCTGGAGATTTGGGGTCGCAGTTAGTTGTTCCTGCGGACATATCACAAAAAACAGAATTGCCTGAATTGACACCAATGATGTCAATCCCTGGCCCCCGCGTACCGGAGCTTGATTATGTTGGGGAAGTGTCCCTTGATACGTCGAGAGCAGAATCAGAACTCCAAACATTCTCCCAGGATTTTGATTTAGTTGGTGCGGGTATGGTATCTGCCGGAAGAAATGCAATCGAGCAAATTGCATCAAGCATGAAAGACGGAACCTTTAAAATGTCCTCTTTATTTTCAGCGTTCGGCGAAGGTGTGAAGCAAGAAATGCAAGGAATTTTTAGGGAGCTATTAAAAGGCAATAATGTAATTTTCAAAAATAGCTCAAAAATTTTCGGCGCAATTGGAGATAAAATTGGCAGTATATCAAAAAGCGTGTTTTCTTTTGCTAAAACTATTGTATCTGGGTTTGGGAGTGCAGTTGGCAAAATAGCGGGATTTATCGGACAGATTGTTGGTAAATATGGAAAAATCATCATAGAGTCATTAATATCATTTGGGGCACAACTTTTATCTTTTTACTCATTTCTTGGCCCGTTCGCTCCAATAGCGGCTGCGGGAACAGTAGTTGCTGGTTTTAAGTTAATCAAGGGGATGGTGAGTGGTATTAGTTTTGAGCGTGGCGGTATTGCACGTGGCGGGCAGGAAGTAAAAATACCTGGTACCACAGACAACATGATGGCTGCCGTTACTGCTGGGGAGGCTATTGTACCCGTTAAATATGTACAGAAATATGGCGAGGAAAATTGGAGCCGATTTATTCAGTCTGGTAATATATCAGAATTGCAGGGGTATAAATCTGTCGGGATTGCAGGACAACAGGAAGTCAGGGTGCCTAACACCACAGATAATATGATGACTACGGTTACCGAGGGAGAAGCTATTGTTCCGGTGCGGCATGTACAGAGATATGGCGAAGAAAATTGGAGCCGATTTATCCAGTCTGGTAATATATCAGAATTGCAGGGATATGAATCCGGTGGTGTTGTGGGGCAGAAAGAAACGACAGTATTTAATGCACCGGTGAAAAATAGTTCTACGGCATCGGAACAGCAGCAGAATAATACATATGTGATAGAATTTAAACCATCAGTGCAGGCATTAGACTCAAAAGATGTCGAGCGGTATTTTAAGAGCGAGGGAAATCGGGCGTTGAGGAATGTAATACAGAGTCTAATTGACAAGAAACAGGTGCAGTAATGGGTTATCCAAGATTTGAAAAAATAGGGGTGTTAGCAAGTCCGTTAGATCTTGATCGTGGGATTGCTGTGCCATTTAGTGATATGATTATTTCGCCTTTGCAGGAAGTGCAGATTACCCGTGGTGGATCTGTACATACAACCGAGTGGAGCAATACAGATAAACGATACATGAAAGTATCTGTCCACGATGTAGCAAAATTAGTACGGGATGATTTGATTGAATTTTTTGAGGATTTGCTTATACGTTGGGGGCTGCTTACGTTTACTTTTTATCCTACGGGTACCAGTGGAACATCGTATACAGCCAGGCTTGCGCTTGAAAAAATGTCCGAATTTGATTTCAAGATTATTAGAGGTTCCGGACTGGCCGATATAGACATAATATTAGAGGTTACTTAATGTCCCGCACCGAGCCTGCAAATTTTACTACTATTAAAAAATATAAAAATAAGCGTCCGGTTGTTTTTGTCGAATGTGAGTATTTGAACCTCTATGCTTCCACGCGTGCTTTTACGGTGTCTGCTAATACGGTAACAACTACCGGAGACTGGATTGGAATTAATTATTACGACTATATTATATCTGTCGGATCGATACCGAATAAGGTTATCGGGCAGGGCGGCATCGCGAATAATAGGGCAGTAACTGTTGAATTGACTAATTTAATCTCTAATAATAGACATCTATCAGAAAAAATAGGCGTTTATCCTGCAATGTTGGGGCAGGATATTTCTATCTATTTAATCTTGGATGATGATGGTGATTTATTCACTATGGCCAATAAGGCAGATTTTGATGACGCGCTATTATTGTTGACTGGCAGTATCCGATCTGTAGATGTAGATAATAATATATTCAGAATAGAAGTTGAGGAAAATGATATTATCCCCCGCACTGTTGGAACATTAGTAAGGGATTTAGTTGTCGTTACTAATGATATATATGATATTCCACTTTGCCCCGAAATACCAGAGAGCCTAAATAGTATAGCTCCAATAATATACGGAAGTCATAAACTTAAACTTGGTTCGGGGTACGCAGACGAAGAGCCAAGTAATGCTGATGAATGGAATGCCGTTGCGGCGGTCAGGACGAAATCATTGAATTTGCGGGGTTATCATACGGGCAGCTCCACAACGTTAAAATGGATACATTGTATTGCGGAACACGAAGTCAAGGAATGCGGTGTTGCCGAGATTTCTGATTTGGTTTACAAAGAGGGGAATTCGTTTTACCGGATAGCTGGTTTAGGAAACGATTTAATAAATGGCTCAACTGGTTGTTTATTACGGTATTCCAAAGCAGCAAATTATACATTAGATTTTACTATATTACGAATAATCTGTCCGC
>Ga0208771_1000588_pt1 | contig 21912 bp, 24 predicted proteins | sample AntAceMetag02UKX_FD_184775 | JGI IMG/M metagenome (GOLD analysis project Ga0208771, IMG submission 184775) | Saline lake microbial communities from Ace Lake, Antarctica - Antarctic Ace Lake Metagenome 02UKX (SPAdes) (version 2) | ecosystem: Environmental > Aquatic > Non-marine Saline and...
GTGCTGATAATCCCATTGCGCATTGTTCTGTGTGACCGCGCTCCGGCCCAAGGCGACATTGTTGTAAGCGGTTGGCTGGATGTACTGCATGCTCAGTTTCCTCTCGCTATTCGGTTAGATAATCACTGAAACTCATGTGTGATCAAAGCTCCCGGCACCCGGCACATCTTGGCCCCGCCGCCAAGTCTGGAGTCGTATCCATATCAATTGACTGGTATTTGTGGATGATGTACGCATCAACTGACGGCCATTCATGAAACCTGTCTGATACTGCACTTTGCGGCAGCATGGCTACTTCTGACGAAAGGGCCGACCAAGTGGATGCAATGTTGTAATGCCGTTTGCGCGGATAACGCTTTCCCAGGCACAGCTTAAGCGCTTTCTTCCAGACTTGTTCTCCAATCGGAGATCCCGCAAAACAGAAATATGGAGTTCCCGTGTCTGACGAAACAAACGCGCCGTGATCCAACAGCGTGTCGAACGGTCGAAGAGGAATAGTGTCGGCGTCCACGTAGAACCCGCCGAACGTCATCAGCATCCAGTAACGCACAACGTCAGCCAGAAGACGAGACGGCAGGTCAACATCGAGAAGGCCCCCCCAGCCGTCAGCGGAAAAACCTTTAGGCACTTCGTTATATACGCGAACATCATACGACGGCATGATGGACTGATAACGCTTGGCCGTCTCGTTTACGTCAGTCGCGCCATCGCCCCAAAAGTCATGTAGCTGAATCAGTTTCGGTATCATGATCGCCCCCCTTAATGCTAGAAGTCCCAGTCCAACAGTGCAAATCGTTGTCCGTCAAGTTTGAAGCCTTGCGTATAGGAATACGACTGGATGCCAAAGTCTTGATACGTGGCGATTCCGCTAATTTGACCACTCGACATGGCGTCGTGGCCAATCCAGTCAAAGACTATATTTGTATTGCTGCCCATGGCCGTTTCCTGTACGCTTCCAAAAGTATCCTTAGCCGGCAGAGACTCACCAAAAGTGCCATACGATTTACCTTCGCCCGTAGAGTGATCTATTGGCTTAACGAAGAGTCTGGCCGTCTTCGTTATTCCCGCTGACACAGCGCCGTTCAAAGTGAATTTTGCTTGACCGGCCGCATGGTGGACGCCCCATAGGGCGGCTTCGCCGCCACAGGTTTCCGATAAGCATCCGACAAAGTTACACTCGTACCACCGCCCGTAGCAGCCATAAAAAGATGGAGAAATCGCGTACATTGCCGTATCTAGATTAGCGTAAGCGCTTCCCCAAGTTGCTTCGTGTAAAACCGGATAGCAGTCGTTCTCCTCGTCATATTCCCCAAGGCTTACGTCTGAACTGCTTGCTCCCAAATCGTTGGTGCCGCGTTCGCTATCCGTGCTCAAGTTGCAGAATGTCGTTGCCATGGCGTCGACCAGCGTTGCCAGCGCTGAGATATTCGCCGTCCCGTTCGCATACGTTGACGCCAGCATGTCGGGAACAGCCGCGCCACCCGTGTACGTTCCGTCAAGATACTCCGGGGCAACCTCGTTCACGTACGCGATTAAGTCGGCAATTTCGTACTCGTAGATATTCCAATCCGTACAGATCAACCTGTCTACTTCAGTCGGGTTCCCTGCGTCCCACGTACCCGTTATGCTGACGGCTACCTGCCGTTTATAGATCGCGTCCACGAGGCCCTGGTACGTTGTTTCCTCGTTATAAATCTCAGCAGTGTCAGACCCAGCCGCTTCACCGTCCCGGTTGGCGGTTACTCGCAACTGTTCTCGTTCCTCTTCGCTCGTGATCTTGACGGACCCGGTCCAAACGCCGTCGACCCAGTTGGCCGCCGGATCTATCGCCGTCCCGTCAGACATCTTTAGAGAGGAGAACGACACCCAGGCCTCGCCGTCATAACCGGCCACGGACAGCGTCGTAGGCGTCCCGTCATAGGTAGTATCGGTTGTGCCGTCAGACTTCTTGGCAGTCAGCGTCAGGTCGAACGCTTCATCTACCTCAACACTGGCCGGCAGAGCAACAACGATTTCGGCCGTCTCAAGGATGTCGGCGGTATCGCTACCTGACGTTACCACTCCGTCGACAATCTCTACGGCAACCGTAAGCGTCTCGCCATTGTTGGCGGCCGTCACGTCCAGATCGAAGTCGTACGATTTACTCGCCCCGCTCGTGGCACTTATGAATACCCACCACGTAGTAGACCAAATGGCAGATCCCGCAGCCTTAACCTCGTGAGAAAACGTGAGCTTGAATTCAAAACTGCGCCAATCAGTTGACGGAGCGCCATCGAGCGTAAACGCCAGCGCAAGATTTGCGCCTGTCACGGTACTCACCGGATCATCGTCCAGCGTCACAACAACGGCGTAAACGCCAGTGCCGGGCATCTCCTCATCAAACCCCGGAGGGATTGGGGGCTCGGTATCGCCGATCGGCGGAGGCTCGGGCCAAGTTTCTGGCCAGCCGCCGCCCGTCTCGTCAAAGCCGCCACCGCCGCCGCCAATGCCAATGTTGGCATCGGTTATCGCCTTGGCCGTATATGCGTATCCGTAGTGTCCCATGGGTCAGCTCGTTGTTACCGGGTTGAAGTCACAGGCCGTGATATCACCATCGTTCGCGTACAACGTGTTTGCTCCGCCGCTGCGAAGCTGAAAGATCCCGCCGGCCGGGTATCCGACATTGCCGTCCGCCGGAACGGACCCGCCCCAGTCAATCCCCTTCAGCGCCTCGGCAATAAGCCGAAAGGCCTGCCGGACATCGGGGTCGACTGTGTTGGGTATCCTCAATCTCATGACGGCAGCCTTATCTTTCCGCCCCGCTTACGCTGGGCCGTGATTGTTTCGGCTGCCCACTTACGCACGCCGTCGCCCTCAATCTTGAGAGCAAAGGCTTGCCCCCGCGCCGGGGGCCTTGCTGTCAGGTTGATCCCCTCATGCCAGGTTCCGGTCCCGGTTACGTCTCCCGTACGAACGCCGTGGAACGTCCGGGCTGGAACGAGACTCCACGTCACATCGCCGCTTTGGTCTGCCAAGATAGCATTGATTTCGGTTATCGTTCCCTCGTATCCGTCCGGAGCCAGCGGGATCGGGCCGTAAAGAACGTAAGAGGCAACGCTTGACCCGTCGTCGTTCTCGGCGTCCTCGTGGTAGTACCGGAGGTATCCGTCCCGGCAACCGAGGATAACATCTGATCCGCTTACGGACGCCGATTGATAGGTGCAAATGGCACACGGGTCATGGTCGGCCTGCAACGTAACAGGCCAGAAGGTTTTCGACGTCCAGTCAAACCACCAATGCACAGTGCCGGCGCTCTCGTCATCCTGAGTCACATAGATATGAACGCCACCATGGATAGCATCGAACTGCATAGTCACAATCTTATCTCTCAGCCCGGACCCTCGGAGATCACCGGGCAAGACTTCCACCGATAACGCTTCAGGAAAAGCGGCTCCGGCCGCTGGAACCCCATAGAGTCCGTCAACAGCCAGAAACAAGAGAATTCCTTCCGGCGTCACGCACCAAGCGTCACGGCCAACTATGCCAACGGACCCGCTCAGAACGCTCAACGATCCGCCGAACGCGGGATCTCCGCGCATCCGCCACATGGAATTTTCGCAGCCGAAGATCAAGTAATCGTCCGTATGTGGTATCATGGCCACGATCGGCTCCCCCGGAACGCCTGCATCGCTCGATGTACCGGCCACGGCTCGCTGTGCGTCCGTCTCCGCGTAATCCCAGTCGGCCGGATCGTTCTGCCGGCTCATGTACCACACGTGCGCAGCCAAGTCCGCTCCGCCCAGCACGAGGCGTCCACGATAACGACAACAAACGGGATTCCCAACGGGAACTATGCCAGCTGTCGCAGTCAGGATGCTCAAGGTCCCGCCCAATGGATCGTAGGATTTCAAGCCACGCTCGATACTGTATCCGCATGTGCCTGCCCCGCCAGCCGTTGATGTAAGGGTCAGCTTGGTCTCGGCAACAGACGCTATTTCGTATGTGCCATCCACTACATCGCCGGTCGCATCCGATATCGCAACGACATCCGAGGCCGCATCAATGCCGTAGACGGTCCAATCGGACACGCCAGCAACCGTCAATTCCAAGCCGTCTGCGCTTATGACACCATCCACTATGCCTGACACCCGTTTATCCCCATAGTCCGCTATGTAGAGTTTCTGCCCTGCCTGGGCAGCGCTCAGAGGAACATCGTCCCTTACCGTTAAATCAGATGTCACCTCGTCTAGTTTTCCGCTGAACGCTTCCCGGTAGAGTGAGCCCCCGGCGGACCCCACCAACAGCGCTCGACTCCCCTCGATAGAGCCCGCAGAATACTGCACGCGAAAAATGTTTGCCAAGCAGACGCCGTTATCCTGCGTACAGTTGAGTCCAAATCCCATGCGCGTACCCGTATGTGCGTCGACAGTCTGACTCACGAGCTCGGCCCCACGCCAGTAGCACGTCACATCATCCCCGCTGACTACTACCGTAAACCAACCCGCAATAGCTGACCCATCGTCTCCGGGCGTGAACGCGTACGCCGTAGAGACCTCCCCGTCATAAGACGTCAGAGTCCCGGTAAACGTCCCGTCGCCGTCTTCCATGACCAGCTCTGCCACGATACCATCGGTCAAAATAGCCGGGGTAGTGTCGTGCAAGCGAGCGTAGAGCCGATACTTGCCATGAAAGGCGGCCTTCCAGGGAGTAATGAACATCTCCACAGCGTATGCCTCGCCGACATCGATCGGCAGCACTCCCCGAACCACGGCAGCCTCTTCCACATCATCGCTCACAGCCGAAGACAAAGAAGCGAGCAACCCCGGCTCCGCTTCTGCCCAGCTGGCCAGTGACCATACGCTGCCAAGCTCCGGCTCGTCAAACTCGTCTATCCAAGACGCATACCCGTCATCAAGGACTAGGTTCATCTTGGCCAGCATACGCACAGGACTGCCGGAGCCCATGATATCATCATGAGACTTCAGCAGGCCGGGGCGGCTGCCGCCACGTTCGCGCCTCTCGATAGAATCGAAAGGACGCACGTTCATGCAGTCCATGGAGGCGTAAGGGGGCTGCTGCCGGTACGAAGCCCGACGATTCAGCCCCCCCAAGGGAAACCCCAATCTGATTGGTTCCGCCTTACCCATTTTGCCTTTCTCTCCTACGCAACCGTGATTGCGTTGAAATCACACGAAGTTACGGACCCTTCGTTCACGTACAGGGCGGTTCCGTTCCCGCCATCTGTGTGCATGAACAGGCACCCGCACTCATACCCAGCCGTTGCGTCGGTCGGGACCGTGATCCCGTGCGCCCGGAGAAGCCCAGTGACTTCGTCGGCCTGCGGAGGCTGGACTTTCAGTAAACTTGCGATTCTGCTCAGCATCTCAACTGTCCTCCCATTCTTGGACAGCGCCGTTGATTTCCCTCCGCGCTGTCTTGATGTCATCTTCCGTTACGGTCTCGCCATTTTCAACCCGCTTCGCGAGATCGGCGATCTCTACTGCCACGCCCACGCCTTCGGCGACAAGCCTGACGATCAACATTGCGGCTGCGATGTTCATGGGGCTCTCTCCTGTACTTGCGTCTTCAGTGCTATCAGTTCATCGAGAGCCCGAAATACTGCTCTGGCGATATGCGGCCGAGCTTCGCCGGCCAGTACTGCGGCCTCCCACTCCTTAAGGTAGTCGTCTACCTGATGGATTCCAGCTGAAACGATCGCGACCTCTTCGTTGCTGAAGAGCTTGGCTGCCTTCAGGGACGCGAGGCCCCGGACAACCGAAGAGAAAGACTTCTGCGCTGCAAACAGCTGCGCTTTCGGGTCATTCTGAATGACCCTGCACCCGGCAGCCACCATTAGCCCCAGCAGAACCAACATCGTAAACATCGACCATCGAATCTGTTTCATTTTGCTCACTCTCCTTTTCACTTTTCAAGCAACCCCAGGACCCTGCTAACCTTATCGCCGATTTCATTTATCCTCTGGTCAACGCTTCGTATCCATTCCAGCCTGTTCCGACACTCTTCGCGCATGGCGTCGAGCCGTGCCTTCAGCTCAGCGAGATTGCGCTCTTGTGCTATCACCTTGAGCGCCAGCCATCCCCACGCCGTAGCATGAATTGTGACCAACGCCATCATATCGGAATGTGCGGCAAGGAACTTCACTACCAGCTCTCCCCCTTGTAGTCGATTGGGTACGACGATCCCCAGCCCCTACGGGGGGTCCTTGAGATCATGTTATCGTTTTCGCCCATGGCACCGAAATGCTTGGCTCCCGCCTGCCGATCTCGCTTGACGGCCGCAGCCAGCAAGCGCGTAAACTCGTCCCAGTACACGCCACGCTCACCGTTCGCTCTCTGCTCTGCTATCGCCACACAACTTGACTCCAGCACCGGGGCGTACTTCATGCCGCCCAGGGGATACGGAGCAGCAGCAGTCAGCTTCCCGCTGAAGGTCTCATACTTATACGTCAAGGTATAGGCATCGTCAGGAGTAGGGTAGAACATGATTTCTTGCCGTTGCCCTGTCGTGCCCGTTCCGTCCTTGTACCGTGTGGCAGCCATCTCCGGCCGGCTATTGGTGCTATCGGCCTGAAGGCGAGCGAGGATCAGCCCCTGTCCAACCAGCGGGATAGGGTAGCAATGGACCTCGGGCTCAAACGTCAAATCACCAATCAACCGGCTGAAGTCGTCCGGTAGATCCACCTCTCCCTCGCCTGAAACTGTGACCAGGGTCGTGGTCGGCCTCATGAACGACCATTCATAGCCTGATTCGATTCCTTCAACGGCCGGGGGAAAGTAGAACTGACGGACGCCAGCCTGAATGTACTCATCGATCTGGCTTGTCTGCGCGGTTGTCCACGCTGAAGAGTCCCGGCCGTAGCCGAGATATCCGCCAACGGTAGCACACAGGTCGTGATAAGCGATTGACAGGGTTGACTCTGACACCTTGACGGACTCCTTGAGAAACCGGGGAAGGTGGGATAGTCCACCCTCCCCGGAGTCCTGATATCAGGTTACGCGGCCGTCGCGCCGCTGATAACCAACTCGCGCCAGATGCCGTCCCATTGCAGGATAGCAATCTCGGCGGCCGCATGGAAAACGATATTGGCCAGTGCCGTCGCGCCATCGGCCTGCATGCCGCCAGTCGCAAGAGTCACCTTGGCGTCATTGGTTCCGAGGGTTCCGAGGCAATAGAAGCCCTTCCTCTCTCCGTACATGGTCCCGTCCGCCAAGGCCCCATTGGCGTCCGCCGTGGCAACAGTCACACCACCGTTGATGTACGTGAAGCCGCCGACCATATACGTCATGACCGCAGCGCCGCCGTCCTCGGGGGTCGCTACGATTTCCTGAAGTCCGGACTCTTCTCCATCGAGAAGCCTCGCCAGACATTTGGGGTTGCCGTTCATGACGTAGTACGAGCACAGGAGCGCTCCGGCCGGCGTGGTATCCACGCAGGTCTCCGTGAGAACTACGATTGTAGAACTCGTAACGCTGGAGATGACGTACTTGCCGGGAACAATTTTTCCCGTACCATCGTCTTCGCCGGCAGTGATGACAAGGATGTCACCAGCCGCGGCGGTTGCGAACTGAGCGTTACCGGCCGTGAGAGTCAGACCGGAGGTCGCCACGGACCCCGTTCCGTCCGTCTCTCCGCCGATCTGTCCGCTGGCGTTGGTCTGCGCCGGGATAGCCGACCCGCGGCCGGGGAAGCCGGCCAGCGTGAAGCGCCCTGCATCGGCTCCTACCGAACAGGTAATCATGCCAGTACCGACAACGACGTCGACGCCGATGGCGATTTGGCAGATGCTTCCGGGCTCGTTAATCTCAATCAGCTGACCGCTGGCATGGGCGGAATAGTCGCGAGCTGCGACACCGGCAAAGTTGCGGTTGTTGGTTGTGGTCGGGCGCTCGACGTGATTGAATCGTCGTGCGTCAGCTTCCGTTGCGGTTCCGTAGTCCGAATTGTAGCACACGCCTTCGCCCTGGAGGAGGGCGTCGGTCCCTTCGTACTGCACCCATTGGGTGAAGGTACGAGAGAGTGCTCTGGGAGCGTTGATGCTTCTGTCAGGCATTGTCAGATTCCTTCCTTGGTTGTTGTCGCCTGTTGATCATGTCGGCGGCTATTCTTAGCCGTCGACATGGAATACCGCCTGCCGCCGAGGATCGGTGCAGACCATATTCAGGGTTGCGTCAAGATCCACGCGCCGGACAAGATGCTTGTTGGGCACCATGTACGGAGCCTGAAGGTTGTTCTCCCAGCCTTCCAAGACGCCGACCGCCAACCACATCCAATCCAGCATGTACACCGGATTCTGAGTGTCGTTGTCGAGATACGGCGCGTACGAGAGCGGCGTCCCTTTGAACAGGGTCCGGCCGTCTTTCGCGGCCAAGTCGTTTCCGAGACTCATGTTATTGGCCTCAAGGACCTCTTCCATAAGTCCGATGACGGTATCATTGGTATAGATGCCGTTCTTGGAGCCGCCGACCTTGGGGGTTGCATGGGAGACAGGAGACCGGAATTTGATCTGACGGGCAGCCCGCCGCATCTTCCGGATCAAGTCTTCCTTGGTGATCTTCGTGTACGCGGCCGTGTAATTCGCATACCGAGCATAGGTTCCGGTCGAGATCCCGCCACGTCCAGCAGTAAAGCCGGCCGGGTTGGCACCGTAGAATCCTTCGGTTGCGTTCTTCACAATCCAGTACCCAATGCCGTACGGGGTACGTTCGTCGGTCGAGTCCGTGGGCTTGCCCCACAGGGTTTCCTCAAGATACTCGAACCACGCAACCATCATGGCCACGTATTTCGTTTGAATCAGGTTCACGATTGCGGTTCCACCACGCTGAAACGCCTTCTCGCGCAGATCGTAGATGTAATGCGCGTTGACGTGTCGCGGAGCGACTTCGCCCTTAACCATGGTATCACCGATGCTCGACCCGTCGTCCTCATAGAGTCCAACGGCGCGAGCCGAGTGATTATGGTCCATCTGGTACTCGGTTTCCCAGTTTTCCCCGCCAGCGAATTTCTTCTGACGGGCCTTCCACATCTCGCGGACGGCGACGTGATCTATAAGATCAGTCTGCATGTCCACAAATGCGCCTCTTTTGATCAACGTGTTCTGAGTCAACAGAACAGCATCATCAATGTCACTGAATGCCAATCCGGGCATGATAAAGACTCCCTATGGTTTTTAGGTCTCGCCGAAGAATTTCTTGTCGATCTCTTCGGCGGCCTCTTCTTGTGCTGTTTTCGTCGGTTTACTGCCTTGTCTTTTTGTCGGCCTGCTCGTATGCTTTTCGCCCCGCTCGGCCAGCTTCTTTTTCACGGGACCAAGAACATCCTTCACGGCCTCTGCGAACAGAACCCCCCTCTCGGGAACGTCCTGCCCGATCGCGTGATACCCGGCAGCCAAGAAACTCATCCGGTCGGCCAGTTCGCCGCGCTTCTGGAATTCGGCGCTGTCAGGCTTGATATCCTGCCTACCGCCTTTTCCGAGAATCGGCTCAACCTCTTCTCCCAGCTTGGCGATTTCGCCATCGAACCAGAGCGTACCCTCTTCAACGGCTCGTGCCTGCTCTGCTTGCTTGGTAGCTTCGGTCTCTTTTCCGGCCGCACCCTTGAGTTCCTTGATTGACTCGTGTTGCGTTCGGATCAGCTCTTTCAAGCCGTTGAACGTATTCACGAGCGCGGGATCAAACTCGTTCGGGTCCAAGTCAGGGATACCAGCGAGCGGATCTTTCTCGCCCTCTTCGCCCTTCTTTGCGCCCTTCCCTCCTTCTCCTTCTCCGCCCTGGGCCTTTTGCTCCAAGGCAGAAATCGTCTCCTCAAGCGCCTCCACGCTGGCAAACCCCTTCACTGAGCTCGCGGGCAAGCCAGCCGTGATAGCACGAGAGATCAAAGCGTCGTCAATCGCGTCCAGAGCCAGGGGCTTAGGGGCGGCGGCTGCCGCGGCCTTGGCCGCTTCGGCTACCTTGACTGCTTCGGCTGCTTCGGCCTCCTTGACCTCCTCAGCCGCCTTGGCCTCCTCTTCCCCTTCTCCCTCGCCCTCGCCTTCACCCTCTCCGGTTCCTTCGCCCTCTCCGGTTCCCCCGCCCTGTTCGCTTTCGGCCTTGCGGACGGCTTCGGCGTCACTGGCGATAACGTCGGCCGCTGCGGCGATCTCTTCGCTCAGGCCGCTGTCGACATTCGCGCTCAAGGCGCTGTCGATCTTTTCGATCTCTGGTGTGGTGGTTTTCTTCTCGGCAGACATGTGGATTCTCCCTAGATGAAACTTTGTCGATCAATCAGGCCCCGCGCCTTCAATGCTTTCTTACGGTGCGAGGCGTCTCGGTATACGGGATCTCCGTCAGGCGTTACGTCTGTCGGAACCCCCTTGCGTCTCAGAAGGTCTCGGAGCGCCTGTGCCTGCTCCGGCTCTACCCCTGAAGCAAAGCACTCGATTGGCCAGCCTTGGCCGTTCTTCGCTCGGTTGTACATCTCAGCGGCGTGGTTTCGCTTTGCTGCCCGGCCGTCTGCAAGTCGTATGGTAAGCGGCGCTTCTCCGCATGGAAAGCTGCGCTCCACTATCTCCTGTGCGTCATCGATCGTCTTGTAACAGAATGTTGCCATTTACCCGACCCTTCTGTTAAGCGTTGCCGCTTCACTGCCTTGGACCGTGCCGCCCATAAGGAGCCTTGACATCACGTCGTCTTTCCCTGCCCTTGTCGCGCCCGGGCGATTGACCCGCTCATAGGTTCTGGTCGTGTGAGCCGGAGCCTTTACCCGCTCCGGTTGCGCGTTACCTTCCGGCTTCATTTCGCCCTCGGCGGCGATATTGGAGTCAAACTCAACAATCTCCGAGACTTCGGGCACGTTTGCGTATTGCGCAATGGTGCTGAACAGCTTGCTCAGGTTGATCCGCCCGCCTTGCTCCTGAATGTTGGGAAGAAGCGGGATGACGTACCTATCGAAGATAACCCCCAGCTTTTGCAGCTTAGCGCTGGGAGACTCGTCCTGCAAAGAGAACACGTCAATATCGAAGTTGTAGTCAAGAAAGTCACCCTCTCTCGTTTCGTCGGACCACTGTGACGTAAGCATGATATCACCGGGCGCGGCCTTTTCAAGCATTCGAACCCGGATCGGGTCCGTCCATTCGTACCAAGCCAACGCACTGAATACGCCCTTGGCAAACTTCCGAACTTGGTCGGCCATGTCGGTCATCCTTGTCCCGGCCGCCTGTGATAGCAGCTGGTCCTGCCCGACCGTATCAGCTTGCGGAGCGAGCCCTCCAAGCGTATCGAGGTTGCCGCCGAAGTACGAGAACAGATCACGAGTCTGCAAGAAAAACGCAAGGTTGAGCTGGTCTACTCCGCCGGCCACTAGATTCTTGGGCTCGCCTCCCGTGTACAGGATGCCTTCTCCGTCCTTGGCGTCCGCAAACCGCTGAGCGGACTCATCGTTCCCGCCGGCAAAGCCCATGACGTTCTTGGACGCCTGGGCCTGGCGAGCGAGCTTGCGGAAAAGCGCGTTGGACAGCTCGTGCATATCACGCCACAGCGCTACCGGCGGCAGCGGCAACAGGTTGCCAGGGACGGAACTGAACCCGAGACGATGATACGGTCCCACTTCGGGACCGTCGAACTCAATCGCGCGTACCTGCTTTTTGCCCTTCACTGTATACGTGATCAGCTTGTTCCGATCGGGGAGCCATACGTCCCTGAGCCAAATCTTGTCCTCGTACAGATCCGCGCCCTCGGACGTCGAGATCCCCTCAGCCCGGGCTTCGCCCTGGTCGCCGGTCACAGTAGGCTCATCAGCCTCGACGCTATCATCGATCTTGAACTGTCCGGAATTTTTGAAGACGTCAAAGGGTACCCAATAATCGTTTCCCTCAAACTGGATCTTATCATAGCTATTGGCGGACATATCAACGAAATAATCGTCAATGCTCACCAAGTCGACGTACGGCTGCCCGTAGTCGTGCCCGAGAGCCGTACCAACGGTGCTTATGCCTACCTTCACGATGCCAAGGCTGAACATCGCTTCCATCACCACAGCGCGGAGCGTGTCGGCCAGCCCTATCTCTGCCGGAACCTGATTGATCGCCTGAGCCATTTCCTTGGCGGCAATCTTGAGAGTCGGATACGGCGTGGTCACAAGGACCCGCGGAGCCTGCGGAGCGAGCTGGCGAGTGTAGATCGTGATAGCAAGCTCCAGCAGATCAACCGGAACACGCTTCTCGGAATCGTTGTCAGCGTAATGGCTGCCGACGTATTCCTTGATAGCACTGACCCGTTGCTCACGCGGCTTGGCCAGCTGCGTAATTGACCAGTCAACGGCCGTTTGAAGGGCCGTGAATTCGCTTGCGGAAAGAAGGCTCATTCAGATGCCCCTCTTGGTGCGCTACAACACATCTTCCATGTCCGAAAACGGCGGTTCGTTCTTCAGTGCAGCGTACCCGGCCGCGATCAGATTCTCGCGCCGGGACATTTTACCATCCGCCGGCTTATCCAATTCACCTGCCAACTTCCCGCAATGGATACTGTCTGCTTCAGCCGCACCAAAACGCCGATCTCCACGATCGCTCGCCGCCTTGCTAGCGTACGTCTCGGTCTTCACGCGACCACGTTCGGCGTCAACCGCTACAATTCGCGTGTACTCATTGTTCTCCGCTCGCAGTGCCATGTCCATTACCTCCGTGTGTCTACGAGTTCTGCAACCACTGTGACCGATACTTCAAAATCGTGAGTGTCTGAGTCGTTGCCGAGAAAGGAGACCTTCAGCGATTCGTTCGTGTCGTCTGCGGCTATCGTCAAATCCCACCCGGCCACGTCTTCGTGATCGGCCGTGACGGTTGACCATTCCAGCACGGTGTTATTGCTGCCGTCGCGGGAGATCAGCCCGTCGAACGAGTACCGGGCAAAGTTGCCGTTCGCGTCGATAGCGGAAGCGTGACCGCGGAAAGACACGGCAGAGTTGGCGAGGATCGTACAACGGGACGTGCTGTACGCCATAAGGAAAAGCTCGGTCGCGGCGGGTTCTGCGGCGGCGGCAACCTTGCCGTACCAGGACACCTCTTCAACGTGAGACTTGCTGGTGGCCAAAGCATCGCCGGACTTCGCTACACCTCCGACACGTTCTGCCTGTGAATTAAAGCCGTAGGCTTGGGCATACTTTTTGTCGTTGGTGTCAGGGGTATACCCAATCGCAATGCCAAATGAATCCGCGTCCGCCGAGTACCCAATCGCAATCCCCGACGCCCAAGCCGACGCCCCGACTCCCGCCGCGACACCTCCATTATGGGCGTCAGTATTTTTCCCAATCGCTATCCCCGCATCGTCCGCTCTTGCCAGAGACCCGAGCGAGACGTTGTAAGAAAGGTCGCTGTAGGTGCTTGCGGCGGTCCGCTTACTCGTCCACCCGTCGCCAAAGCAGGTCCAGGTCTCGTCTGTAGAGTCATACACAAACTGCGCATGCGCTCCGGCATATAGTCGTGTAAAAAAGTTAGTATCGCCAGACAGCTTGACCTCCAGATAATAGGCAGCGGTGTAAGCGTCGGCGTTGCTGATAACAAATCGTTCATCTGCCGTCGGGGTCGCGGGCAAAAACACATTCCGATTTGCGCCACCTGGATCGAGCATCTGATACGTCGGATCACCGCTCGCAATCGTCTTGTCAGCGCTCAACGTCTCGACGTTCGCCGCAAAGGCAGCAGCAGCGCCAAGGCTCGTTCTTGCCGTCGCCCCCGTTTCCGCTACCCAGTTCGTGCCGTCGCCTACGATGACGTTCCCGTCCGTCACGGCCAGACCCGCAATGTCCAGCAAACCGGCGTCATACGCCTGCACGTCCGTCCCGATCGCAAGGCCCAACGAAGTCCGTAACGTGTCGCCAGTCTCTTCCGCGTACGTGCCGTCACCCGTGGCAACGAGGACTCCGCCGTCCGTTGTGAACGCGGCGACGGGGAGGAAAGAAGCAGTAGTGTAAGTGGACAGCTTGAACGATGCAGCAAATGCGTAATCAATGTCGTAAAAAGACTGGAGACCATCGTTCGCCGTCCCCCTGTCACCCACATCCAGAGCCGAATCATAAAGGATAAACTCGCCTAGCTGCCCATACCACTCAATCACATCTGTCTTATACATCCCTAACACTTCTATGCCTGAGATAGCGTCAGACCCGAGATCACCCGTCCATTTTGAGGTACCGTTTTCGTAGATTGCGCTACTCGCCCCGTTGACGACGACACAGTACACCGACCAATCAGCCGGGACTGTCTTCGAATATTTTCCTTGCGTCGGGCTAAAAGCCCATATTTCGTCCTGGGAATCTGCTGTATGAAACCGCAGACCAGTATCACCACTTTTACAATCTAGCAAAGTACCACCACCAGCCTCAGCCTTAATTACAAAGAACGCAGTAAAAGGCTGAGACACAGCAAGCTCGGGACTCTCATACCGGCAATTGGAAAAGTCGTAAACTGATTTGCCATTCTGAATATTCGTCTTGAACGTCACTTCATTGTCGGAGACCCACGAAAAATCGTTATCGTTCCCGCTCCAGTCATTGATGGTTGCGGGGGTGTCGTTGTTCTCGTAGACTTCCTTGTCTGCTCGCAACCATATCTCACACCCGGAGATATCAGTAGCGTCCCATGCTGACGGGGCAACCGTATTCGCAAACAAAATTTTACCGTGATCGCCTGCGACAAGGTCGTTCACATCGTTGGCGATCAAATGATCGTCAATGTACGAAGTGGCATCATACGGAATAACGGCGGCAGAGAGCGCCTCGCCATCGGCAAAATCGAGTAAGACGAATCTTTTTTCCAACATTGACTCAACCTCGTTTTACTTGTGGACAATGTCCACAGCGGGCCGGATCTGGTTCCCGACGATGTTCACGATCGGCAACAGCTGACAGTTATACTTTATGAGCGCCGCGCTGACTTCGTCGGTACAGGCCTTGATGTCCCGCTGATTGCGGCGGTCGACGGCCTTCTCGGCAGCAGCCTTGATCTCTTCGGGCGTCATATCTTCGACTCGCTTGAAAGCAGGCTGCTTCTTGCCCGGCTTCTTGGCGGCAGTCGCGGGCTTGGCGGCGATGGGTTTCTTCGGGGCCTTCATTCCCCCTGCGCTTGCTGTGTTCATTTTCGTTACCCTTTCTGTGTGGTGTGGTGTCGAGGCAGGGTGCGCTGCCCCCAGTCGTCCGAGGGCAGCGCACCCGGTTAGAGATCATCAGTCGTAAATAACGGTCAGCGTGTCACCGGCTTCGAGCACACCGTCGAGGGTGAGCCCGGCCCATTTCACGTACGCCTCTTCAGCAGCTTCACCAAAGACGAAGTCAGTGGTGTACGTCTGCGGCGGAGCGCCCGCGATAAGCAGCGTGGTTTCGTCGTCAGTGGTCGGAGCTTGGGCGAGTTCAACGTACTTGTTCGTGATGTCGTCACCGTCAAGCACGAACACTTCCCGGTGGCACGTAACGGCAGCGGCGATAGCTTCACGGATACCCTGCTCGGAAACAAGCGTGGTGTCTGCGCCTTCTGCGCCAACCGTGATCGCCAGGTCAAGCAGTCCGGCAGTCCCGTCACCAGTGAAATGCGGGATTTTGTTGGCGGCCGACGTGAGTCCAGCCAAAGCGGCCAGTTCTGCGTCGTACGCCTGCACGTTCGTCCCGATTGCCAGCCCGAGGCTTGTCCGCACGGTGTCGCCGGATTCATACGCAAACGCACCCGCGGCGGTCGCGACGATGAACTGGCCGTCAGAGGCCGCAGCGCCCAGCGTGTTCAGGTCCTCAAGGACGCCGTTCACGTTGAACGTGGAACCGTCGAGATCGAGACCGTCGCCGCCGAGGTAGGTAGTGCCGGCAGCCATCTGCACGAACGTCAGGTCATTGGTCCCGACTACATCCGCGCCGGAGTCGTCGGTACACACCCATTTGGTGTCAGCGTGAAGCGTACCCTCGTTGATCCAGCAAGCAGCGCCGGCCGCAGTGCTGGCAGCAGCCATGTCAGCCGCACGCGCCCATGCGCCGGCTGCCGTGACGTAGATACCGTTCTCGGACAAGTCGGTCTGCGCCATGACCAAGATACGCTCGGTACTGGTCAGAACGCCGTCGATGGTTTGCTCACCACTGAGCGTGATGTTCGCGGTCGTGCGAACCACGCAAGCGTCCTTGTGCTGGATGCCGTTCAGCAGCCCGGAGAGCTGGCTGAAGCGTACGAGCTGGTTCGCGGTGGTTGCGTCGGCGCTGACAGTCGGAAGGTTCTCGCCGAACCCCCACACCGCCGCGACGGTTTCGGTTTGGTCGAGTCGTGCGATGTTCGCATTGTCGGCCAAGTTGGTGAAGGCGATCGAGCCCGCGAGCATGGCGTTGGTAACACCGCCCGCCTTCACGATCAGTTGGCCCGTGCCGTCCATTTCGATCGAACTGTCGTCTACTGCGATAAATCGTTTATCAACAAACATAATCCTTATTTCCTTCTTACGCGGCCACGTACGAATAAATGGCCATGATGACGTCGTTTTCCAACAAGATCCCTTCCAACGCTGAGCCGGTCCACGTTACACGTTTCACGGCCACAGTGAAGGCCACTCCGTTCTGAAAGGCTGGTGCCGCGTTCATCTGGAGTATCACTGCGTCCGTGTCGGCTGGCGTTTCGCTCAGGTCGACATAGCCGTTCGTGATATCACCTGCTGACAAGGTGAACTCGTCACTATTCCTCACCTCTCCGGACGCCGCACTGGGAGCTATGCTGACAACGGACGCACCGTCTCGTTTCAGCAGCTGGCCGTCAGTGATCGCGCCGATGGTGAGAATCGTTCCGTCAGATCCCTTGATCCGGCGGGCTATTGCGCTTACAAATGCTTGGAAACCCATCGTGCTTACCTCTACAGCTCTTGAAAACCGCCGGCCGCGGATTCGGCTGTGTTACAGATGCCCCGGATCTCTTGCGTCGCCTCGAACCCCTCCAACATGATCAGGGGTATGTCGCTCGATACCTTGATCCCTTTGTCGACCACACCGGCAGTGCCGATGCCGATAAAGATTTCGTCACCTGAATGGTGTTGCAGAATGATCGTTCCCCGATCGGTGTCGGCTGCTACCAGCTGACTGTCAACTGCGGTGCCTGCCCAACTGCCTACGCTTGGCGATGACATGATCGATCTCCCTACTTGGATAGGCCCCATCTGCGGAGCGTGGTGATAGCACGAGCCCAAAACGGTACGATGCCCGCGGAGTCGCAGCGTCCGAACCGCCAGACCATGATGAAATACAAGCTGGCCAGTCTCAGGCGCGGCCAGATTTTTCGACGTTCCCAGAACCCAGCGACTTGGTCAGCGCCGAGGATCAGGATGATCATGTTCACGAGGAATACGGTGTCCGCTATCATCTTGTCCCGGCGGGTCGTCGCAAAATGGTACATCCAATCGTGGATGTCAGCGGCCGGCGAGATGCTCAGGCCGAGGAACGCGTCCGGCACGTCAACACCGTCAGTGCCCGCGCCGTCGCACGTGTCAGACAAAGCCTGAAGGCTGGCAGTCAGAAAGGAGTCAGGAGCCAGTAGGCCGCGATTCGATAGGTGAAGGTTGCGTACGTCTAACATTCTCCCCATCCTCCTCCAAAACCGTCTATATCGCCTTTGGCCGCCTTGGCCGCCTGCTGTTCGCGCCGCCAGGCGAGGGAGCCCATGGGTGCCTTGGGCTTCTCAGTCTTCGCCTTCTGCCGTGTCTCGCTCAGCCCGACGTATGCAAGGGCGTCGGCTATCACTTCGTCACCGTGCGCGGTCCTCGCGCCGGACGGGTCCTGGGCGTTGGCCTGGGCGGAGTGGGCTATCGTGCCGTCCGATTTCCGGATGAACTGTAGACACTCGGACATGCCTTGGTCGGATCTGTTGATGAACGAGTGGTCCGCAAGGGCGGCCCGGTAATCTTCAAGCAACGCTTCTCGCGCCGTCGGCTGAAGGTAGTACCCGGGCTCTTTGCTGGCAGCGCGGGATGCTAACTTCTCGTTCCGGCGAAAGTAGATGTTGCCGTAACCGTGCTGGATCACGCGTTGCGTGTAGATTTTGCCGGTCGGCCCGGTAGCGTCCCAAATCATGTAAGCGTCGTTGAAGAAATGACCCAGCGCAAGACTCAGTCCGGCGAAAGGGTTGGGTCGAAGGTGAGGAGTCCGCAGACACCCCACCTTCTCCCCAGTCCTGCGGTCCACCACACAGGAAACTGAATTGCTGGCCCCTGTACCAGCAGATATGTCTGACCCCAGGACGTACGGTACATCTTTTGGCACGTGGCCCTTGGCGTCAAGCTGTAGCCACAATAAGAGATTGCCGTTCGGACTCTCTACAAACCGTTTCGGTTGTAGCGTCTCAGGGTTGAATTCTAGGGTTCCTAGAACCAGCGGGGCGCGACAGTATTTCTTGCGTAGTATGTCGATGAAATCAGGGTCGAAGAATTGGTAGTCACTGCCCAGGAAGTCGATGTCCAATTCCTGAGCAACCTCCATCGGGTTCACGCAACGAGCGCATTCGCCGTCGTACCACGGACTCCGGAGTTTGCCGTCGAGGATGAACGGGTAGTCATCAGGGAACATGACGCTACGCCGTTGGGTCTCGCCTTTCCGCCGCACCTCTACTATGCCGCGGAACCCGTCGAGCAGCTCTACCTTGCCGTCGCGAGTCTTGGTGCTGTACGAGCCGAGACTCTTGATCGGATGATCGGACCAGTGTAACCGGATGATCCGGGCGTTCGTGCTGTGAACTACCTCGTAGAACCCGTTGTTGCTGCCTTGAGGTGTCGAGTTGAACCCGCGGCAGTTCGTGGTATCACGAGTAGCGCGGAGGACCCGGAACCCGTCGTTTAAGTCGAACGCTGCGTGTTCGTCAATGAACATCGCCGTGCGCCGGTCTCCCCTCCCTGCGTCTCCCGTCGTGCTTTCGCCGTCGATGATGGAGCCGTTGTCTACGTTGCCAAGGTGAAGGAGTTTCCGGCTCGGGTCGCGATAGCCCAACCAGCGGTCAGTAGGCAGCAGCCAGCGCGGTTGGTGTTCGTGTAAAAAGTCGATCTTCCAAAAGAGGCTCTTCGGATTCCCGCGTTTGTCGACGTAGTCCTCGTTTCGGCTCACAAGCAGAAAGCTCAGGTTGGGGCGGAAGTGCCAGAACCATTCGAATGCTGTCAGACCCATCCAGCTCGCGCCCATGTCGCGGCTCTTCGGCATCGCAAAGTCTTCGCCTATCTCTACGCAGTCAGCTATGCCAAGCATCGCCGCGTCTTGGAACTCTGTGTACGTGATAAACGGAATTACGCTGGCTTTGCTCCGGGGGTCGTACGTCCAACAAAACGTGTTCACATAGAACAGCAAGTCTTCCGCGCACATCTGGCGGATCGCAAGAGCCGTCTGCTTGTCGCGGCTGGCCATGTTGATGACGTCGCGGCGGAAAGCCAGGTTGGCCTTTAGCTCTTTCGGGACGTGGCAGTAGTGGGGGCAAGAGATCGTACCCAGGGTTAAAGCGGCGGCTGTGGCTAGTTCGGCCATCATTGTCCGTCCTCTCCTGGCTCAAAGTCCGCAAAGGCGTTTGAGGGCGGAACCGGGATCTCGCCAATGGGTACAGTTGCCGGCACTGCCGGGCCTACTATCCGGGCGTGGATCGCTTGGATCTGTTCGATGACGTCGAGAACGTGAGCGCCGTCTACCTTGTCGTCGTCAGGGTCAGCCTCTTCCTGGGCACGGCTCGGCATCAGGCGGGACCACAGCTTTTCGATGAAGAAGAAGCGGAACGCCGGGTTGAGACGGCATTCCCTGAGAAGGGTCCACGCAAACGGGTCCGGACAGTCCTTGGCGGAGCAGCTCGGATTGTCGATGTTGCGGGCTACCCAGCGGATAACTTCGGGTTCGGGAGCAGTGCGGCCGGCGAGGATTCGGGGAGCCAGGGTGAGCGCCGCTATGGTGGCTTTCTTTGACGGCGCTCGTTTGGCGCGTTTTTGCGTACCGGCAGAGGTGGTCATAAAGGCAATATACAGCGGGAGGCACAGGGAAGGCAAGCGGGAGCAGTAGCAATATGTGCTGAAAGTGGTGTCCGGGGGGGAGGGGGTAACTTAACATCCCGCCGGCTGAGAGGCGGGGGGGCTTGGTAAGATTCTCGCAACATGCCCGGAGTCCCGTTTCCTTTTCGACCCCAATAGCCACCAAAATCAGCCCCAACCCCCATTACTGATCCGCACCCATCAATAACGCATGACATGATATCACGCTCAAACTGGATTCGATCTGAGCCTGAGACGATGCTGGCCAGGTTGCGTCGTGTTGCGATTTACCTCCGCCCACCCTGAGCCCTCCCCCAGCCTCAAGAGTAGCGTTTCTGCTACCATTTCCCGGCTACAATCGTGCAAAATGACCGAAAAAGTGTCATGCAGTATACTTACTTACTTAATTTACTTACACTGTCATGCATTGTCATGCAGTACCCATTTCCCTCCTTTTTCGACATGCAAGACACTAGGGTATGTGCATGACAATGTTCGACACCCCCCCACCGTTTAGCCTCAATCGTCATGCACTGTCATGCGCCGTCGAACATCGTCACGCACCGTCTCGCACTGTCACGCACCGTCATGCGTTGTCGAACGTGTCATGCTATCACGTGCTATCACGTCCGTCATGCATCGTCATGCACGTCACCAAAAAACTACACTGTCATGCACCGTCACCCGCTTGCATTATTCATCCCGAGCATGTATACTGCATTGTCTTTATAACCTAATAAGAAAGAGGCCGAGGCAAAAAAAAATGAGAGGACAGGCATCATGATCACACGCGCTCACACATGTCTCAGGCAAGCACAAGAACGATTAAACATTCAGTACGTCCGGATGGGGTTCACTCGGTTCTATCTTGGAATCGGCAGCTACTACGGTTTCACGCACAAACAGGCATGGAAAGCCTACAGCCGACTGGTTCGCGTTGAGGGTACAGTTCTGCACGGCACGGCCGTTGTTTGGTTCGTGCGCCAAGCATGGGAAGGATAAATCATCATGCCAACAGCCTATGAGAACATGTCAACGCCTGAGCTCCGGAAAGTCTGCCTGAACCGCGGGGCGTTCCGAGGCCGCACCTGGCGGGGCATCCGGAGAACGGATCTTGAAGATTTTCTTGAGGGACGCGCTACTGAACATGATATCATAGCCAAGGCCGAGGGTACACCATTTGTATCCAAAGAAGCACAACAAGAGCCTCCTGCCGGTGACGATCTTGTCGACGTGATAGCAAGAGCTCTTGCGGGCAAGGTCAAGGCAGGGCTGGACGAGACGGCCGTACTCGAGCTGCTCAGAAACGAGCTGGACGCGCGTGGCGTTGATGAGCCCGGGATCAAACAGCTGATAGGCGAGGCTGTAGAGCAGTTCGTTCAGCCTATCACGCACGAGATTCACATGCCTGAAGTGCAAGGGAAAATCAGCCTCGCGGGCCAGGCCACGCACTACCAGCTGACACAAGTGCTGGCCTGGTTGCGTGCGGACGTACCTATCTGGTTATGGGGCGCGCCTGGGGCCGGCAAGACACACATGGGCCGACAGCTGGCTGATTGTCTCTCGGTCAAGTGTTACACGATGTCGATTGACGAGACCACGACAGCAAACAAGCTGCTCGGGTTCCAGAATCTTGTCAGTGGTGCGTTTGTTGAGGGTTGGCTGTACGAACCGTACAAGGATGGCGGTCTCGTTGTCATTGACGAAATCGACACTGGAAACCCGGGCATCATAGCCGGACTGAACGCACTGCTCGCCAACGATTACTACATGTTCCCCAACGGCGAAACCCTCAAGCGTCACGACCAATTCAGCGTGATAGCATGCGCGAACACCAACGGGACGGGCGCGATTGCGGGCTACACAGCCCGACAGCGCCTGGACGCCGCCACCCTGAACCGATTCGCCGTTGTCGAATGTCTCTATGATGAGGGGCTCG
>Ga0208771_1000597_pt1 | contig 21693 bp, 18 predicted proteins | sample AntAceMetag02UKX_FD_184775 | JGI IMG/M metagenome (GOLD analysis project Ga0208771, IMG submission 184775) | Saline lake microbial communities from Ace Lake, Antarctica - Antarctic Ace Lake Metagenome 02UKX (SPAdes) (version 2) | ecosystem: Environmental > Aquatic > Non-marine Saline and...
AATCTTTGACATTCGAATTTCGGTATATCTTTGGGCAGCTGCGGAGTCGCCATCTATCGAACCAAAATTTCCCTGACCATCGACCAAAGGATAACGATAGGAAAAATCCTGGGCCATTCTTACGATTGTATCGTATACTGCTATATCGCCATGAGGATGGTATTTTCCTATTATGTCTCCTACTATTCGAGCAGATTTTTTATAAGCTTTGTCGGGCGTATTGCCCATTTTTTCCATAGAATATAATACGCGGCGATGAACCGGTTTTAACCCATCACGAACATCGGGTAAAGCTCGTCCAACTATTACGCTCATAGCGTAACTGAGATAGGCTTCTTTTATTTCCTCTCCGACATCGCTGAGCAAATTCCTGGATGTTTCTATAAATTCTTCTTTAAGCTCTTCTTCTTCTTTTTCTTCTTTATTATTATCTAAATTATCTTTTTCTTCTTTCATAATTCTCCAATTTATCAATTGACCAATTTGTCTATTTGCCAATTTGTCTATTTGTAGGACAGGCATCTCGCCTGTCTATTATTTTTCTCAACCGTCTTAAATTATTATAAGAAGATACAGTGCGTTGTATCTCTACCTTATAAGGGCGTATGCAATACGCCCTTACTTCTGGCTCCTATATTCTAAATTTTCCTTTTCTTCTACACTATATTCTATACGATATACTATATACTTATTTCTCTTTTAGTTTCTTTTTTGTATTAATTTTAAATTTTGAGTTATGATTTTACACTTTGCGCTTTTCGCTTTTATTTTTTTCTTATCCACTATGTGCTATTAGTTCTTCCTCTTCACTAAATACTATTCACTAACGACTAATCTAATAATCCAGATCCTTCACTTCTAAGCTATGTTGATATATAAAATCTCTTCTGGGCTCAACCTTGTCCCCCATTAAAACTGTAAACATGGTTTCTGCTTCTATAGTATCTTCCAATTCTATTCTCTTTAAAACTCTGTTTCCCGGGTTCATAGTGGTCTCCCATAACTGCTCAGGATTCATTTCTCCTAAACCTTTATACCTCTGAATCCGGGGATTGCCGTCTATCTCTTTTAGTTTATCATTTAGCTCCTGCTCGTTAAATAAATAATAGCTTTTTTTATTATGTTCAAGTTTATAGAGAGGGGGCTGGGCAATATAAATATTTCCTTTTTCGATTAACGGTTTCATATAACGGAAGAAAAAAGTTAAAAGTAAGGTTTTTATGTGGGCCCCGTCGACATCTGCATCAGTCATTATAATAACTTTATAGTATCTTAGTTTTTCAATATCTAAATCTTCTCCAATGTTTATACCTAAAGCGGCAACCATAGATTTTATTTCGTTATTATCTAGTATTCTATGCAAGCGCGCTTTTTCTACATTTAGAATTTTACCCCTTAAAGGAAGGATAGCCTGAAATCTCCTGTCTCTCCCTTGTTTAGCAGAACCTCCCGCAGAATCGCCCTCTACCAAAAATATCTCTCTAAATAAGGGATCTTTTTCCGAACAATCAGCTAATTTCCCGGGAAGAGTCCCTAATCCCAATATTCCATTTTTTTGCCGGATTAGATTTCGAGCTTTTCTGGCTGCCTCCCTGGCGGTTAAGGCAGAAATAGATTTGGCCAGTATCTTCTTACTTACACTTGGATTCTCGTTAAGAAAATTGTTTAGTCCTTCTCCTACAATAGAAGATACTACCCCTCTTACCTCGCTGTTCCCTAGTTTAGTTTTAGTCTGGCCTTCAAATTGAGGGTCTAATAGTTTTACACTAATTACGGCGGTTAATCCCTCTCTTACATCATTTCCAGAAAGATTGTTTTCTCCTTCTTTTAAAGGTGATTTTTTACCATTAGACAATAAATTGTTGCGGGCATAATCGTTTATTACTCTGGTTATAGTCGCTTTAAACCCTGCTAAATGGGTCCCGCCTTCTTCGGTATTTATATTATTAGCAAAAGAAAGGATATTTTCTGTATAACTGTCATTATATTGTAATGCGACCTCTACTTCTATATCATCTTTCTTCCCCTTAAAACAGATGGGCACTGGGAGTAAAACGTCTTTACTTTTGTTCAAGTGGCTAACAAACTCACTTATTCCCCCATTGTATTTATAAGAAACTTCTTTATTCTCTTCCCTTTCATCTTTTAAATTAATTTTGACCCCGGCGTTTAGAAAAGCAATTTCTCTTAACCGGTGAGTAATAGTATCAAAATTAAAGTTGGTGTCTTCAAAAATAGTCTGGTCAGGCTTAAAGGTAATTTTGGTTCCGATGAGGGAAGATTTTCCTATATTTTTTAAGTCAGTTACTGCATCCCCTCTTTCAAATCTTTGAAAAAATATTGCTGAATCTCGATATACCTCTACTTCCAGCCATTCTGAAAGAGCATTTACAACTGAGATGCCTACACCGTGCAGTCCACCGGTGACCCGGTATCCGCCTCCTCCAAACTTACCGCCGGCGTGGAGTTTAGTCAGAACTATAGTTACCGCCGGTAATTTGGTTTCTTTGTGAATATCTACCGGTATCCCCCGCCCATCATCGGTTACAGTAGCGCTGTTATCCGGATGAATAAGCACTTCTATATTTTTACAATAACCAGCCATCGCTTCATCGATGCTGTTATCTACCACTTCGTCTAAAAGATGATGCAGCCCTCTACTGGATGTGCTCCCGATGTACATACTGGGCCTTTTCCTGACCGCCTCTAAACCTTCTAAAACTTGTATCTGTTTAGCAGTATATTGATTATCTTTATTGTTAGTTTTCTTTTTTCTTTTTGGCAATGGTATAAACTCCCATCAAAATGAAACCGCAGCTTTCCGCTACGGTTTTTATTTTTATAATTTGCTGTGAAGACTCAATTTATTATTTAAAAACCTTATTAATTTTACTATATTATAGCGCTTATGTCAAAATTCGATGCCCCACTAAAGTACACTAACACCCTTTTTATTATCCCCTTAAATCCCTGTTTAATCATCTTTAAACTGAGGCCTTCGGACTTTAAATAAGATGTTAGAAATTATTTTTTCCCCCGCTTCCTGGTTAATTTTTCCAATAAGTTCTCCTTTTCTTAAATTCAGTTCATTAGCCCAAACATTGCTTTTTACAGCTAAAAAGAGGCACTTATCCTGTATTTTAATTGGCTGGGAAGATAGAGCAATCTCTTTGCCTGCCAGATTTTCCCAATTATCAATTATTTGATAACCTTTTATCTTTTTAATCCATTTTTTCTTTTTTAAAAAACTTTCTAAGGCTGCTTTAAAGGGAATTATATCTTTTTTTTTCATAAATTAATTACCTTCCCTTCTTCAATTTTAAATATTCTGCTTTTTACTTTAATACCACTATTAAAGTAGTCCAGATTTATACTGGTAATAAAAGTTTGGACCTTTTTGTCAATAATTAATCCTAATAAAAAATGTCTTCTGTCTTCATCTAATTCTGACATAACATCATCTAAAAAAAATATAGGGTATACCCCTTCTTTTTCTTTAATTAGTTCCAGTTCGGATAATTTCAAAGATAAAATAGCTGTTCGTTGCTGGCCTTGTGAGCCGTAAGAAGCGACATTAAAACCGTTGATATATACCGAAAAATCATCCCGATGGGGACCGAGCAAGGTGGCCCTCTGTTCTATTTCTTTCTCTATGTATTCTTCTAATTTATCTTTAAATTTTTTGTTTATTGAAGAAATGCTTTCTTCCTGATTTTTTAATATATTACTTTGATAAGTTAGTATTATATTTTCTTTTTCTTTGGTAATTTTTTGATGAAATTTATGTGCCAGGCAGTTTATCTTTTTTATAAATTTAATTCTGGTTAAAATTAAAAAAGATCCCCTCTCTATTAAACGGGGATCCCATATAATGAGTTGTTCTCTCTTTTTTTTTTGATTAATTTCTTTCTTTAATATATTATTGCGGTGTCCTAAAATTCTATAATATTCTGAAAGATACCTGTGATATAAGGGGTAAATTTGTGATATCTGTTCATCTAAAAATTTTCTTCTTAAGGAAGGAGCGCCTTTTATTATCTGCAGGTGTTCAGGAGAAAACACCACCCCTTTAAATTCTTTATTTAGAGCAGTTTTTTTTTGAATATTTTGGTTTATTTTTATTATTTTAATCAGTTTGTTTTTATAAAAATTTTCCGATTTTTTCTCTAAAGCTAAGGCTACCTGAATATTTTCGTCATCCTTATTAACCTCTCCGAACAAATAAGCACTTTTATTATTCCAATTTATTACTTCTTTATCCTCTTTTGTTCTATAAGAGCTTCCTTTTACTATAAAATTTATTCCTTCTAATAAATTAGTCTTGCCCTGGGCGTTATTTCCGATAAAAATATTAAGGTTAGGGTCAAACTCTATAGATAGGTCAGAAAAATTTCTGTAGTTTTTTAATTTTATTTTTTTAAAATACAAATTTCTCCCCTTCCTCTTCTGCGTTTACATATTATGTATAGTATATCGTAAAGAAGAAATACTATATAGTTACTCTGCCCTTACTGGCATTAAAATATAAATATAATTTTTATCTTTATTGGGATTAATTATTGCCGGATTAAGTGGGTCGTTTAATTTTATTATAGTGTTTTCTTTTTTTATTATCTTTAATACATCTAAAATATAATCAGTGTTAAAAGTTATAGTAATATCTTCTCCTTTTTTAAAAGTGGAAATCTTTTCAGATGCCTCACCGGTGCTCGGGCTTTCTGCTTTTAAAATCATTTCACATCTTTCCTCTTTTTGATTATTTTCTTTATTAATTACTTCCACCTTTACTGTTTTTAAATCTTCCCTTACAAAAAGGGCAATTCTTTCCATTTTATCCCTAAATTCCTCAGTATTTATTTTTATTTCAGTTTTAAAAGAATCTGGAATTATCTGCTTATAATCAGGAAATTGACCTTCTATTAATCGAGAATATATTCTTATACTGTTCTTCTGACCATCAGGAAATAAAATAAACATTATCTGTTTTTCCCCAAATCTGACTTCCACAAATACTTCCTCATTATCTAAAAGAAGTTTGGATAATTCTGATAGAGCTCGATAAGGAATTATAACTTCTATTTCTTCATCCGTTGTTGTTTTTTCTATACTTATTGGTTTGATATTTTTAAGTGATAATCTGTGGCTATCAGTAGTAACTACCTCAATCTTATTATCTATTATTTTAAGTAGTGCTCCATTTAAAAAAGTTTTACTTTCATCACGAGAGGTGGAAAATATAACTTGTTGAATTGTTTCTTTAAATAATTTTTGATTTAATTTAATTTTAGCTCTCATTTTTATTTCCGGAAAATTAGAGAATTCTTCCGCGGAAAAACCTAAAATTTTATAATTAGAGTTATTTTCTTTAACAGTAGTTATATTATTATCTGTGCATTCTATCTCTATTTTTCCCTCGGGAAATTTTTTAATTAATTCACTTATTATTCTGCTGGGGATAACTGTAGAACCAGTTTCAATAACCTGAGCTGGGATATAACAGTCTATCCCAATTTCTAAGTCAGTAGCAAATAGATGGACTTTATTGTCCTCGTTTGCTTCAAAAAGTATTCCATTGTAGATTGGTAATCCAATTCTGCTGGATATTCCTTTTTGTACTGTTTGAATTCCATGTAATAAACTTTCCTGAGAACAAATAATTTTCATATTTTTACTCCTTTATTCTAAATAATTAAATAGAAAAAATAGTATTATTATTAGTAGTATTGTTAAAACTGGGGAAACAAAAAATAAACTTAATATTTTATTATAAGTACCCTGTGGATAAAACCAGGGATAAAAAAAATAAATATTAACAAATTCCCCATTTTTTATTTTTAATTAAAAAATAAATCTAATAAGTAAAAGTTTTAAACATATTATTAGAAGGTTATTAACAATTAACCTTTTTTAATATTTAAAGTTAAATTATCTATGAGATCTTTAAAACTCTTCTCTTTTTTAATTTTATTTCTAATTTTATTATAAGAATGGATAATAGTGGTATGGTCTCTTCTACCAAAAGATTCCCCGATTGAAATTAGAGATAGATCAGTTAATTCCCGAGAGAGATAAATAGCCACCTGCCTGGCCAGGACAATATCTTTAGTCCTTTTTTTAGACAATAAAAAATTAACTTTAATATTATAATAGTCTGAGACCGCTTTTTGAATTTGAATAAGAGAAATCATTTTATTTTCTAAAGGGATAATATCTTTTAATATATCCTGGGCTAAAGAAACAGATAATTCCTTTTTAGTGAAAGTAGAAAAAGCAACTAATTTAGTTAGAGCCCCTTCTAATTGTCTGATATTAGAAGAAATATTATCGGCAATAAAATTAATTACTTCATCAGGTATATTTAAATTTTCTGATTGGGCGTTTTTTCTTAAAATGGCAATACGTGTCTCTAAGTCAGGAGGCTGGATGTCAGTTAATAATCCCCATTCAAAGCGAGAGATTAAGCGATTTTCTAAAGTGGGAATATCTTTTGGGGGACTATCGCTGGTAATTACTATTTGTTTATTAGAATCATATAAAGTATTAAAGGTATGAAAAAATTCTTCCTGGGTTCTCTCTTTTCCGGCCAAAAACTGTATATCATCAATTAATAAAACATCTACACTGCGATATTTATCACGAAAGGCGACAGTGCGGTCATCTCTTATAGAATTAATCATCTCGTTAGTGAATTTTTCCGAAGATATATATAAAACTTTAGTTTTGCCGTTTTGTTGTGAAATATTTCTACCGATAGCCTGCATTAAATGAGTTTTTCCTAAACCCACTCCTCCATATACAAAAAGAGGGTTGTAGGCTTTTGCCGGCGCCTGGGCTACTGCTAGGCAGGCAGCGTGCGCAAAGCGGTTACCGTTACCTACTACAAAATTATCAAAAGTGTATTTTGGAGTCAAAACAAGTTTATTGTCTTTTAAAAAAGGCTCTGATTTTTTTGTTTTCTTTTTAAGGTTAAGGGTAGAGTGAGCAGGCGCGGAAAATTTTTGTTCAGCTGTTCTAAACCCTATTTTTAAATTATTTTCTGTGCCAAGAATCCTTTTAAGAATATCTTTAATGAAGACGGTATAGTGTTTTTCTAACCAGTCTTTACAAAAGTCGCTGGGGGCAGAAATTATCAACTCGTTTTCACCGAATTTTACAGCTTTTGTTTGGTTGAACCAGCTATTATAAGCCTGGGGGCTCAATTCTTCTTTAATTATTTCTAATATTTTATTCCATAGTTCTTCAATCTCTGCAAACTCCATATATATACACCTTCTTGTACAATTAAATATTTTTTTATCTGAATTTGATTATAAAAGTTTTATAGAGTGAAAAAGACTTATCAAACTATAAACTATTTGTAAAAACCTATAAGTTATGAGGGTTTTATGAATTTTCCCCAAAGTTAACAGTTGGTTGTGGAAAACTAAAGAAGAATATTTTTATTAAATTTTAACATTTTCCTCAAAAAAATAAACTTTAATACTTTATTTATAGACTGTTAAACAGCCAAAACTAAAGGTCTTAAAGAAGTTGTTAACAGTTTATTAACATCTGTGGATAACTCGGGCAAAAAAGCAATTTGTTTTGTAACTATAATAGCAAAAAAATTTTTATTAAGCAAAAATATTTTTCTCTATTTATATCTTTTTTTTCATAACTCGATATTTTCTCCATAAACTTGACATTTAGAGGGCATTAAAGATATAATTTTCATTGAATTTTAATTCTATATTTTAACAAAGAAGGAGAGAACTAGTTAAATGAAGCGGACTTATCAACCAAACACCAGAAAAAAACTGAAAGTACATGGATTTAGACAAAGAATGAGCACTAAAGCCGGCCGTTTGGTATTAAAGAGAAGGCGTTTAAAAGGACGCAAACGCCTTACGGTATCCGGATAATTAATTTTATAGATAGAAGTGTAATTTTGATAAAGAGAAAATTATCAAAAACCATTGAATTTAAGAAAGTTTTTTCGGAAGGCAGAAGAATTGAAGGCAAGAGTTTAATAATATTTATTCTAAAGAATGATTATAATTTTAACAGGCCTGGGATAATAATAAAAAAAGAGACGGGTAAAGCAGTATTTAGAAACAAGATAAAGAGACAGTTAAGAGAAGCATTCCGAATGATAAACAAGAAATTATCTCCAGGATATGATATAATTGTACTTGCCAAAAATAATGTTAAGAAATCAGACTATTTTGAGATATGTCATGATTTGGGGAACCTTTTTTATAAGGGAAAATTGCTTTTATAAAAAAAGAGCAGCAAACAGGAGATTTAAATTAATACATAAAGAAATCTATTACTCTTTCCTAAAGAGAAGGAAAGAGTAATAGATTTTTGTTAGAGATTTTATGAATAAAATAATTATTTTACTAATAAGTTTTTATCAAAAATATATATCCCCTTTAAAACCTGCTACCTGTAGGTTTTATCCTACCTGTTCCGAATATGCCGCACAGGCCCTGAAAGAATATGGTCTTTTAAAAGGCTTACAACTTTCTGCGGGGAGAATATTACGCTGTCACCCCTTTAATCCAGGAGGCTATGATCCCCTTCCCGATTCTTCAGGAGTTTGTGCACATAAAAAAAATAAAGCATAATGCGATAATATCAATAGAATAAAAACAATAAAAAGAAAAACAAAAAGATAAAGGAGAAAACATGTGGAGTTCGTTAATTACGATAGCTACTAAACTGTTAATTATGCTTTATGGTTTTACCCATAATTATGGAGTTGCTATTATATTGCTGACCATTCTTATCAGGTTAATCTTGTATCCCTTAATGCAGAAACAGATGGTTTCTATGCGGGAGATGCAAAAGATCCAGCCTCTAATGAAGGAGGTACAGGAGAAATATAAGAACGATAAAGAAAGATTAAACAAAGAGTTAATGGCTTTGTATAAGGAACATAAGGTTAATCCTATGAGCGGATGTTTGCCCTTATTAATTCAAATGCCCATACTAATCCTACTCTTCCAGACTTTAAGAGTATTTGAATATTTAGATCCCGTCACCAACAACATAGCTGGTGGGTTTTTGTGGATTGCTAAGTATTATAATGTTATTGAAGGTGGCGAAACCATTGCTAGGGCTGGGTTAGCTCTTTCTGAGCGGCTGATTCCTTTTGGATTTTTTGGAATAGAGTATATTGGCATATTACCCTTTCTAGTGGCTGGTTCAATGTTTGTTCAACAAAAAATGACCTCTCCCGGTGGCACCGCAGGCAAGGACGGAGGGTCTTCTGCTCAGACACAAAAGATGATGACTATTATGATGCCCTTGATGATTGGTTTTATGAGCTTTACCTTACCTTCTGGCTTGACCCTGTACTGGTTTACCTCTACCCTTTTAGGGATTGGTCAGCAGTATTTGATTAATAAGAAAATGCCCGCAATAGACGAAATGACAAAAGAAGTTGTTTTAGACAAAAAAGAGAAACCAGCTAACAAAAAACCGGAAAAGACAACATCCATTAAAATTAAAGAAGAGCCCTGGATTCCGGGTTATGAGGGAACAGATGGAGATTCCTCTTCTGGGCGCAAGACAAAAACTAAAAAATACAAAAAAGGCAAAAAAAAATAAATTAGCCGTTAGCTTATAAATAGTATCGAGTATATAGTATATAGTATATAGCAAAAATACAGTAAAAAGCGATGAGTAATGTGAGACAAGCAATAAGCTTTGGGTTACAGGTTGCGAGTTTCAAATAAAAATTCTACGTAGTTGGTTAAATAATTAATATCTGGTCAAGGGGCACGGCGTGCCGCGTCTTCTTGTACAACACAGCAACACCGCATTGCTACACCAATATGGCACTGGCAAACCGGGTAACCAACTAACGAATCAAATGATACAATTAAACTAAAGATAAATATTTTGTCTATTTGTGTTACACCAGCGTTTTAAATCTATAGTTAAATACAAAAGAGGAGGCCGAGTTGGAGAATATTAATGACTTTGAATTAAGTCTTCAAGAAAAAGCTCAAGCAATCCTGGAAAAAATAGTAAATTTTGTTATAGAGGACGGAGAAGTACAGCCAATTAACAATGAAGAGGCTGATACGATCATTTTAGGAATAAAAACCTCTAATCCCGGAGTATTAATTGGAAGGCACGGACATACCCTTGATGCCCTTCAATACATTGTTAACATTATTGCTAATAAAGAAATTGAAGAATCTGAACGAAAAAAAGTAATAGTTGACATTGAAGGATACAAGGAAAGAAGAGAAGAAATTGTTTCTAAATATGCTCGTGAAAAAGCAGAAATAGTGAAAAAGACAGGAAAAAAGATTGCTCTTTGTTATATGAATGCGGTGGAAAGAAGAATTGTTCATCTTGTTTTACAGGGTGAAACTTTACTTAGCACTTATAGCGAAGGAACAGAACCCTTTAGAAGAGTTGTTATAACTTTAAGAGAAAACGAAAACAATACAAACAATACAGAAGAATAATAAAGAATTATCAATAGGCATAAGAAGATTAATATTATCCCCAGGATGAATATTAATCTTCTTATGCCTATTGTTTTTGTATTTCGTATATTCATATATAAGAATATAGCAGATAGTGTTTAAAATGAGTTGGTTGGTTAATTAGTTACCCGGTTAGCTTATTAAGAAACAGAAGAGAAAAAAAGTAGGGATATATTGTATAGGCCCTCAATAATCCACACGACACCGTAAGACTGACGTCTCACAAGTATGTATATTAATAACTAACTAGTTAATATATAATATATAGCGAAAAGCTAAAAATTAAAACCAAAAAAAATCCAGGGGCCTAATTTACACCTCGTATCCCGGTATTTAGTTAGTCGGTTAAAAAATTAATGCTGGATAAGTATGAACAGGCGTTCCGTGTCTTTTTGAAATAATCAAAAGTTGAAGAAGGTAAACCAGGCGTCTCGCCCATTTCTAAAATGAGGTAAGAGTTCGATTCATTGAACCCGTTAAAAAATTGAAAAACAAAACACCCGGCTAGTTGATTTATGACGTACACAAAAAAACAATACATGATCTAAAAAAGTTTTAAATTTTGAAGTACGGTTTTTTGCTTTAAATTTTCAGTTTAATTAGAACAAGCGTCTTGCTAATCCAAAAAACTATGCGCTAAACGCTACCCTCCATACATAGCACTATATTAATAGCTAAACAAGGAGAATATTTATGAAATTTTGGGAAAATGATAGCATTGCTGCTATTTCTACCCCAGTTGGGGAAAGCGGAATCGGTATTGTCCGAATAAGCGGCCCAAAAGCATTAGAAATAGCCCAAAAGGTATTTAGAGATAAAAATTTAAATAAAACAAAAATTAGAAAATTCTTCAGTCATACCGTTCATTACGGATTTGTAATAAATCCTGATAGTGGGGGAAAAATTGACGAAGTAATTTTAGTTTTAATGAAAAAACCCCAAACTTATACCCGGGAAGACACTGTAGAATTTAATTGTCACGGAGGGATACTATCTCTCAGGAAAGTTCTTGAAACAGTAATTAATTGTGGGGCAAGGATGGCTGAGCCGGGGGAATTTACTAAAAGAGCATTTTTAAACGGTAGAATTGATTTAAGCCAGGCTGAAGCAGTAATTGACCTTATTCAGGCAAAAACCGAGAGGAGTTTAAGCTCTTCGTTGGATCAGTTAGAAGGTAATTTAAAGAAAAAAACTATTAATTTAAGAGAGAAAGTGGTGAAGATTACCGCAGAGATAGAAGCCCCCATGGATTTTCCTGACCAGGGTATTAAAGAATTGGACTCAACAGAAATAAAGAACAGAATAAAAAACATTTTAGAAGAAATTTCCTCTTTGCTGGAGACTCTGGATTACGGAAAGATATTAAAAGAAGGTATAAACACCGTAATTGTAGGGAAGGCTAATGTCGGAAAATCCAGCCTATTTAATGCCCTATTAAGAGAAAACCGGGCTATCGTTACTCATCTGCCGGGAACAACAAGAGATACAATTGAAGAATTAATTAACCTTAAAGGGATAGCTTTCAAGATTATAGATACCGCCGGGTTTAAAACTCCGGAAAATGTTATTGAAAAGATAAGCCTTAAAAGGATGAAAAAATTTTTAGATAAAGCCGAACTTATTTTGGTAATGTTTGATACAAATACTACTCTTTCCGAAGAAGACATGAAGGTTATTCGGGAAATAAAAAGAGAAAAAGAGAGAAATAAAAAAGTTATAACTATTGAAAATAAAATAGATCTTAAAGAGAAGATAGAAAGAAAAAAACTTTTTAAGCTCTTAAATATTAAAGACGACATAAAAATTTCCTTAAAAGAGCAGATTGGAATAGAGCAATTAGAAGAAGAATTAACTAAAAACGTATTTAATGGAATAGTAATACCACAAAATGGGGTAATTATAAACAACGTTAGGCAGGCTGAGGCCTTAAAAAGAGCTAAACTGGGGCTAGAACATCTATTAGAGGGGACAAAAAAGAAAATACCTCACGACCTTTTAACTGTTGACCTAAAAGATGTCCTGGATTCTCTCGGTGAGATAATCGGGGATTCGGTAAGTGATGAGATAATTAATAATATTTTCTCTCGTTTTTGTATCGGGAAATAATAGATTGATTTTGTACAATGCGGTAAAAAAAGCATCTTTTAAAGTGGCAATGTTCCACGTGGAACATTTTAAAACTAAGTGTGAATAAATTGTGGAAAACTTTAAATTGAATAAAATTAAAGCTTTTAAGTTATCCTCTCAATCAAAGCGATCTTTGCGTAAGAAAATAAGTTAAAAAATTAGTTATTTAAAACGTTTAATTATCTTATTTATAGCAACTAATTTAAGTTTTGTAAATTAAAAAATATTTTTTTGGTTGTGGTTTTTTAATATTTGAATTAGGGTAGTCTTAAATCATAATATCTAATATTATTTATCTATGTGGACAAATTGTGGAAAAGCCAAATTTGTATCTCGTATCTCGTGAATCGTATATCGAAAATAGCGGATAGCCTATAGCGTGTAGAGTGTAGAAAAATTAGTATATAGCGAAGAAGAAGCTAGGAGCCAGAATATAGTATTCAAAATTATTTGAAACTATAGGATTATATTCTTCTGAGTTCTGACTATTATCTTCCGAATTTTTAAATAACAATTATAGCTTTTTTACCTTTTGTTTTAGATTTTTAGTTTGACCACAGCAAATTTTATTAATCCAAAACTATATGCTACACGCTGTACGCTTCACGCTAAATTTATTCACTAACGACTAATACAACCAGCCGATAGGAAAATAGGTTAACAAGGTAAATAATATAATTGGCGGATTGGTAGATTGACAAATTGGTGAATTAGAAATAGAGGTGAAACTTTTTTGTTAAAAGACGATGAAAATATTTTAATAAACGGTGCCCAAAAAATGGGAATTAATCTTCGTGGAGAGCAGGTTAAAAAATTTTCCCGATATTTAGAGTTATTAGTCCAGTGGAATCAAAAAATAAACTTAACTTCTTTAAAAACACCGCAGGAAATAATTATTAAACACTTTTTAGATTCCATTAGCTGTATAAAAGTTATTAATAAATATATTGATATAGAAGGGATAAACATTATTGATGTCGGAACAGGCGCAGGTTTCCCGGGTATGCCGATTAAAATAATATACCCTTCTATTAAATTATCTCTTCTGGAAGCAAGAAAGAAGAAGACCATATTTTTGGAAAAGGCAGTAGAAGAAATTAATTTTCAGAAAGTTAAGATACTTAATGGTAGAGCAGAAACTTTTGGGAAAGATGTAGATTACCGGGAGGAATATGATGTAGCCATATCCAGAGCAGTAGACAGTTTAAACATTCTTAGCGAATATTGCCTCCCTTTGGTGAAAGTGGGAGGATTATTTATAGCTCAAAAAGGAAGGTCATACAAGGAAGATACAGATAAAGGCTTTAAGGCGGTTCAGATTTTAGGCGGAGAGTTGATTGGAGTGAAAAATGTTCGAATTCCCTTTATAAATCAGGAAAGATATCTTTTGGTAATCAAGAAAATAAAGTATACTCCTTCCAAATATCCCCGAAGAGAAGGTTTCCCCCACAAAAGACCTTTGTAATTTTGAAATATTTTTGATAATATAAGTTATGTATTATTATAAATAAGTAAAATCGCAAAACGAAAAGCGTAAAACCATAATTCAAAATTTAAAATTAAGATAAAAAAGAACCCAGAAACCAAACTAGCATCTAGTATTCCGTGAATCGTATCTCGGTATAAAATACGGTGACAAGTAATATGCGATGATTAATAAGATTGAAAACCTAAAGCTATAAAAATAGGTTACTTGTTACACGTTTCACATTACATAACTTGGAAACTAATATTAATTGGAAAACCGGTTAAGCATATTTCTTGCAACTGCAAGCTTATATTAATAAACAAGCGTTCCACGTAGAACATTAATTATCATGAACAAATGTTCTGTAATTAAATCTGTGTAATGTGATACTCGTATGAGTAATCATTTTGGGAGAATATTTATGACTAAAATCCTGGCAATTACCAACCAAAAAGGTGGAGTAGGTAAAACTACTACCGCAGTAAATCTAAGCACCTCCATAGCCTTAAATAAAAGAAAAACTTTACTAATCGATATAGACCCCCAGGGGAATGCCAGCACAGGTATGGGGCTGGATAAATCAAAAGTAAAAAGATGTATTTATGATGTTTTGATTAATCAAGCCCCCGTAAAAGAAATTATTATACCGACCCAGATGAAGAATTTAGATATTCTGCCTTCTACCATTCAATTAGCCGGGGCAGAGATAGAATTGGTAAATTATATCTCTCGGGAAAACAAATTAAAACACGCGATAAAACTAATTAAAGATAATTATGATTATATAATTATTGATTGCCCGCCTTCTTTGGGCCTTTTAACTTTAAATTCTCTCACTGCTGCCGATGCGGTTATAATTCCTATACAGTGTGAATATTATGCTTTGGAAGGTATTGGGCAATTATTAAATACTATTAATTTGGTCAGAGAAAATCTAAATTCATTCTTAGAAATCGAAGGGATTTTACTGACTATGTATGATAACCGCACAAATCTTTCCCGTGATGTTGTTGAAGAAGTTAAAAGATATTTTAAGGGAAAGATATTTAAAGCAATCGTCCCGCGAAATGTTAGAGTGAGCGAAGCCCCCAGTTATGGCAAGCCCGTTGTTTTGTATGACGCAAAATCCAAAGGAGCAAGAGCTTATAAAAAATTAGCCCGAGAGGTGATATCAAATGAGTAAAAGAGGATTAGGAAAAGGGCTAGAAGCCCTTATCCCCAAGGTTGAACAAAAAGAAAAACAATTTGTTATTGAGATGGATATAGAAAGTTTGACCCCCAACCTTTTTCAGCCCCGAAAAAATTTTAATAAAGAGAAAATGGAAGAACTGAAAGAATCAATTAAAAAACATGGAATAATTCAACCGATTGTAGCAAGGAAAATGGCTAATGGGTATGAGATTATTGCTGGAGAGCGGAGGCTGAAGGCAGCCAAAGAGATTGGGTTAAAAAAGATACCGGCAATTATTAAAAGTATTAACAATGAAAAAAGTTTAGAAATTGCCCTGGTAGAAAATATTCAAAGAGAAGATCTTAATCCAGTTGAACAGGCCAATGCCTTTAAAAGATTGATAGATGAGTTTAATCTTACCCAGCAAGAATTAGCGGAAGTAACCGGAAAGAGCAGGACTTTGGTCACCAATACTATCAGGTTGTTAAAATTGAATCGCGAGATACAAAAAAATATTTCTGAAGGGAAAATATCTTTCGGTCATGCTAAATTATTGTTAAGTATAGAAGATGAAGAAGTACAAAGAGCAGTGTGTGATAGAATAATTGCTAATGATTTATCAGTAAGAGATACCGAGTACCTGATTAAAAACATTGAAAAAGCGCAGAAAAAACAATTTAAAGTTAAAAATATTACTATCGAACGATTCCCTGAGGTAGAGGGGAAATTAAGAGATGTTTTAGGGACTAAAGTAAGCATACTGTATGACGGTAAAAAAGGTAAGATAAGTATAGATTTTTATAACAAAGAAGATTTACGGAAAATCGCCGACCTACTGTTAAAGGAAAGGTAAAAACGGTCGTTAGTCGTTAGTGAATAGTCGTTAGTTAAAGAAATACAAAGAAAAAAAACAAGAGACAGGATTATTAAATTAGCTAACTATCCAAATAGATAACTAACGAATCAAGGTACCAATTAGGGTATTTAAACCCCAATGGTATAGAGTATGGGTAGAAAAAAAGAAAGGATGGTTTAAAATGAGTAAAGAAAGTTTTAATAATTTAATTTTTCTTCTGTTTTTAGTGGTTGTAATATTTATCTCTGGGATTTTTTTGGCTCTTTCTTTAAGATTATTTTCCTTAGAAAGTTTTTTCTTTAAAACAAATTATTGGATTTACTCTAATTTCTTCAACCAAATTATCTTAGGTTTAATAGGGGCTTTATTAATTTTTCTGGTCATTTATTTAGTCTGGCAAAAAGTTCAAATTAATAAGGAAAATTTATCTGTAGTTCAAAAGACTTCCTTTGGGGAAATTAAAATTTCTACCGGGTCTATAAAGCGTTTAGCTTTAAAAGTGCTTAAAGGGATGGGAGAAATTACGGAAACCAGGCCAGAGGTTAATATTTTAAAGTCCGGAGGGATAAACATAGTTCTTCATCTTTCTGTAAAGCAGGATGTAAACATCCCTGAACTTTCGGAGAAAATTCAACGAAAGGTAAAAGAATATATTTTAGAAACAAGCGGGATTGAAACAAAAGAAATTAAAATAAATATAGATAAAATATTTTATGAAGACAAAAAATAGTTTAATTTTTTACATTTTAAAGGTAAATATTGAGAAATTAATAAGGACGGTGGATAAGAATGTCGAATGAAGAGATCATTAAAGTTAGCCCCCAAGAACAAGAATTGGGAAATGTAACTGTTTCCAAAGAAGTAGTAGCTATAATTGCTGCCTTTGAAACTATAAAAACTAAGGGAGTAGTCGGTATCACTAGTGGGTATAGAAGCAAAGCAACTAATGTATTGTCCAGGAAGGACCTAGCTAAAGGTGTAGAAGTATGGATGAAACCTGAAGAAGCCGCAATTACTATTCCCATTATTACTAACTACGAAGTAGGAATTTTTAAAGTGGCCGAAGAGGTACAGCGTAGAGTAAAAAAGGCTGTCTGTTCCATGACCGGTTTAAGAGTTCTTAGAGTTAATATTAATGTTCAGGGGGTTAAATTTAAAGAAGAAACAAAGAAGCCAAAAAAAGAAAGAAAAGAAAAAGAAGAAATACAAAAAGAAATAAAAAAATAAATTACAGAAAGAGTAAATTGGTGAAATTAAAGTGACAGAAATTATAAAATTATTAGCAGTAATCGCAGTAATTATTTTTTTAATAAGAATAAAATGGAAACTGGAATATATTATGCTTTTAGCTTCCCTATTAATAGGAGTGTTGTTTGGTTTAAGCCCGGTTCAAATAGGAAAGAATTTTGTATTAGCATTAGTTGATCCAGCCACTTTAAAGTTAATTGGAATAATTGTACTGGTTTATATCTTAAGCGGCGTTTTAAGAAAAGTAGAGAGCTTAAAAGATTTAGTCGATTCTCTTCAGGGACTGGTTAAAGATTATAGGCTTGTACTGGCTTTTATCCCGGCTTTGTTAGGCTTAATTCCTATGCCTGCCGGGGCGATATTTTCTGCTCCTATGGTTAAAGATGTAGGAGGCCGGGTAGGACTCACCCCCGAAGAGGAACTTTTTGTAAACTATTGGTTTCGTCATATTTGGGAATTTGTCTGGCCTCTATTTCCGGGCATCATATTATTTGCCGGCTTATTGAAAGTAGAGATTCAAGAAGTTATCGTGGTTCAGTTTCCCCTGACTATTATAACTGTAATAGTAGGCTTTATTTGGGAATATAAAAATTTAAGAAAAGATACTACCCTTATTAACAAAAAAGATATTTTATTTAATTTAAAAAAATTATTTTTTGGAGTCTGGCCTATTCTGCTTATTATAGTTTTGGTTCTGGGGACAAAAACAGATTTATTATTATCTTTGTTAATAGTGATTCTGTCTTTAATTTTCATAAATATAAAAAAATTAAGCCTAAAAATACTAAAGGAAATTGTTAAAAATGATATAGACTTAAGTGTGGTTATTTTAATCGCCAGTATCATGATTTTTAAAAGAATACTCCAGGTTTCGGGAGGAATAGAGATAATCCCGGAAGTATTTGCTAAATTAGGAATTCATCCCTTTATTGTTTTATTTAGCATTCCCTTTTTCATAGCTACAATGACTGGGGTAGGTACTGCAGCGCTGGGAATTGGATTACCGGTTCTTCTACCGATAATTGTTCAGGGAGAACCAAATTTATATTACGCTATGTTGGCCTTTGCCGGTAGTTTTGCGGGAGTAATGATTTCCCCCATGCATTTGTGTTTAGTGGTAACCAAAAATTATTTTAAAGCAGATATGGCAAAAATATATAAAATGTTAACCCCGCCTTTAATAATCATTTCTTTGAGCGCTCTCGTTCTGGTAATAGTTAGAGTATAGTTAGGAAACATTTTAATAGGATTACACAGATTACATTATATATAAATATGGAGATGAGAAAATGAGAAAATCACCCAAAGAGATAGAGATAGAAAATAAAATATTGGCAATGTTAAGCGGGAAACCGGCTCTGGCTGCTTCTTTTGTTTTTAATGATAAGGAGACGCAAGCCTTACAAAATTATGCTAATGTAGTTTCCATAAAAAGGTTAGGTTATAATGACCATGGCCCGGTACATATGAGAAAAACCGCACAAAATGCTTTAGTTATGTTTGACATTTTGAGTAAAGCCGGAATTAAATTTAACCTTGAAGAAGAAAAGATTGGTACAGAAGAAGATAGCAAGATAGCAGTATTGATATCATCTTTATTGCATGATATTGGTATGTCTATAGGTCGAGATAATCACGAATTTTTAGGGGTTGTTCTGGCTATGCCGATTATTGAAAGAATTTTAACTAAAATTTACGATAAGGACATTGAAAAGAAAACCATTATTCGTTCTCTAATTATTGAATGTATTTCGGGACATATGGCTACACAGACTATCTATTCCTTAGAAGCTGGATTGGTATCGATAGGAGATGGGTGTGATATGGAAAAAGGTAGGGCACGGATTATTTTTCTCTTATCCCGTACCCCACAAGTAGGAGATATCCACAAGTATTCTGCTCATTCCATTCAAAATGTAGAGATAATAAAAGGGGAAGAGAAGCCGATTAGAATAATTGTAGATATGACTGAGTCGGTCGGTTTTTTCCAGATAGAAGAAGTTCTTTTCCCCAAGATTTTATCTAATCCGGTAAAACCCTACATAGAGCTTTATGGCAGAGTAACAGGAGAAGAAATGCGACGCTATTTGTAAAAGGGATAGCGCAGAGCGTATAGCGCTTAGCGTATAGAAAGTAGGGGCGTATTGTATACGACCCTAATAGCGGATAGCGTTTATAATTAGTTAATCGGTTAGTTAGTTACCTGGTTACCTAGTTTAAGAATTAATACTGGGTCAGTGTAGGGGCACGATGCATCGTGCCCGAAGGCACTAAATAACAAATAAAGACAGATTCCCGTTTCCCGTTTTCACGAGGACAGGCCTGCCTGTCTCTGAATTAAAGTAGGGGTTCGATTCATCGAATCCGTCTCGGGTGGAATGAATTCGACTCTTACCCGATGAGAAAATTAATTCATCTTTATTCCCCCTCCCCTTGGAGGGAGAGGGTTAGGGTGAGGGGGATAAATCTACACGCAATACGCGATACGATATACTAACAACTAATTTAATTGGTAAATTGTTATTAATTAGCTAATCGGTGAATTAATATAAACTAACTAAATAATTATTGGGAGAAGATATGGAAGAAAAAAATCTTCATTATCAGAGTACCCGGGGGGATAAGAAGGGAGTATTATCCACAGAGGCAATTATCAAAGGTATTGCCGGTGATGGTGGATTGTTTGTTCCCGAGACCATTCCTCAGATAAACAAGGATTTATATAAATTAAAAGGTACTGATTATAAAGAATTAGCCTTTTTGATAATGAAAGATTTTTTAACTGATTACCGTCAGGACGAGCTAAAAGATTGTATAAATAAAGCCTATGATAATAAATTTAATACCAAAATTATTGCTCCCCTCAACAAAAAAGCGGGAGCATATTTTTTAGAGCTTTATCATGGTCCTACTCTGGCTTTTAAAGATATGGCCCTATCCCTACTCCCTCATCTTTTAAAAAAAGCTGCCCAGAAATTAAATCTTAGCCAGGAAATAGTTATTTTAACTGCTACTTCCGGTGATACCGGGAAAGCAGCTCTTCAAGGTTTTGCTAATGTAGAAGGGACTAAAATAATAGTATTTTTCCCATGTAAAGGGGTCAGCAAGATACAAGAAAGACAGATGCTCACCCAGGAAGGGGCGAACACTTATGTGATAGGCCTAAAAGGAAGTTTTGATGATGCCCAGAGCGGAGTAAAGGAAATATTTGAAGACCCGGCCTTTAACAAAAAGATAAAAGAGAAGAATTATATTTTTTCTTCGGCAAATTCTATAAATATTGGCCGCCTAATTCCCCAAATTGTATACTACTTTTATGCCTATCTAAATATGTTAAGTAAGGGCGAAATTAAAAACGGTGAAAAGATAAATATAGCTGTCCCCACCGGTAACTTCGGAGATATTCTGGCGGCTTACTATGCCAAAGAGATGGGATTGCCAGCTAACAAATTAATCTGTGCTTCTAATGAAAATAAAGTACTGGCAGATTTTTTTGAGACCGGAGTCTATGATAAACGAAGAAAACTAATTATGACTATTTCTCCCTCGATGGATATTCTGGTATCCAGTAATCTGGAGAGATTACTATGGATGATAAGCGAAAAGGATACAAGGCAGGTAAAAAAGTTAATGAATTCCTTAAAGGAGAAGGGTTATTACCGGATAAATTCCGAAACGAAGGAGAAATTAAAGGATTTTTACGGTGGATTTGCTACCCAGGGGGAGTCCCGTCGATGTATAAAAGAGATATTTGAGAAATCAAAATATTTAATCGATCCCCATACAGCAGTAGCTTATGCAGTATATAAAAAATATGTTAAAGAAACCGGGGATAAGACCAAAACAATTATTGTAGCCACGGCCAGTCCTTTTAAATTTACTAAAAGTGTGATGTTATCAATAGATAACCGGTACGAAAAATCTGACGATTTTGAATTAATAGAAAAAATGTCCGATTTAACTCAAGTTTCTATTCCGTCAGGGATAAGGGATATTAAGAAAAAACCTATCCGACATAAAATGGTTTGCGAAAAAAGGGAAATGAGGACAAAAATAACAGAAATTCTAGATTAGTTAATTGGTTAGTTGGTTACCTGGTTAGCTAGTTAAAATACAGGTTACAAGTTGCGGGTTGCGATTTACAAGTTTGGAAAAACCCTTACAGTGAACTGAAATCTAAAAACTGAAAACCGTAGACCCATTTTATACTAACAAATAATTTATAAAAGGGGAAACTAAAATGAAAATTTCTTTTTTAGGTGCTGCAAAAATAGTTACGGGATCCAACTTTTTAGTTGAAACCAGGGATACTAAATTTTTAATAGATTGTGGAATG
>Ga0208771_1000598_pt1 | contig 21669 bp, 21 predicted proteins | sample AntAceMetag02UKX_FD_184775 | JGI IMG/M metagenome (GOLD analysis project Ga0208771, IMG submission 184775) | Saline lake microbial communities from Ace Lake, Antarctica - Antarctic Ace Lake Metagenome 02UKX (SPAdes) (version 2) | ecosystem: Environmental > Aquatic > Non-marine Saline and...
GTTTCCCGCCAACTCGGAGCTGGAGTGGTACTTCTTGTTACGGCCGACGCATTCTCCCTTACCGAGGCAGAGCAGGCACAACTGCGGGATCTCGTTCCGTCTGCTACACAAGTAGATCTGAGCGATGTCACAGCGTCAATGCTACAACAGATGCCAGTTACACGCCCCGGGTACCCAACTGCTATCGCCATCGTCGCTGTGCTACTGACTGCGCTTGTCGTGATCATTTCCCGTGTACGCAGTGGTCTAGCAAGAGTTGTGTCTCTGTTCACGGTCATCCTTGCTTGCTCGCTTTGGTCTGGTTTGTATGCAAACCGGACCAAACAGATATATGACGTATATACTATAAAGACGTCCGTATCAGTCCAACAGAGACTCGGATATAGTATAGCTTCGTCAGGATTGGCGTATCTCGTTGGCGGGATACATTCCACGTTGCCGAAAGTGAGGGTCAACGATTGGTTGCTGCAAGCCCTCCCGCGTGACCTGAATGAGGGTTCCTACGATATCGACCTTCTGTGTAACCATGTCGCGGTGGTCTCTCTATCCCCCGGTGATATGCGCATCCTGCGCGGAGGGAGTGATAACGCTCCTTTGATTAGCATGTCTTTCTCCGGAGATGAGCGCGTGGTAATCAACAACGGCCTCGGTCTCAGCGTCCCTTCTGCGGCAATAATTATTGATGGTACTACGTTCCTTCTTGGGCCAATTTCGACCGGTGTGCATGTGTACTCTCTCTCGCGTGAGGCCGAGACATTTGCGCCCACCAGCCGAGAGCTTTCCTCGCTGTACGCTGCTGTGAATAAGGACTACGACCTATCTAGTGGAATATGGCTTGTGGCAGGGACCATCACCGATTCCACCGTGGATAGCGAGAGCTACCGCCAAAAAGTGAGAGATGTTAAACTAATTCTTGTCGAGGCTGAGAGCTGATGGAGAAGAGATTCTCGCTTGTGGATGCTCAGATCATGAAGCCACTCTTTAGCCTTGTTCTCTTCTGTGGCCTTGCGCTTATCCTTTCCATCCCTCCGGGGCGACAGGTGAAGGATTTCGGTTCCCTTGCATCCCTGCAACGGCAGGGGATGTACTTCTACGTTTACGTCTTCTTCTCGGGGATGTTAGGTCTTTCGCTGGGCACGCTGGCAGCGGTGCAACAAGAGGCAGGCAGAGCACTGTACGTCCATTTACTCGCCCGCATTGCACTGGGTCAGGCGCTGCTTGTGCCCTACTTCATCTTCGTGCACGCCCTGTACCCGGGCAGGGAAGGGATGTTAGTGCTAGTGGTTCTTTACGCAACGCTGGTCGCATTTCTCATGTCAGTCGCCTCACGTCTTATCGAAGAGAACGGACACGGCGCTTCCCCGCGCGGATTTCTTGGGAAATACACAGCATTCGTGATCTATTTCGCCGCGCCGCTTCTCGTAATCCCTGTGCTCAGCCCATTGGGATTCGTGAGTTACCTATTGTTGGGAGAACGTGTCTGGATGATCCTACTTGGCTACGGGATACCGCTTGGGCTAACGTTGACGGGGATTGTCCTCTGTGAACGGTACCTAGGGAGAGCACGATGAACAGGCTCATGTCGACGATACACTCTATAGAGCAGCGGGCGCGCACGATGAAGGCGTTTCGCACGGCATCGATCTTCTTTTGCGTAGCACTTATTCCGCTACTGATCTCGTTCTTGCTTGAGCGGGGGCACGTTGTTGCTGTAACGGATGTGGTTCGGGATGCACTCGCCGTTCTTCCGGCAGTTGTGTTTGCGGTCGTCTTCTTTGTCACGCGCCGTCTGCCTATTAACTTGTCGCGTACCTTGCTCCGGATTGACCTCTCGCTGGCGACCGATGAACGGCTGAGCTCCATCTACGAAGTATATCGAAGAAATGAAGTTGGCCCCTACCGCGACCTTCTTGAAGAGAGACTAGAAGCGAAGGCACTGAGTTGGAAGAGGGCACTTCCACTTGGACACATCAGTCTACTTCTTCCTGCCGGGCTTGCCCTCCTGGCCACGGTGTTGGTTATGTCATCCAGCGTTCCGGTATCACAAGTAGTGCTGAGTCCAGCAACAGATGGAAGTGTCACGTCAGGCCAGGGCACAGTCAGCACCCTTGCTAGAAGTGAGGATCGATCAAACAAGATCGAGATGGAAAGCCGGGGCTCCTCTAGCCCGGAGGCGAATACAGGTCAGCCGGAGCACGACCTTCAGGACGTCTTGGGTAATCTCTGGAGCAGTCCATCTTCGCCGGGCGTCATCTCAGGCGATCAGGAAGGACTTGATCCATTGATCTCCAAGCAGCGGGAAGCAGCTCAGAGACTGAAAGAACTCATCTCACAGATACAGAAGCGCCTTGCCGAGGGGGATACTGGACTCACACCTGAGGAAAGAAACGCGCTATCGAGGCTCGCAGAGCAGATAGGAAACGACTCACTGCGCCAAGCGCTGCAAGAACTGGCAAGTGAGGAAGATCCGGATGAGCTCCAGAAGCGACTACAGCAGACTCAAGAGCTTGCCCAGTCACTGCAGGAGCCCTCTGCAGATTCACCTGCCCACGCGATGAACAATGAGCCTTCTCAGTCTCCAGAGGATGACCAAGAACAGAGCTTGGCCCTATCCTCCCCTGTGTCTGGACAGCCGGATTCAACGAAGAATCGTGATACAACTGGCAGAGGAGCACCATCCACGGGCAGCGTTACGCACGGTGCCCAGGGAGATCAATTGCAGGGGGGCGACGAACCATTCGGGGGCGAGAGCAGTGGAAGTGGAAGCTCCACGCCGACCGCCGCTTCGCCGCAATTCACGCGTCGCGAGATTGTGGGCAGCATCGGAGATAGCGGCAATTTTCAGGACTTCGTTACCAAAGGAGTCCCTGTGGAAGAGCAGCCCTCAACTGACGGCGGATCTCCGATCTTGAGCGTCAACTACGATCGCCTCCGGGCGCTACTCACCGGGCGCATGCTCCCTCCGGGCGCAGAGGATGTCGTGCGTACGTACTTTGATGACATAACACAAGGAGGAGAATGATCAGCAAGAAGGAACTCGAAATTGCGTACGACACGATGGATCGGCTGATCGATGCCATCTCTGAGACGATCGTTGGGCACAAACAGATTGTGCAGCAGACGCTCATGACTCTGCTCTGCAATGGGAATATACTGCTCGAAGGTGTGCCCGGTTTGGGAAAGACGCTCCTTGTGCGGACGATCGCTTCCGCGCTTTCTCTGCGCTTTGGTCGGATTCAGTTCACGCCCGACTTGATGCCCGCCGACATCGTGGGAACTGACATCATCAGCCAGGATGAAGACGGCCGTCGTTTTACCTTCTCCCCCGGCCCACTGTTCGCGAACGTCATATTGGCAGATGAGATCAATCGCGCGACACCGAAGACTCAGTCTGCCCTCCTCGAAGCGATGGAGGAGAGAACGGTAACTGTTGGCAAGGAGACCTACCCGTTGGAAGAGCCATTCATTGTGCTGGCCACGCAGAACCCGATCGAGATGGAAGGGACGTATCCGCTGCCAGAGGCACAGCTTGATCGTTTCTTCCTCAAAGCAGAGCTCGTGTCCCCGTCACTTGACGAGCTAGTGCGGATCACTGAGCTTAACACTGAAGAGCAAATTGCGCTTCCCAGTCCTGTGGCAAGTGGTGAAGAGATCTTGACCTGTCGGCGAGCGGTGCGCTATCTGCCGATCGGAAGCGAGCTACGTCGCTACGCGGCCCGGCTTGTCCTCGCCACGCACCCCGAGAACGAACACGCTCCTCAGGCAGTGCGAAAATACGTGGAGTACGGCGCCAGCCCGCGCGGGGCAATCGCCATCATTCTGGCGGCGAAGGCGCACGCGTTCCTCTGCAAGGAGCCAAACGTGCGCCGCGTGGACATAGAAGAGGTCTTCTTGGCGGCACTCAACCACCGCATCATCCGCAATTTCAGGGGAGATGCTGAGGGAATAAGCGTAGAGGCCCTGTTGAAGGACGTGTGGGAGAACACGACGGTGACGTGATGGATCAGCTAATCGACGAGGGTTTCCTGCGCCGCTTATCGCGCCTTCAATTCATTACCAAAGGCAGGTGCGCCAGTCGACTCAGTGGTGGTCACCCCTCCCCGCGTGCCGGCGTGAGCCTCGAGTTTGCCGACTACCGCGAGTACACGCCGGGGGACGATTTCCGGTATGTCGATTGGAACATCGTTGGCCGCCTCGATCGGGTTCTGGTGAAGACGTTCGTACGCGAGGTCGATCTTCCGATCTACCTTCTCGTCGATCTCTCCGCATCGATGCACCTGGGATCGCCACCCAAGGTGCGCTACGCCGCACGCCTTGCCGCAGCCCTCACTTATCTTGGCCTGCGCAATCTCGATCGCGTTGGTCTCTATCCGTTCACCGACCATCTCCTGCCATCGGTCGCACCCAGGCACGGCAACCAGCAGATGGCACGTATCCTGAGCGCTCTACGCGATGTGGCGCCGAAGGGGCCGACTTCGCTCGACCAGGTGCTGCACGAGTTCGCTCACCGCACCCATGAAACCGGCCTGCTCTTCCTCATTAGTGACTTTCTTGTCCGCGGAGAGTACGAAGAGGGGATAGCGCGCCTTGCATATCGGGGCGATGAGATCGTCGCTATCCAGGTCATCGACCCTTCAGAGATGAGCCCCACGATCAGTGGCGGCGCACGGTTGACAGACGTAGAGACGGGAAGGCGCCTTGACCTGACGATCGGGGAGCGCACGCTATCACAGTACCGGCGTCGATTCGAAGGATACGTGAGCGCTCTACGATCGTACCTTGCTTCGCAACGCATCCCCTACATCCTCGCCCCGACCGACCTTAGAATCGAAGAGCTGATCCACGTCCGCTTGCGTGCCCAGGGGGTTGTGCAATGATTCTACAAGCGCCGGGTGCCCTCTCGTTGTTGGCCCTAGTGGGAGGGATCGTCTTTCTTTACTTCCTGCGATCACACAATCGAAGCTACGATGTCTCCGCCCTCTTTCTCTGGGAGGGACTGGCAAGCGATCCGCAGAGCCGTGCCGCTCGGATCAGGAAGCGGATCGACCTGCTCCTCATAGTGCAGATCGCCATCCTCGCACTCGCTTCTCTTGCACTGGCGCAGCCAGAGCGGTTGACCACGGCGGCACGTGTGCCCGGGCTGGTAATAGTGATCGACGCTAGTGCCAGTATGCGTACTATCACGCCCTCCGGCGTGAGTCGCTACGTGGTAGCCTGTGCACGGGCAAACGATCTTCTCGATCAGTATCCGACAAGCCCGGCGGCGGTAATCAAGTACTCCTCACACTCGCAAATCCTCTCTCCCCTGACAAACGATCACGACTCCCTCCGCCGCATCCTGGCGACCGAGCATGTAACGTGGTACGCCGATGGAGATGAAGAGATGCTGACTGCTCTGATTGGCAGCGTGAGCGGCCGTTCTGACGGGACGAAGGTGATCGTCCTAACCGACCATGCCGTCCATAAGCAGGTCACCACAATGGAAGAGCAGTTGGTGCGCGGTGGCGAAAACGTGGCGATGACTTCGTTTGCCGTACGCGAAGACGCCGACATGCGGGGAGTGGCTGCGTTTGTCCGCCTGCACAACTTCACTGACCACTACGTCGATACGACACTGCGTGTAAGTGACGGGACGCGGGAGGTAAGTCTTCCCGTCCTCCTCGCGTCCGAGCAAGAGCAGGCCTACGTCCTTCCGTTCTCAGGCTCTCTGGGGCCGGAGTTCACCGCGTCGATTACGCCAAGTGACGCGCTTGCCGCTGATAACGCTCGCTACTTCGCCCTTCCCCGCTCGATCGACCGCCGCGTCCGCTGGATCGGCGAGAGAAACCCCTACCTTGAGGCGGCGCTGCGTGCCTGTGGACCGATGACGATCCTCGATGAAGATAGCACTGATCCGGCCGACTTGACGGTGGTCTACAACGTGGCAGCGCCAGACGATGTAATTGGGAACATCCTGCTCGTCCACGCTGGCATCAGTGATGCAATCAGCCTTGGAGACGACGAAGACCCTGGAGCTCTCCAGGTAAGACTGCCCGATGATCCCCTCCTTGCTGGCGTCGATGCATCGGATTTTCGCATCGTATCCGCGCCCACAGTGACAGCAGATCCCGCAGGAATGACGATCATCGCTTCGGGAGAGTCTCCCCTTCTCTATCGCCTCAGACAGCAAGACAGATCAATCGTTCTCATTGCTCCCGACATCATGCACACCAACCTGCCACTGACGATTGACTTCCCCGTGCTCGTAAGGAACATCCTCGCTCAACTGACGCCACGCCCCACGCCTCCCTCTCCGCTCTGGACAAACGTGGGAGATCCGCTCTCCCTGCAGGGGTACGACAATCCATCTGCACTCACGTCTCCCGATGGTGAAACGCTTTCCTTCGATGCGCAGCGCGCGTTCATTCCACAGTCACCTGGAATCTATACCCTAACGACCAAACGAGGGGTTTACCCGCTTGCTGCCAACGTTGCACTTGGCGAGTCGATTCCCGCACAGGAAGAAGCAGCCGCGAGTGTAGGGTACGAAGCGCTCCATGCTGAAATAACGGGAATCCCCCTGTGGCCGGAAGTCGCACTCGCAGCGTTGCTCCTCCTCATTGCCGAAGGAGCAATCTATCAAGGCTGGACGTTCAGAAGGAGGCGAGGATGATCCAATTCTCTCACCCTTACCTTCTCCTGGTGCTTCTCATACTTCCGCTCCTCTTTCTTGTTGGCCCTCATCGCAAGCGAGCGCTGATTGCACGTGTGCTCACATTGGCTCTAATTGTCATCGCTATGGCCGGGCCGCAGAGTACTCGCAGCTACGTCGAGCACCGTGCCATCTTCCTGATCGACCGATCAGCTAGCATTGCCGCCACGACTAATCCGGGGAGCATTCACGACCAGATCGCGGCGATTGTCGCAGCAAATCCGAGCTACTCGTTCGAGTCAATAGCGTTTGCCAGTAGAGCGGAGGTTAACGAGCCATTCTCGCCTCACTTCGCATCTACTGTCACAAGCGACGGCCTCGGCACGGGGACGAACCTGAGCGCTGCCGTTGATCTTGCTCTTGCCGATGTGCGGCATGAGGGAGATACACAGCTCATCCTTGTAAGCGATGGGCGGATCACAACCGGCTTCGATGAGGCAGTAACCTCAGCAGAGCAGGCCAATGTCCCAATCTCCGTCCTCCCGATTGGGCGTAAGCTCCAAACCGATCTGCGCATGACAGGACTCGACGTGCCACCACTGATCAAGCTTAATCGTCCGTTCACGATAACAGCCAGTATTACTTCGCAACAGGATACGACTGGAATGCTTGCTGTGTATAGGGGAAGCGACCTGCTATCGGCAGGTGATGTCGCCATCGATTCAGGTGCCAACAAGTTCACGTTGACCGACTCACTTGCTGCAGAAGGGGCATACACCTACCACGTCTCCATCAGAGGGGCAGATGATCCCATCCCCGAGAACGACACCCTCACGGCCACCGTCCGTACGACTACCCTCCCCGATCTGCTTGTCATCGATCCTGTACAGGACGCACCGATGTTGACGCTTCTGCAGGCGGCAGGCGTGCCCTACGTGCGCGAGTCGAGCATCCCTCCTCTCGCCGAAATGGCCGCTTATCACGAAATCATCCTCGCCAATGTAAACCTTGCTGACATACTGCGGCAAGGGATTTCCGACCTGCAAAGCTTTGTCTCCGATTTGGGAGGCGGTCTGGTCATCATCGAGGGAGAGAATGCGGTACGCGCGTACGCAGGCGGAGGCATCGAGGACCTGCTACCGGTCTCCTACACGGTTCCGCAAAAGGGACGCACGGCGAGCATAGCGATAGTCTTCCTTCTCGACCGTTCGGCAAGCATGCGTAGCCACGCGGACCGCACGACAAAGATCGACATTCTCAAGGAGGCCGTAGCAGCAAGCGTGAATCTACTTGACAAAGACGCACTCGTCGGTGTGCTCGCCTTCAACCGGGACTACCAGTGGCTCGTGCCGATTCAGCCTGTCGGTGACGGAAGCACGATCTACAAGCCGCTACGCACGCTCGAAGCAACCGGCGGAACGGACATCTACTACCCGATTGTAGCCGCGCTCGATGCTCTCGATCCAGTCCCTGCGCGCACGAAGCACGTGATCCTATTCTCCGATGGAAAGACGGTCGATGAATACCGCGACTACGCAAGCCTCTTCTCACGACTGCAAGGAGGGGACATTACCCTATCGGGGATCGCGATCGGAACAACTCCCAACATCCCGCTTCTTACCTCGCTCATTCAGGCCGGGCACGGGCCAATGTACAGCGCATCGGATGTAAGGAACCTGCCACAGATCACAATCGAGGCCACGCAACGATTGAGCCGCAGCCGGTTCGTTGCCGGAGATGTTGCTGTCACGGGTACGCTTGCCGTGGGTAGGCTGTCCACACTCCCGGCTATTAGCGGGCACCTGCTTACCTATGCCAGGCCATCGGCGGAGGTCCTCCTGTGGGCGGGTGAAGATCCACTGTTTGCCCGCTGGCGCATCGGCTCAGGACAGGTAGCCGTACTGAATACAGACCTTGATGGCAACTGGTCACAGCGATGGTTGGCCTGGGAGAAGGCGGGGCTGTTGCTCGATACGATGTTGTCCACTGTTGAGCCGATAACCACTTCTTCACTCGGACTGACAGGCAGCGGAAAGGTGGTTGATGGTCAAGTTGAGGTGCTTGCCGATGCACGCGACGAAGACGGAACGTTTGCCAACTTCCTCGATCTAAGTGCCATGCTTGTAACGACAGGAGAGGAGAGATCAATGGAGCAGGTCGCCCCTGGTCTATACCGCGCTGTCTTTTCGGCACCGGAACATGGCGATAGCACCACCATGATTTCCGATAACACTCGCCATCGAAGCACTCTCGTCCCGCTAACCATTCCCTACTCCGCGGAATATACCGGAACGGGGATCGACGAGGCAACGCTGCACGAGATAGCAGATGCCACAGGCGGACGGATCCTCAAGGACGAAATCCTGCCTCAGCCTCGATTGGCAAAGGAGACGGTTGTTTCTAGCGACATCCACACGCACTTCCTGTTCGCCTCGTTGGCCCTCTTCCTCGCAGAGCTTGTCTGGCGTAAGCTTCCGCGATGGCACCGAAGAGCGTTCCACCGGGATTCCTAAGGTGTTGCGAGTGATGGCAGAAAACGGCTCGCCAGCTCCAGAGTTTGAGACCGGTGAGGATCGCACGTACTTCTTGATTCGCCTGCCAATTCATGCGGGGGCAGCCCCCAAAACCGGAACCAAGTCGGCACCAAGTCGGCACCAACTTGAACGCGGAAGTACCGGGGAAGTCACCCCCCATGTTACCCCCCCTATGTTACCCCCCAAGTCGGACGTCTCCTTCGTGTATGCGAAGGCGACCTACTGAGAGAAGAGCTTCAAGCACACTTAGGTCTGAAGGACCGCAAACACTTCCGGGAATCGTATCTGCATCCCGCTCTCGATGCCGGATTGATCGAAATGACCATTCCAGACAAACCAAGGAGCAGCAAGCAGAAATACCGGCTGGGCAGACATTGGTGACACAGATGAAAGATCAGAAACAAACGAGGTCATAAGGACGCAAACATGGCAAAGAGAACTCCCAAGAAGAAGAGTCCGAAGCAGGTAGAAACGTGGGGATGTCTCGAACGGATGATACAGATGATAACTCGTAGCAAGTGCGTGCTCTGGTTAGTGATTGCTTTCGCTATTGGGGTAGCTGTTGGCGCTGAAGTTTCCCAGTTTCTAGAGACAGACAGTGCCAACCAGATCAGACCTTTTCCAATGAGGATGACTTTGGCAATTGGCTCTCTGATTACCTGTGTGAGCGCTCTGATTACAGAATCGAGGCACAACGGTCGACCGAATTTGGAATCCCAGACATACTGGTCGAGAACGCACTGGCAATCGAATTAAAGAAGGAGCTCACCAAGCAATCAGACCAAGATCGTTGTGTCGCTCAATGTATCAGGTATACCCAGCTATGGTACACCATGTTGGTCTTGCTCGATACACCTGCAAGTGAAGTACACGATCTTGACAGTCTCTTGGACTTGGCCGGACTTGAGGAAATTCCGATTTTCGAACTGTCCAGCGAGAATCAGTGAGTGGGGACAAATATTCGGCGTCTGGACTATGGCGTTGTCTCTTGACGTTTCAGATGTAGTGGCGCCCAGGCTCCGGGTCAAGCTTCTTCAGGTTTCTGGCAAGAAATCTACGTAATCAGGAACGTCAAAATGCAATGGTAGACCACAGCGCCTTCGCAGGGAAAGTTCTTGACAAGCGGCGGGTCGAGTGCTATGTTATTGAGACTAATGGAAGACGGACGTGCTGTCACATATGTTGAGAATCTGAACAGAGAAGCCCAAGCCTTGGCCATCAAGAAGCTAAGACCACCATGCTTCACACCTACATCCTCAACCGTGGACCGGCCGGAGTTCGCAGCCGGTCGATACGCTCTCGGGTGGATGGAGGGTCTTATGCCAATACATATAAGATGCGGGGATAAGAACGGTGTCTTCTCGCAACGGCTTGACATCTCACCGGTTACTCCGAAAGCAATGCTCTATTTGCAGCGGGCTTGTACGGCAATCGTGGCCCTGTTTGGGTGTTATACGGATCGACATAAACAATGTCGGCTTGAATAAACGAAAGGAGAGACCTATGGCAAACATCCCGAAGAAAGTAGTCGATCGGTTCATTAAGAGTGTCCCACGATTCCAGAAGGTGCTACAGATCGCGCGGGACCGCGACGTGAACGAGTCAGACACGGTGGCCGTGCTGAACGACATTTTCGGCGAGGTCTTCGGCTACGACAAGTATCTGGAAGTTACGAGCGAATTTGCCATCCGAAGTACTTTCTGTGACCTAGCCCTCAAGGTCGATGACAAGGTCCAATTCCTGGTCGAAGTCAAGGCCATCGGGATCGAACTGAAGGACAAACACATGAAACAAGCCTGTGACTACGGAGCAAATCACGGCACGCAATGGGTGGTGCTGACCAACGGGATTGAGTGGAAAGTATATCGAATCAGATTTGAGCAACCCATCAACTTTGATCTCGTTTGCACGATTAACTTCCTCGCCCTCAACCCCAGAGACGAAAAGGATCAAGAGTTCCTCTTTCTACTCGCCAAGGAGGGGCTCGGCAAGAACGCTCGCGAGCATTTCTACGAGAAAGTTCAGAGTGTCAACCGGTACATCATCGGCAACCTGATGCTTGCCGAGCCGGTTCTTGCGGCTGTCCGTCGCGAGCTGAAGAAGCTGGCCGACGGAATGAAAATTGATGTTGAAGAGGTTGAGCAGATCGTGAGAGCCAAGGTGCTCAAGCGGGAGATTGTAGATGGTGAAGAAGCGGAAGCAGCTCAAGCACGTGTAAGAAAATTCTACCGCAAAGACACAGTTCCACATCATCGAAAGAAGAAGCAAGCGGAGCCGCCGCTGGCTGCCCCACCGGTTCCTGAAGAGTCAGTAACGGACAAACTCCTGCGCGAAGTACACGAACAAGAGGCAAACCAACAATCCCATCCAGGCGACGCCTGAAGGCGCGCCTGATGGTGGATGTTCGGCTAAAGGGAAATGCCATGCTGAAGGGCTCTGGGGTACTGGGAAATAACGTACGGATGGCAAAGGGGTCTACCATCTCGTTCGGTCTGCACTATGAGGAGTCGCGACTCACGGCTATTCCACGGTGATCGTCCAATCCCCGTCTGCCTGGATGTCCAGAAGGTGGAGTCCAGGCGCGTCAATCCCAATGGCCTTGCTGCCGTCGAAATTGCCGATCTCGTTCACCAGCAGTTCCACCCAATCGCCTTGGTCGTCAAGAAGTAACACAATGAAGTTGGCGCTCCCGGCATGTTCCATGTGGAAGGTCGTCAGCCCACTCGCAAGCGTGAAGAACGGGGAAAACGCCTGTCCATGTCCCGTGTACGACTGCGGTGGTGATGGCGCTGATGAGGGAGTCGGCTGTTCTACGGTGATCGTCCAATCCCCGTCTGCCTGGATGTCCAGAAGGTGGAGTCCAGGCGCGTCAATCCCAATCGCCTTGCTGCCGTCGAAATTGCCGATCTCGTTCACCAGCAGTTCCACCCAATCGCCTTGGTCGTCAAGAAGTAACACAATGAAGTTGGCGCTCCCGGCATGTTCCATGTGGAAGGTCGTCAGCCCACTCGCAAGCGTGAAGAAGCCGGTAACTTGTGGACCATGCCCTGTGAAGCTTAGCGGGCTGTATTGAGTCACTACTGATATGGCTTGACTTGCATTCGATGTAGCGCCCTCATTGTCAGTGACTGTGAGCCTCGCTGTGTAGATACCCGGAATGCTATAGGTGTGGAATATGGCGACGCCAGTTCCATTACTACCATCTCCGAAGGTCCAGTTGTAGGATGCGATACTACCGTCTAAATCTGACGAACCCGATGCATCGAAGTCCACAGCGAGTGGGGCCACTCCTGAAGTTGAAGATGCAGTGAAGGAGGCGATGGGCGAGGCGTTCTGCCCACTTGTGTTGACTTGGATTATTTGGGTAATCGAGCCGGTGCCTCCTTGGCCGTCGATTACTGTTAGGTGCACAGTGTATGTACCCGCCGTGTTGTAGGTGTGGGATGTGGCGACGCCAGTTCCAGTACTACCATCTCCGAAGCTCCAGTTGTACGAGCTGATACTCCCGTCTGGATCTGACGAATCCGATGCATCGAAGTCCACAGCAAGAGGGGCTGTTCCTGAAGTCGGGGAAGCCGTGAAGGAGGCACTCGGCCTGATGTTTCCCTCCACCCCACCATCTATGCTGACTTGGATTGTCCGCGTAATCGAACCGGTGGCTCCTTGTGAGTCAGTGGCTGTTAGGCGCACAATGTATGAACCCGCGCTAGGATACGTGTGAAGGACTATGCACCTACTTCCAGTGCTTCCGTCTCCAAAGTTCCACGAGTATGACACGATGCTCCCTTCATCAGATGACGATCCCGATGCATCGAATTGAATCGTCAAGGGGGGTACAAAATATGAACGGGGGGACGCCACAAAGGTTGCCGTCAGCCCAACATTCACGTCATAGGGTGGGAGAACGATGATCGTCTCGCTTACCGAGGATGTCTTTCCCTTCTCGTCTGTCACTGTGAGATCAATGGCATACGTACCGCTCTTTGTGTAGGTGTGGGAGGTTGAACCACCAGAACCGCTCGAACCGTCACCAAAACTCCATTCGTACTTCACGATTATTCCGTCTGGGTCATGTGCCGATGAAGCGTCAAAATCGACTACACAAGGAGCATCCCTTTGTGAAAGGATGAACGTGAATCTGGCTACAGGAGGGGAGTTCATGAGCATGCAACCGGCAACGGACATGATCAATACTGATAAGGTAATGCCTAATATTTCACGCTGCCTGCGTTTCATGATAGTATCATCCCTATGTTACACCTTCTGAGTTGGATTGTCATTCGCTCCAGAGAGTACCCCACATGCAGTGCTGGCATCCTATTGATTAGAGTTGGCGTCATTACCCGGACAAAAGCGGTCAAACCTTGTTTCTTGAATGGCAACCTGTCATGCTACTATGACACGGCCATTTCGAATCGAGTCTAAAAATGTGCTGCATCATCTTGTCCGCACGAGGCAACGCTAAGCAGACGATTTTTCTGAATGGCGATAACCGAATGCACTTTTTTCACGTTCGGTGATGACACGACTCACCACTGCGTAGCTCTGTCGTGCGCTTGATACAGCTGCTGATTCTCCGGCAGGGATCTACGGTGTGACAGGTGTAAACTTAAAGATGCGAGAGAGGCGTGCCGCACTCTCTACATCGCCTTGATGCAATGCCTCACGAACGGCATCGAGTTTGTACGCATCCTCCACTGATACGTAGGCAGACCAGCCTTCATAGGTTTCGACGACTTCGACGTGGTCACGTCCATCAACCTCTGCCACGTATCTCCCTTGGTGTACTAGTTTCGCGCGCTGTCGTCTCTTCACTTTCGCCTCCTCAAGAAGTTAGCCGTCCATTGGCCGGGATCCGACCTGTAACTCGTAACAACAACCCTAGGGGAGATTGCATCCTTTGGAATTTCCCAAACAATATGTATCGGTCTACCGTCTCGATCCTTCGGCAACACGTTCCGCTGACTCGGGCATTCCCTTTATGCTAACTTGACGAATACACGTATTGGTGTAATATCTAGTCATGAAACGCCGGGGCATCGAGAGAAAATTGCGCTCTCTCCGGTGGTTTCTGACCCGACATGGAGGCCGGCATGATGTTTGGTCCAACGGCGAAAGGGATCTCGTCGTCCCGAGGCACAACGAGATCAACGAATACACAGCCAAGGCCATCCTGAAAGAGGCCAGAGGAGGTAGGTCATGAGATTCGCTGGGAGAGTGTTCAAGTCGGGACGGTATTGGGCAATTGAGGTGCCGATTTTGAGCGTAGTCACGCAAGGCCACACCAAGAAAGAGGCTTTCGAGATGATCGCAGATGCCATCGAGATTCTCGTTAACAAGCCGGCCTTTGAAGTCCAAGTCTTTCCCAGCAAAGGTGAGTATTTCGAAGTCGGTGCTTCCGATGAAGCTGCTCTCACAGCCTTCCTCCTTCGACGTGAGCGGACCAAGTCCGGTTTGACGCTTGCAGAGGTTGCACAAAGGCTTGGAGCCAGGTCCCTGAATACCTACGCCCGATACGAGCAGGGGCGATCGGTACCAACAGTTCCGAAACTCAGCGAACTTCTCTCAGCCTTGGCATCCACAAAAGACTTCGTTCTCACGGAAAGTCGTGTCTGATACAGCAACCGAACAACGCCATGCAATCGGATGGTCGCTACCGAGAAAGCTAACAGAGCAACCTTGGGCTGATGAACGATGATGGCGTGCGGCCGGACATATCACGCAGGTAGCTCCATACTCCCATCTTGCCACTTTGAACTCGCAAGAAACGCTCCCTCCAGTGCCCATATATCTCCTCCGCTTGTGGGGAGTAGTGCTTGACGCGGCAAGCTTGATGATTTGATCGAAGACTTTCATGGCTGTACGATGGCGTGTGCGAATAGCAATGTCAATACGCAGAAATGGAAGCGAGAACATGGGTGGAGAAGAGTGGTGTTCACATAGATGACAACTCGTAGCAAGTGCGCAGTCTGGTTAGTTGTTGTTTTTGTCAGCGGTGCAGTTATCGGCAGTGGGCTTTGCCATTTTCTAGGACCAGACAATGCTACTGGACAGGCAGCCTTTAACCAGGCACAGATACCGCAGAATGTTGTGAATCAGATCGCGCAAATCGTTGATCAGTGTGAACCTAACCGGACATTCTCTAGCGAAAACGATTTTGGAGATTGGCTTTCTGATTACCTCCGTCAGCGCTCTGATTATGAAATTGAAACAAGGCCATCGAGCCCTGTCCCAGACATACTGGTTGAGAACACGCTGGCAATCGAACTGAAGATCAACCCAAATAAATCAGAGCGAGACCGTTGCGTCAGTCAATGTGTCCGGTATGTCTACCAGCAACAATGGGACACCATAGTGGTGTTGCTTGATACGCCTCCCAGTGAAGTACGCGATCTTGACACTCTCTTGGACTTGGTCGGACTCGAGGAAGTTCCGGTTTTCGAACTGCGCACCGGTGATCATGAATAGAGGTGTGCAGCTTCCAGAGTCTGATGTTGTCTCTTGACGTTTGAGATGTTGTGATACCTAGGGGTTGGGGCCAAGTCTAATCGGGAGTATTAGCAGAGTAGACCCGGGGAACAGAAGGCGTGGGGCTCACATCTTTGCTTCTTGCTGTTTCTCCCCTTGTGACCGATCCTTGCAGACTTAGCGCACCCTTTTGCTGCTGCCTGCCTCTCCCCCTCGGCACTGGCCCAAGCATAACGCGAAATCCTCTCTAGTTTCCATGGAGGGCGTACGCTCGCGAGACTAGGACTGTTCCCGTAAGATGTGCCAAAGTTTGAGTAGGCGTTGTCTCTGAACTTCTTGACTTACTCTTTTCTTCGATATAGACTGGATTTCACGATGAAGACGAAAGCTGCTGTAATTCCGCTTGTTCTTCTCTTGCTGTTCAGTCCCCTAATCTCTGCTTCTGCACAACCAGTAGACATAGATGATCCAGCTTTGCATTGGGCTGCGATTGGGACCGGTGCGGCCATTGGCCTTGCGTTGGACACCTACATCGGATTCATTGCGTTCAGTGATTCGGAGACCCCTCTACCGCAACAGCTCGCGGTGTTTGTCCCTGTGGCTGTTGTGGGCATGGCTTCATCGATGCTGACTACAAGTGGATTCTTCCAGATTATGAGCGCAGAGGGCGACAGATGGCTTTCCCTGGTTATCGGCGCGCTCGGGGGAATGGTGGAAGGAGCCATTGTCGGCGGGCTAACTATGGGAACCCTGATGGGCGCTAATTATGCCGTGGATCCGAACTTCATGAACGTAAGCGACGAGTGGAACAACGCCTGGGATGTCGTGGGGCTGGGCATCTTTGGGGGTGGACTATTCGGAGCCCTTACTGGGATTATTCCCGGCGCAATAGCGGGGCTTGTCTTGCAGATGAGCCTTTATTGATACGCCTTCATTCCTAAAGAAGCCACATGAGCTGTCAAGAGTTCGGTAGGTTGTGCCGATCTGAGATCGCGTACGTGAGGGCAGATCTCCTAGCGTTGATACGGCCGATCGTGGAGCTTCTTTCTAGTACCGTAGCGTTTGGCCTGTCGTCGCCATCCAATGTTCCCTATCGTCGTGTACATCCACGCTGGAATCAGCGGTCTTGCCATGAGCCCAATCGCTTCATCGGGAATGGACTCATCGTTCGCAAGGGCTTCTACAGCGAGATTGAGTGATTTGACGACACTGCGTACCATCCCTCCTTGATCCTCCAGAGGCTTACCCGAGAGCGCGCCGCCCATCCCTAATGCAAGACCCCCAACCCACTCCATGCCCGCGGCCTTGGCGAAGCGTCGGCAGATGGCTAGAGCTACATTGTTGTGCTGCGCCTCGGGGAATCCGCTGTTAGAGATGGCGACAAAACGTATCTTCTTATCCGTACGCCGCTCGGCAATTAGCTCCATGACCTCGATGACAGGTGCGGAAAGGCTGTCTACGTAGAGAGGAAATGAGAGGATGATCAGATCGGCATCTTCAACGGATCTCACAAGATCATCTCGACCTTCCTCCGACTGAAGAGACGTTCGGATGAAGATGGTCTCACTGTTCCATCCTCGTTGATCCATCTTTTCGATCACATAGGCACCCAACGCTTCTGAGGCACTCTCCCCGGCTGCTTTGGGACTGCCAACCAGAAGAAGAACGCGCTTGCCATCACTGTTCATCATCTTACCCCCAGCCCGTTCAATGCCGCACGAATGCCCCCCTGAACCTCGGGGTCAGACTGGCTCTCATGCACAACGCATGCTGCGTGCACCGGGTTGTGCATGTTGATGGCGTTTCTGCCAATCAGCGTCTTGAAGATCCGCTCACTCTCCTCATCTGGCTCGTGAACGATACCCACGCCGAGAAGCTTCGGCGCATGATTGTAGCGCTTCTCATGATGAACCTCCCCGTTGATCCTGGTGAAGAAGGGGGAGATGAGACCTATGGAGCGATCGAGTGCTTTCTTTAAGTCGCTTGAATACCCGCCGAAGGTTATGGGCGTGACGTAGACCACAAGATCGCTGCCGATTATCTTGCGCGTAACTTCCCGCGCATCGTCGTCAATCAAGCACACCCCAGGGGTCTGAACCCAGCATCCGAAGCATCCCATGCAGGGAGCGATCTCAATATCGCGCAGGACGAGATCGTGTACCTCCCACTGCAACGAGCGCAGCTCCCGCACGACGATCTCTCCAATACGACCAAGGTGTTGAACATTCTTGCCTACTCCATTCAGCACAAGCGCCTTCACTAGTATCTCTCCCCCCGCACAAATCTTACAGGCTACAGCAGGGAGCGTGCCCAAGGCAAGCGCTTGCGCAATACTCAAGCTTGACGCCGATTGCCCTTGGCCAAACCGGCGATCGAGGTGCCAATGTCGACTTCGACAGGAAACAACCACGGTGTATAATGCTGGTGTATACAGTACAAGAGATGCAGCATGATACGAACACAGATATACCTGACAGAGAGCCAACAGGAAAAACTGGCTGCAATCGGCAAGACCGCAGCGAAAAAACAGAGCGAGCTCATCCCAGGCGCTGTCGATTATCTCATTGATCAAGAGAGTCAAAGCAGGCGAGAGACAGTACTGCACGAGGCTGCCGGTATCTGGAAGGACCGCACGGATCTTCCCGACTTCAAGACAACGCGGGCCGAATGGGACAGGGACTAGTCGTGCAAAGCTCAATCCTTGTCGATACGGACGTTCTCGTCGATTTTCTTCGCGGCCACAGCAAAGCCGTGGCTTTCGTTAACGCCAACTCTGCTCGAATCATCCTGTCATCCATCGTCGTCGCTCAGCTGTATGCTGGAGTGAAAGGACATACGGAACAAACCAGGCTAGACGGCTTCATCTCCCTCTTCCGCGTTGTCCCCATAAGCGCCAAGATCGCGAAGGTTGGCGGCCTCTACAAGCACGATTACGGCAAGTTGCACGGCGTGGGCCTTGCGGACGCCATCTTGGCTGCCACCACAGAGGCCGAGAATGCGGAGCTGAAGACCCTCAACACAAAGCATTACCCTATGTTGAAGGGCCTCAGACCAGCCTACAAGAAGTAGAGGGTCAACAAGACACTCCAGTGGACACGGACAAGCTACGCCGCCAAGTTTCACGTTGTCGCTGGATGCTTCACGCCTCACAACCAGTGACTGCAGCTGACTGTGTGCCAGCGTTCTCTGTTATTGTTCGTTGGCCTATTCTGCTGCTTCGATCCCGCGTTTCTCGTTTACGAACAACAGGGCGATAATCCCCAGAACGAGGAAGACCGCAATCGAAAGTATCGCCATTCTCTGCCCCGACTGTTCGGCAAGTTTAACCGCCTGCCCGCGTGCTTGGTACCACAAAGCTCCGTGCGCAGCGATGAATCCATACACCGTTGGACCGATGAACGATGACGTGCGGCCAGTCATGGCAAAGAATCCATAGAATTCGGCGCTTTTCGCCGCCGGCGCAAGCTTCCCGACAAATGCCCTGCTTACCGATTGTGCTGCGGTCAGCGCAAATCCGGCGATTCCACCGATGACAAAGAAGAGCGTGCGTGAGTAGTCGAAATACAACCATATGACCGTGGCCAACATCAGAACAAGCGCGATGATCAGTGAGCGTTTGGAGCTGAGGCGATCAGCCATATGCCCAAACATATACGCCCCACCGATGCTCGTTACCATGATAAGGATCATGAACATGATCAACTGCTCTTGCGTCAAGCCGAAGAGCACCGCACCCAGAATGGCCGCGAAGTTGAGCATCATGAGGATGCCATCGTTGTAGATCAGGAATGCCAGGATGAACTTGCCAAACTCGCGGAAGTGACGCACTTTCTTTACGGTCTCTCTCAATCGTGCAAAGGCAAGCATCAGCGTGGATCTTCCTGGTGGGAGATGGTGCTTCTCCGCTCGCTCGGGAAGCCATCTAAATATCGGCAAGGAAAACCCGCCAAAGAACACGGCAGTGAGAACAAACGAAAGGCGGACGCTCATGGTGCCGGGGAAGAGCTTGATCAATGCGAGAACAATAATGAGACACAGTATCCCTCCAACATTACCAAGCGCCCACCCGCGGCCTGATACCCGCCCAATCTCTTCAGAAGACGAAATCTCAGGCAGAAGAGCATTGTAGAATACCTGTGCGCCGCGATAACCGATCTCGGCAAGGATGAAGAAGATCATCCCCATCACGATGTCTCCCTTTCCCACAAACGCAAGCAGGGCAGTGAATCCACATGACATGCCAGTGAAGAAGAGCAAGAATCTCTTCTTCGCGCCCGTGTAATCGGCGATCGTCCCCAAGATCGGTGCGGTAAGCGCGACGGCAAGCATGGCTATCCCCACAGACAAGCCCCATAGCCATGATCCCTGTGCACCACCAACGACCTGCTCCTTGAAGTAAGCTGCGTATACGGCAAGTAAAACAACCGCCGCGTAAGCGGAGTTTCCGACGTCGTACATGTACCAAGCAGCCCGTTCTCGCCGAGTAGAAACTCTGTTTTCAGCGCTCTTGCTCATCTGTCTTCCTCCTTGCCCACGGATATATCTCGGTTCCCTTGGCCTCAGCGCGTACCCGCGCATCTGTCGAATAGCACCCACGCTGTTCCTGTGGAATGAGAAGAGAAATCCGCTTCATTATTGTTTCTCCTATCTCATCGAGTTGCACTCTCCGTTCTCGACCCCGCCCAGTTGCCTCAAATGGCCCGAAGGTTTCGCCAAAGCACACCCTCACTTGCGCGCGCCGCCCACGAAAAAGAGCGGGAAAGAGGTCGACCAGGCCATCAATTCCCACTGGTAGTATACGCGCGCCTGTGCGTACGGCAAGAAAGGCCGTTCCAGGCCGCGCCGGCCGCAACACGCTCGCCCAGCTTCCCCCTTCGGGGAATATCCCAACAACTCCATCTGTGTTCAGCACATCTTCAGCTTTGCGTAAAGCATCGCGTGCTCCGGTTCCACGGTGCACGGCATGGTATCCCCAAAGCTTCGGTAAGAAACGCACAATCCTTGGGGCAAACGGCATCTGTGCTCCACCTACAAATTCCAACGGGTTGGGAAATGCACGGATCAGAGCTACGGGATCGGCAAAGTGAAAGTGATTAACGGCCAATAAAAGTGGGCCACTCCGAGGAATGTTCTCCGCACCGACAATCTCTAGTCGCGTCAGAAAACAGAACGCACAACGGATAATCAGTCGCAAGAACGAGCGTGTCGCACGGCGTATTGGGCCACGATAGCTGCCCTGTGAAATAGACATATTTAGCACTCGATTGAGGAACAATTGGAGGCGAGCGGATTCGAACCGCCAACCTCTGCGATGCGAACGCAGCGCTCTCCCAATTAGAGCTACGCCCCCTTGTTCATCAAATCTCTAGCGGCGCAGGGACTCGAACCCCGAACCTCTCGGATATGAGCCGAGCGCTCTAAACCGCTTGAGCTACGCCGCCCTTCTGGTGGCGGGGGCCGGATTCGAACCGACAACCTCCGGGTTATGAGCCCGACGAGCTTCCAGTTGCTCCACCCCGCGATTCTTTTGCCGGGAGCGGGACTCGAACCCGCACGAGGATACCCTCAAAGGATTTTAAGTCCCTTGCGTCTGCCAATTCCGCCACCCCGGCTGATCGGCGATTCCCCGGCCAAACTATTGGAGCGGGAAACGGGATTTGGACCCGCGACCCCTGCCTTGGCAAGGCAGTGCTCTACCGCTGAGCTATTCCCGCAAACCGTCGATGATTATACCGACAGGAACCCGTTTCTGCAACTGCGAAGGGCGGGATTCGAACCCGCACGCCCAAAGGCACTAGCTCCTAAGGCTAGCGCGTCTGCCAGTTCCGCCACCCTCGCGTGCTACGGTGCAAGAGATTACCAGCGACTGCAGCGCGCGTCAATAGAAAAGGGGGATGGCTTTGTCGCCATCCCCCGATAACTGAGTCTGTCTTAGCCCTGTTCGCGCAACTGGTAGACAGCGCGGAGCGATCCCCCGTTCTGCAGAGTTATCCTGATATTGGGATTTTCGGTGACCTTCTGATCATCAGAGAGTGG
>Ga0208771_1000600_pt1 | contig 21664 bp, 20 predicted proteins | sample AntAceMetag02UKX_FD_184775 | JGI IMG/M metagenome (GOLD analysis project Ga0208771, IMG submission 184775) | Saline lake microbial communities from Ace Lake, Antarctica - Antarctic Ace Lake Metagenome 02UKX (SPAdes) (version 2) | ecosystem: Environmental > Aquatic > Non-marine Saline and...
ATCAAATTTGTGGCTGAGTCCCTACAAACTTCATTTTCCGGGGATCTTCCCAGTATTTGCAACGACTTACGTCAAATTATCTTCTAAATTTAATGTTTTTTTCAACTAAAATGCGAAAGTCGGGCTAGAGCAATAAGAAAAATCAGGTGCGATTTATTCTTACTTCTATTATCAACGCAGAACGAGATACGCTTCACCCCTCGACGGAGTTTATGCTGAGCCCTTCGGCTTCGCTCAGGATAAACTCCGTCGAAGTGCTCGGGACAAGCTCGGTACGAGTTGAGAGTTTATTGATAAGGGTGGAGCAGAAGGCCCAGATGAAGAGGGCGAGGGCTATGCACGCTCCGCCGCTGAACCAGAAGGCCGCTCCATAGCCGAAACGATGGAGCAGGAACCCGCTCGCGACCGCTCCGGTAGAGATGCCGATGGCCTCTACGACCTTGATGAACCCGTAGTTGCCCCCCAGGCGCGTGCGGGCGAAGATCTGGGAGACGAAGACGTTGGCGCAGAAGATGACCATCGAGTCGCCGAGCACGTGGACCAGCCGGATATCGACGACCTGCCAGAAGCTCCTTGCCAGCACGGTGAGTCCCTGGAACACGCCCGAGGCGAGGAGCCCGCCGATCAGGAGGTACTTCGCGTTCTTCGCCCTGTCGAAGATAATGCCGGAAAGGATTCCGATGACGCTGAGCCATATTCCCATGATGGGGTAAATCTCGCCTATCCGCCGGTAGCTAAGGCCGACCCGCCCCTTGAGAAAGAGAGGATAGACGGCGTGCTCGGTCCCGAAGTGCAGCGCGATGATGACGAAGATAGCGATTACGAGGAAGACCTCTTTTCTCCTTATATCGCCCACGTAATCCACTATGTTGAACCTGATCGGGCTGGAGTCCTCGATGAGGAAGGTCAGCGCGAAGAGAGCGAGCCCCAGGGCGGCCGATGTCAGGAAAACGTATTCCATGCCGAATGCCCCGATAACCCTCCCCCCGAGCAAGAGGCCGAATCCCCAGCCCAGGTACATCCCCGAGAGGAATACGCTTATCTGCGTGCCCTTCCCCTTTACCCCGAGGAGTTTGTAGAAGAGTGAAAAGAGAGAGACGCCGAACATGCTTATTCCCGCCCCCATGGCGACGACAAGCACGAGAACGGGTCCCATGTCCTTGAAAAATGCAAGCAAGAACGAGGATGCCGCGATTACCAGTGCACCCCCGTGCATCAGCTTCCGCGGCGAGAACCTGTCCGAGAGGTAGCCGAAGGGAACGGTCATGAGGATGGTTGTGAAAGAGAAGAGAGAGACAATCAGACCGATCCTGTTCGGCGAGAGGCCGAGGTCCTCCTTGAGATAGAGGGACATGTAGCAGGTGACCGGCCACGCTACAAACGTGAAGAGAAAGTTGTTGGCCGTGAACGCGGCGACCCTTTTTGTCATCTACCGTTTTGCCCGGGAAAAAGAGGAGAAGAACATCGGCGTCTTCACGCGGTATTCGGCGTATTCGCTGCCGAACCGCTCGAGCATTGCCGGCTCCTCGAAGACCTTGAAATATAAGAAGGCTATGAGGAGGGCTACCGGGTAGAAGAGCATCATCGAAAGGGAGTTTGTTAGCAACCCGAGGCCGATAAACATGTAGGTGACGTTTGCGGTGGCCATGGGGTTCCGGATCCGGTGGTAGGGACCGACGACAACGAGGTGCTGTGTCACGGGCGAGACCTCGACTTTGAATATCTCGGCGGGATGGCCCTTGCCGATTATTACTATGGAGCGGCTTGTCCAGATAATGAGGGCCCAGCAGAGAGTTATAATAGGGATTGCTATCACGTAGTTGTAGGGTGGGGGGACCACGGAGGAAGGGTGATTTAGAACCCTGTCCAGCAGGTCTCCCAGCACAATAGCGATAGCCGGCATAGCTACAACATACACGGTAATTACGATGGTGTAGCTTACGATGAGCCGGTGTTTTATCCCGAGGCTATGGAAGAATCGCTGCACCCAGTGTTACCTCAATCAATTAACGTCTATCATGGCTTTAAAATTATGCGTACCCGGCCACGGGAAAGCATGCCCTGCTCACAGTATAATCGATTCCGGTTAAGATTGCGATTACGACTAAGGAAAAGAGTTGTGTTACTTGACAGGGATGGGGGCGGCGATGTCGCGGGCTTCGCGCTTGATCTTCAACCTAAGCTGGCTGGCCTTTATCGGCTCCGGGTATTCGTAGAGGTTCCCCTCGTAGTTCCTGAGGTACGCTTTGCCCTGAGCCAATCCTATAAGGTAGCTTGGGCCCAGCGGGATCTTCCCCCCTCCGCCGGGCGCGTCTATGACGTATGTCGGGACGGCATAACCGGAAGTGTGGCCCCGGAGCTTTTCTATGATGTTGATCCCCTCCGCTATGGACGTGCGGAAGTGACCCGTGCCCATTGCCAGGTCGCACTGGTAGAGGTAATACGGCCTTACCCTGATCGCCAGCAGCTGATGAACGAGACTCTTGATCGTTCTGGTTCCGTTGTTTATCCCGCGCAGAAGGACCGTCTGGCTTCCCAGCGGGATACCGGCGTCGGCCAGGCGCTCGCAGGCGCTCTTGACCTCGGGAGTGATCTCCCTGGGATGGGAGAAATGTATGCTCATCATGAGGGGGTGGAATTTTTTCAGCACCCGCAGAAGCGGGTCCGTGATCCTCTGGGGGAGGAATACGGGAGCTCGCGTTCCTATCCTGAGGATCTCGACGTGCCTTATGGCGCGGAGCGAGGATAGGACCGAGTTCAGTGTTTCGTCGCTGAGGACCAGCGGGTCGCCCCCGGAGATCAGGACATCCCTGATCTCCTTGTGGGATGAGATATAATCATAGATAGCGTCGAGGTTTTCCTTGGAGATCATCCGTCTATTGCCGCCCACGATCCTCTTCCTGGTGCAGTAGCGGCAGTAAGAGATGCACATGTCCGTCAGGATGAGGAGGACGCGGTCGGGGTACCGGTGTACAAGGTTCGGTACGGGGGAGTCGTGCACCTCCCCGCAGGGGTCTTCCATATTTGTGGAGGATGAGAGGTGCTCCTCTATCCTTGGAACGACCTGTTTCCTGAGGGGGCAATGGGGGTTTTTCGGGTCGAGCAGGGAGGTGAAGTAGGGGGTGATCGCCATCCTCAGCCTCCCCCCCTCCTTTTTTATTCCGGCAATCTCCTCGGCCGACAGCTCGATTATATCCGAGAGCTCCTCGAGCGTCTCAACGCGGTTCTTGAGGTGCCACTTCCAGTCGTGCCAGTTTTCGCCGGCCTGCTGCTTGCTGATGTCTAGAGAAAAAGCCACGCGGATTACATTCCTTTCATAAAACGTCGCCGTTGGCGTATCTTATCTGCGCCTCTTCAAGAACCGCCAGGATGAGATCGTCGTAGCTCATTCCGCCGGCGCGGGCTGCTTTCGGAAAGCACGAGTTGCTGTCGGGGTCGGGGAGGATCCCCGGCAGCGGATTCAATTCGAGTATGTTAGGGACGCCCCGTTCATCCATGCGTACGTCTATGCGGCACCAGTCGCGGCAGCCGAGTGCTTTGAAGGCCTTTATGCATACGTACTCGATCGCGTGTTTTTCCTCATCGGTGATATCCGCCGGGCAGGAGAAGATGTCGAGCGGGTTCTCTTCATTGTCCCACATCCACTTTGCCTCGTAGGAATAGATGGGATTGGCATCGGCAGGGAGCGCGTCGAAAATGACCTCGACTATGGGGAGAACCCTGAGACGCTCGCCGTTTCCGATGAGTGCCACGGTGAACTCCCTTCCGCGGAGGTACTCCTCCGCGATGACGGGCTGGTTATAGGTGGAGATAAGTTCTCCCGCTTTTTTCCTGATAGTGTCACTGTCCCAGCCCACGGAGTCGTTCCTGATCCCCATGCTGGAGCCTTCCCAGAGCGGCTTCAGGATGACAGGGGGGTTGAGGGCATCAACATCACCGTTTAAGTTGCTCAGGATGCTGAAGCCGGGGGTGGGTATGCCGAAGTAGCTCAGTATCTGTTTTGCCCTCGATTTATCGAGGCAGGCCGATAGTGTAAAGGGTCCTGATCCCGTGTAGGGAATCCGCATCATATCGCAGAGGGCCGGGACCAGGGACTCCCTGCTCGAGGAATGAAGTCCCTCGGCAATGTTATATACAAAGTCGGGGTCCACGCTGCTCAGGCCGCCGAAGACCCTCTCGTTGGCCTCTACCAGCGCGACATCGTTCTCCGAGGAGATAGCGGCGTACACTGCGGCTATGGTCTCGGGCTCGTCCCACTCCGCGTAGCAGTCAACCGGCTGGGAGGGAAGGGGTTCCTGCCTGATGTTGTAGGTGAGCGCTACCCTCATGTTTTCCTCTCCTCTGTTTCCCTCAGCATATGTATAAACTTCGCCTGCCTTGGGTCGTCTTCCATGGCTTCCAGGTAACGCTGGAGGGCGGTGGATACGATCCTGGCCATCGATGTATTGTTCTTGATGGCCAGGAGCCGCACCCTCTTGTGAAGCTCATCGTCGAAGTAGACAGTTGTTCTTTTTCTTTTGGTAACCATGATTACATCATTATGTTACAACATAATGGCATCAAAGCATAAGGACATATATATGTCAATATCTTTTTTCTTTTTATTGCTCCTTTCCAGTTCAGGTTGGATTGCTTCTCCGTCAGGCACCTGTCTGCTCATGCCTTGCAATGGCAGGTAGGGAGCTGCCGCCCGTCCCCGGTGAGACCGGGGCCGGATCGACCGGGGTCTGACCGAGCTCCGCCCGTAATGATATTTTGTTGAAGCGGAGACAATAAATTGCTTCAGGAGTTGGTGGGCGCGATCTCGATCTTTTCAGGGGGCCCTGCTTCAGGCTGTGACCAGAAAAACGCCTGGAAGGCGCGGTAGGCTTCCTCGTCGTTCAGGAATTGAAGCAGCTTAGGGTTCTTCGCCGCGTCGCACAGGCGACCTTCCTGGACGGCCGTAACATAGGCCTCGTCCCTGTTGAGTTCCACTAGGCTCCCCGTCGCCTGGAGCTCGCGGTAGCCGGGGTCCTCCTGAAGCCTTGTCCACGCCTCGTAGTCAATGGGTGACAGGAAGATATCGCGTACCCCGGCGAAGGGTTGCCACTTAACAAGAGGATTGAACTTCGACCGGTTGAACGTCTGTACTCCCCGAAAAAGACCCGATTCCAGCAGGCCGTCGGCTATGCCGGGGAGCCTCAGCTCAAGCGTCGGATAAGCCAGGTCGCATAGCAGCAGGAAGATCGCGGCGGTCGCCAGCCCGCGGAGGACGGCGAAGATCGCGCCGGGCATCCTTCGGCGAGACTTCATGAGGGGCTTCGCCAGGAAAGCGAGGATACGGTAGATTATGAAACCCAGCAGGATAATCGGTACGAGCAGAACGAGGCGGGCAGCGAAGCCCCGAGTGTTGAAGCCCGCGGCCAGGGCGGCCAGAAGATTATCCCTGAAGATGTAAACAGTGACCGCGCTGCCGGCGAAGGAGACGGCCAGAAGGACCTGGCGGGCCAGCCCCTTCCAGAGACCGATAATGCCGAGCAATACGAGATAGACCAGGATCGCTATGTCGAGGTACATAAAACTTTCTTATCCTCCCGGCGCGTTTCAGCGAGAGAGTTAGCGCTAGTTCCACCAACTTCCACAAAAAATATATTGAATTCCACCGCAAAGGCGCGGAGTTCGCAGAGTAAGACGAAGAATTAAAATATTCCCTTTTTGATTATTCTTCGCGTCCGGCGCCTGTGCTGAGCTTGTCGAAGTGCGACTCTACGGTTCGTTATTATTTTTTCTTCGTGGCCTTCGTGGTTTTTTTATCCTCATGGAAGTTAAACGATCGACGCTGAGAAAGAGGACGCGAAGGGAGAGGAGTAGCTTCACGGCCATGGGGACGACGGCCCTCTTCCGGAAGACATCGCAGTCGATGGCCTCTAACCGGTCGAGGATCATGGAGTAGAGAATGCGTGCGGCGTAAACGAAGCGGACACCGTCGGGCTTGAAGAAGCGGTAGCCGGAGTCTACGCGCGAGTAGTCCGAGCGGGTTAGGTCAACGTAATGGCTTATGAGGGACCTCAGCGGCTCTGTCATCCTCTCCCTCTCGATGTCCTCCACGGTGACGCCGAACCTCTCCATGTCCTCCGAGGGGAGGTACACCCTCCCTCTCCGTATATCTTCCTTTATATCCCTCAGGAAGTTAGTCATCTGCATTGCGTGGCCGAGCTTCACGGCGTACTCGAAGGCCTTCTCTTCCCGGTAGCCCAGGACGTATGTTACCAGGATGCCGACGACGGACGCGCAGCCGTAGGTGTACTCCTTGAGCTCGCCGATGGTCGAGTATCTCCTGCAGGCTAGATCCATCTCCATCGAATCGAGGAACCTCATGGCGTGGCGGACCGGTATGCGGTACTTTTTCGCGGTGTCGATGTAGGCCTGTATTATTGGGTTGGAATGGCATCCCCGCTCGTCGCCCTCGATGATCATCTCCCTGAGCAGGTCCAGGTGCCTCCTCGACCCCTCCGGACCTCGGCCTTCGAGGGGGAAGTCTGCTATCTCGTCGCCGAGCCGTAGGAAGCCGTAGAGCGCGTTGATTGACCGCCTCTTCTCCCGGGATATGATGAGCGACGAGGCGTAGAACGATTTTCCGTACGCACGGTTGATTTTTCCGCAGTAGGCGTAGCATTCCTCCAGTGGCGAGTCCTCGGGGATCGGTTCAACGGACCTGATGTATCTCAGAAGGTTATTGGACATGATACGTAACCCGTGGCTCGTGATTCGTTGCTCGTGACTTGATATTTCGTAGCTGCTTCATGAAGGTGAAAGAGCGGATAATCAGTCCCATAGACTTACAGGACTTTCCCAGTTTTATGGGCTCGATATGCGCAATCACCTGACCTTGAAGCTGTAGAATGTTTGAATAAATGGAAAACGCCGATTTACAAAATACCCTCTCCCCTTTGTAAGGGGAGAGGGAAATTGTTATTTTCGAACTTCTCTCTGATGGCAAACATCTTTTTCGATGAGAAAGGCACTTTTAATACAGTTTCTAGGAGCCTGTTCGAGTAACCTTTAAAATGTCATTGCGAGCCCCAGAGGGGCGAAGCAATCTCTAGCCTGAATTATTCATCAACTTTGCGAAAATTGTTGCAATGCCAAGGAAAACAATAGGTTACAGCATATCATCTCGAAAATATAATTTTTCAGACCGATCTATTCATGAACTTTTGTTTATTGTGAGATTGCTTCGCTAACGCTCGCAATGACAAGGGGTAGTGTCATTGCGAGGAGCGAAGCGACGCGGCAATCTCGCTTTTTATTTCGGCATTTTAAATATCCAGTGAATAATTCAGGCTAGACCTCAACAGAACCCTCTCTCATACAACGTGATGAGATTGCTTCGCTCCTCGCAATGACAATAATGATAACCAAAATGACAATTACTCAGACACACTCCTGGTTTCTGGTTCCTCGTAGGCTTGGTAGCCGCCCGCCGGGCGGTCGCCATTCAGATGGTTTAAACTTCGTGCCGAATGCCCCGTTTACTATCGGGGCTGCTGCTGCGCTATAATTATAATCCAGTACGATTAAGATTACGATTACGAGTGCGAATACGATTAAGATTACGAGTAATAGTAAGAGTGCTGGATATCTATACCAAGCCTCCGGGACAGGTAAAGACGTTCCCGCCCAGGTGATGGATGGTCCTTGCTTCCTCCTTCTCCACAAGCCATCGCTCTTTAAATGTCCCCTTTGTTACCGACACGGCCACTACGTCCGCGAGGAAGAGGTTGTACCGCTCGGCGAGCTCAGGTTCTATCATACGGCACTCGAGGTGTCCGATGCACTCCTCAATGAGTGGCGGCTTGACCTTTCTCGCCTTTATGGGGGTGAGACCGAATTTCATAAACTTATCGACCCGCCTGCCCGACACGCTGCCGGCGCCGATCACAGCCTCCTTCAGGCTCACGGGGGGGACGTTTATCGTGAACTCGCCGGTTTTCGTGATGCACTCGAAGGAGTAGTTTCCCTCGCCTATAACCAGCGCGACCCGCGGTGGGTCCGAGTCGAGCGGCATCGTCCAGGCTATGGTCGCGACGTTCGGCCTCCCGCGGTAAAACGAGGCGACGAGCACCGTCGGCCCGTGGTTGAGAAGCCTTTTCGCTAAATTTCTCCTCACGCGTACTTTCATCTGTACTAACCTCCATTTAAAAAACATGAAACAATCCACGAATTTCACTAATGTGCACGAATTCAAATACCACCGTGTCCGAAATTATTCTGAATTCGTGCAATTAGTGGACATTCTTTGCAGGACTTCGATCAAGTGGTTTTTAACGTCGAGGAAGTCGTCGAACTCATAATGTTTCCTGCCCTCATCCCTCATTGCGGCGGCGAGCCTGTCGCGCGCGATCACCACGTCGGCGGACCGTGCCGGGCAGATATCCGTGTTGCCGTTTCCTATATAGACGGTCGTGTCGCCGGCTCTCCCGGCCCCGAGGACTGCCGTCCTCTTGCAGTGGTTGCACTGCCGGCAGTCCTCCCACTTTCCCAGGGGGACCACCACCCATCTGCCGTCCTTGATGTCTATTTCGTTGGCGAGCACCTCGATTCCGCCGCTTGCTTCTTCGAGCAGGACTCGGCGGATGAACCTCCTGAAGCCGCCGCTTACGATTGTTGTCCTGATTTTATTCTGCCTGCACCATTCCATGAACTCCATGAAATGGGAGTCTATTTCTATGTTGCCGTCTATGGAGCGCAGGGCCTCTTCCATCGAGGCGTCCACGAGGTCCATCTCCATCTGCAGGGCCTTTGCCTCGACCAGCTCGCCCCGGTCCACGCGTTTCTCGATCGGCCTCCAGGCCTCCCTGCCGAATTCGTCGAGGAGGAACTGAAGCGTGTCCCGCTTCGTTATGGTCCCGTCGAAGTCGATAAATACTGATATGGCCTTTTTATTTGTCATGGAGTCATCCCGGCTTTTACCGTGTTAGCTTACTTAATATCGCCGTCCTCCGGTTATAGTAACATCCATGTAACGTTCCAGTGGTAGGCTTTTTCTTGCGGCTCATCTCTTTAAATGATAGAAAAAAGCTATGGGGAAGAAAGAGGAAGAGAAAGCGAAGTACCTCGCACTACTGGTTGAGAGTGCCGCCTACTCCATCATCTCCACCGCCGCTAACGGGATAGTCACGAGCATAAACCGTGCGGGCGAGAAGATGTTCGGCTACAGGGCAAATGAGCTGATCGGGAGGCCGGTGAGCGTCCTCTGGTCGGATGAGACCTCGAAGGAACTCCGGGAGAAGCTGTCACAACTCGCCGCAAAGGGCGAATCGTGGGAGGCGGAGTCGCTGGGGGTGAGGAAATCCGGTGAGGTGTTCCCCATCTGGCTTGTCACCTCCTATCTCTATGATGAAACGGGGAAGCTCAAGGCCAAGGTATGTATTGAAAAGGATGTGACCGAACTGAAAAAGGAGAAAACCATGGAAGGAAAGGGATTGGAAAAGCCGGTTGACAGAATAGCAATAGAGGTAGTGAAGCATACTGAGGCAATTAATGAGTTAGTTACGGATGTAACGGGACTTAAAGATAAAAGTACAAGGCTAATAGACGGACAGGATAAGATGATAGCTATTCTAAATCGCTTAGATCAGGAGCGTATTTTCACTTTTGAGTGAGTTCAAAAAATAGAAGAAGAAGCAAAGATAAAAAGAGCATTTGGCAATACCTTGATAGTATAGGAATTTGTTATATTTTCAAAGGTAGCCGCACCCTTATAGGGTGCGCCCCGAAAGCATTCGGGACGGCTACCACAACGCTCCGACGTAGTCGGAGCCACATAAATTTGCGAGCGTAGCGAGCTAATTTATTACCAACCCCCCGGATTACGGGAATAAGGCCAGGGGGAAATTCAGGAGTGGTGGCAGAAGATGAGAGGCGTGAACGGGAATAAGAAAAGGGCGGCTGAACGTTTCTCCAGAGCGGCGGTCCTCCTGGTACTGGTCTTCGCGGCACTCACCATCGTTGTCTTCGTTTTTTTTCTCTTGCGGCGGGTTCGCGAACGTAAGAGCGCAGGCCTCAGGGACGCCCGCTTGAAGGAGTGCCTTGCAGGCGCGAGGACCCGGATGGAGGAGGGGGATTACCAGGGAGCGATCGGCATCTATCGCGAGATCGTTTCGCTCGAACCGCTCAACCCGGAAGCGCACAATATGCTCGGCATACTCCACGCGAAAGCGGGGGACACCGACAGCGCCCTGAGCAGCTTCGGGAAGGCGATCGAGCTGGATATAGGTGCGGAGAAAGCCTATTACAATCTCGGCAACCTCTACCTGTGCCGGAAGGAATTAGACAAGGCTATCCACAATTACAACAGGGCGGTCAACGCGAGGGAGGATTACATCGCGCCCCGGTTGATGCTGGCCAGGATCTACGACATGACCGGCAGGAAGAGAGACGCACTGAGGGAGTACGAGGGGATATTAGAAGTTGAGAAGGAGCTTCAAAGAAAGACCCTTAAGGATGGGAATCTCAGCCTTGAGAAGCGTATCGAGCACAAGAATTTTTTCGATGCGAAGAACAGCTATAACACCGGTTTCATTCATGAGAAGAGAGGAGAATATCGCAAAGCTATCGAGGAGTACGGTTTCGCACTGAAGCTGAAACCCGACTTCGCGCCGGCCCGCGCCAGGCGGGGGATCGTTTATCTTCAATTGAAGAAGTTCGCAAGGGCCGAAGAAGAACTGAAAAAAGCCCTGGAGATCGACCCCGGGAGTAATGGAGTGAGATACCTCCTTGGAGACGTACTTTCGAGTCAAGGGAAGACGGATGAGGCGAATGAGCTCTTCGCCGGCATGGAAAAAGATTCCCCCGACAGCGCTATCGTAAAGGACCTTGTAGGAAGTTTTCACTTGAGGGATGGTGACTACGAGCTCGGAGAACAAGTATTCAAGGAAGCTCTTGAGGTCGCCCCCGGCTACGGGCGGGCGCACGCCGGCCTCGGGACCATCTACCTGAGACTTGGCCGTTACGAGGAAGCGGAGGAGCTCCTGAAGAGATGCGTGGAAATATCTCCCGATGAGCCGGACGCTTACTATAACCTGGCCTGCCTTTACAGTCTGAAAGGAGATCCGGAGAAATCTTTCAAATGGCTATCGAAATCCCTGGAAAAAGGGTTTGATGACCTCGATCATATAAGAAGTGACCCCGACCTGCAGAACCTGAGAAAAGCCCCAGTATTTAATAAAATCAAGTTTTGACATATACTTTTCATATCGTTCAAGTAAGTACCGCATCTTAAATATTAATTATCGCGCAATTTAAGCGTGCAGTTTAGCGTTGACATGCGGGGGCCGTTATAGTAGTTTCCAGCTTCACCTTATAGCAGGTACGAAATGAAGAAGAAAAAGACGTATATTCCGAAAGAGAAGGACATCAAGAGGAAGTGGTACATCGTCGATGCCGACGGCAAGATACTCGGCAGGCTTGCAACCCGGGTCGCCGACGTGCTCAGGGGTAAGGACAAGGTCATATACACGCCCCACATGGACGTGGGGGACGGCGTTATCGTCATCAACGCCGAGAAGGTCAGGGTTACGGGCAAGAAAGAGGAGCAGAAGATATACCAGAGGTATTCCGGCTATCCGGGAGGGCTCAAGGAGGAGAAGCTGAGCCGGCTCAGGGAGCGCGATCCCAAGAGGATAATCACCCTGGCCGTGAGGGGGATGGTCCCCCACAACAAGCTCGGCAGGAGCATGTTGAAGAAGCTCAAGGTATATAAAGGGGCCAATCACCGCCATACGGCCCAGAATCCCGAACCGCTCGAAGTTTAAAAGGAGGAGCACCATTGGCTGAGGAATCGAAATATTTTTACGCAACGGGCAGAAGGAAGGAGTCCGTCGCGAAGGTCCGCATCGTTCCCGGAAGGGGAAAGATAGAGGTCAACAAGAAATCCCTTGAAGATTATTTCCCGAGGCCCACGCAGAGGGCGCTGATATGCCAGCCCCTCGCCATCACGGATAGCCTGAAGAGGTACGATATCTTCGCCAGCGTAAACGGGGGCGGCCTGTCGGGACAGGCAGGTGCGATGAGGCACGGCCTGGCCAGGGCACTGGTGAAAGCCGATGAGAACCTCAAGCAGCAGCTCAAGGGCGCCGGCTTCCTTACGCGCGACCCCCGGATGAAGGAGAGGAAGAAGACCGGTCAGCCCGGCGCGAGAAAGAGGTTCCAGTTCTCCAAGCGTTAATCTTCACCATCTCGCTTTCACAACAGCCCGGGTTCCTCGAACCCGGGCTGTTTCTGCTTCGAAGAAAAAAATATTGAACCGCAAAGACGCAGAGGGCGCAAAGAAAAAAGGGAACCACGGATTAAACGGATTTGAAAATACAACGACTAAAAAAAATAACCACAGAGGCACCCCATTAGATAGGCTTCGCCATCAAACGGGGCAGGCAAAGAACGAAAAGAATAAAATTGTCCACGAATTTCACTAATTAACACGAATTAAATATAAAAGCAGAATGAACCGCAAAGAAAAAAGGGAACCGCGGATTATACTGATTAAGCGGATTGAAAAAGAAAAAAATTGTGAAGCTAACTCTTTGACTTCGACGTCAGGCCAGAGTAGAATTGCTCGACGTGAAACTCGTGATCGGGGGTTCCGGGAGCCGTTTGTAAAAGAACCGGCGCTTGCCGTCAACAACGCAGGAAGGAAGATGAGATGATAACGGTCAGTATTGTAGGCGCTACGGGTTACACGGGCCACGATCTCGTGAAGATCCTGTCCGGCCACCCATCTGTGAAGATCGTCGATCTATCCGCCAAGCTCGAGGTTCCCGTCATGATAGAGGATGAGTATCCTGATCTCGCCGGCAGTATAAGCATGGTATGCGGCCACCCGGACACCGGGAGGGTCATCGAGAAGAGTGATATAGCCTTCCTGGCCCTCCCTCACACGGTCTCGATGAAATACGCGCCGGAGCTGCTCGATGGGGGTGTAAAGGTTATCGACCTGAGCGCCGACTTCAGGCTGGAAAGCCCGCGGCTGTTCAAGGAATGGTACGGCGAGGACCATACGAAGCCGGAGCTTATCGACAGCGCCGTTTACGGCATGCCCGAGCTGAACAGGGAGCGGATAGCAAAGAGCTCTCTCGTGGCCAATCCCGGCTGCTACCCTACGGCGGCTATCCTGGCCCTGGCCCCCCTGATGGGGGAGGGCTTGGTTGACGAAACGAGGATAATAATCGACGCCAAGTCAGGCGTCACGGGCGCCGGGAAGAAGGCCTCGCTTGAACTCCTCTTCGCGGAGTGCAACGAGAGCGTGAGGTCCTACAAGGTCGGCTCTCACCAGCACACTCCCGAGATAGACCAGGAGCTTGGCAGGCTGGCCGGGAGGGAGATCGGTGTAATCTTCACCCCAACACTGGTCCCCGTGAACAGGGGGATACTATGCTCTTGCTATCTCAAGCTGGTGAAGGATATTCCGGGAGAGGACGTTCTTGCCATCTATCGCCGGTTTTACTCCGGGGCGCCCTTTGTAAGGGTGCTGAAAAGGGGAGAGTGGCCCGATACGAAATACGTAACCAACACCAACTACTGCGACATAGGGATCGGTGTCCTGAAAGATAAGAAAGAGCTGGTCGTGGTGTCTGCGATAGACAACCTCGTCAAGGGGGCCGCGGGCCAGGCTGTCCAGAACATGAACATCATGTGCGGCTGCGATGAAAAAGAGGGTCTTGTTTAACTGGATCGATGGCGGTGTCACCGCGCCCGCGGGATTTCTTGCCGCGGGCGTCGGGTGCGGCATCAAGAAAGAGGGGAAAGACCTCGCGCTTCTTTACTCCGAGGCGCCGGCGTCGGCAGCGGCGCTCTTAACCGTTAACAGGGTGAAGGCAGCCCCAGTTGCCGTGACGGGTAAACATCTCTCCGACGGGACGGCCAGAGCGGTCATAGCCAACAGCGGCGGGGCGAACGCCTGCACCGGCGAGGACGGCTACAACGACGCGGTCGCGATGTGCCGGGAGGTGGCCGTCCGCCTGGGCTTAGACCCGGCCGATGTTGCCGTCGCCTCGACGGGAAAGATAGGCGTCCGGCTCCCCATCGATAAGGTCCTTGCGGGCGTCGCCTGGCTGGCTGAGAACATGAGCGACGGCGGGGGGGGCGACGCCGCGGAGGCCATCTTGACGACGGACACGCGGAAGAAGGAGTGCGCCTTGAGCCTCGACAACGGCGGAAAAGAGGTGCGTATCGGCGCCATGGCGAAGGGCGCGGGAATGATATGCCCGCACATGGCGACGATGCTGGCGTTTATAACCACCGACGCCGCAATAGAGCCGGGACTTCTGAGGGAGGCCCTGACGGAAGCAGTTGACGCCTCGTTCAACAGGATCACAGTTGACGGCGATATGAGCACGAACGACACCGTGATATGCATGGCCAACGGCAGGTCCGGCGCCGGGAGGATAGAAATCCGGGACTCGTCGTACGAGGCGCTGGCGGCGGGGCTGGAGGCGGTCTGCGTCAAGTTGGCCCGTGAGATAGTGTTGGACGGCGAGGGGGCGACCAAGTTCGTCGAGATCAGGGTCCGTGGGGCCTCCTCCGACGGGGATGCCCTCGAGGCCTGCAGGGCGATAGCCACCTCCAACCTTTTCAAGGCCGCCCTGTACGGGAGGTCCCCCAACTGGGGTAGGATGATGGCCGCCATAGGCGCCTCCCGGGCGGTCTTCGAACCGTGCGACGTGGAGGTTTTCGTGGGTGGCGAGAAGGTCATCGAGGGCGGTATGATCGTCTCCAGGAACGCCGATCTTCTGGAAGCGGATAGGATAGAGATAGAAGTCGTCCTTGGAGACGGCAATGGCGAGTCCAGGGTTTGGACCTGCGATCTCTCCCCGGAATACGTCGAGGTCAACATATGATAGAACAGCTGATAGAGAAGAGCCGGGTGCTGATCGAGGCACTTCCGTACATCCAGTCCTTCAAGGGCAAGAAGGTCGTCGTCAAGTACGGGGGGGCGACCATGGGCGACGGGGAAAAGGACACGACGATACTGAAAGACATCGTCTTCATGTCCGCCGTGGGCATGCACCCGATTATCGTCCACGGCGGCGGGGGGCTTATCAGCTACCGCATGAACGAGGCGGGGAAAGTGCCGAGGTTTATCGAGGGGTTGAGGGTGACGGACGAGGAGACTTTCGCGATAGTGAAGGACGTTCTCGTCGGCACAATCAACCCGGCCATCGTGAGCGAGATAGGGAAGCTTAAGGGGAAAGCCGTCGGCCTCTCCGGTGAGACCGGAGGTCTGATTAAAGCCGTGAAGCATCCACCGGTTACGTGCATGGAGCCGGAGGGGCGAGCGATCGGGGTGGATATCGGTTACGTGGGAGCAGCGGACTTTATAGACGGCGAAAGGCTGGCAGGCATATGTTCCGACGGCACAATCCCCGTGATCGCGCCCATCGGGCAGGGGGATGACGGGAAGCTGTACAACCTCAACGCGGACACGGTCGCCAGCAAGGTCGCTGTTGCCGTCGGGGCGAAAAAGCTTGTCTTCCTCACGAACGTCGACGGGATTATAAAAGACGGGGAGATCCTCTCGACGATCAATATCGATGAGGTCAACCACCTCATTTCGGAGAATGTTATCGCGGGAGGGATGCTCCCGAAGGTGCGCGCCGGCATCGACGCGCTTATCGGAGGGGTGAGGAAAATTCACATCATTCACGGGAAGATTCCCCACACACTCCTTCTCGAGATTTTCACAAAGAAAGGGGTAGGGACGCAGATCACGCAATGAATGAGCTAATGGAACAGTACGAGGAGTTCGTCGTCCCGACCTACAAGCGGAACCCCCTCGTTATAGTGAGCGGAAAAGGTTCGAGGGTCCGGGACTTGGAAGGGAAGGAGTACCTGGACTTCTTTCCCGGTTGGGCTGTGAGCGGCATAGGCCACTGCCACCCGTTTGTCGTCGAGGCCGTGAGGGAGCAGGCGGGCAAGCTCATCCACCTGCCGAACAATTACTACAACGAGCTCCAGGGCCTGCTGGCCCGGACCATCGTGGAGCGCTCCTTTCCCGGAAAGGTTTTCTTCTGCAACAGCGGGGCGGAGGCGAACGAGGCCGCCCTCAAGCTGGCGAGGAAATGGGGGCAGGAGAACGGCAGGTTCGAGGTCGTAGCCATGGAGCAGTCTTTCCACGGACGGACTTACGGATCACTCGCCGCCACGGGCCAGGTCAAGTACAGGGACGGCTTCGGCCCCATGCTTCCCGGTTTCGACTATGTCCCGTTCGGCGATATAGGAGCGGCGAAGGGGGCGGTAGGTGACAAGACATGCGCGATCATCGTCGAGCCCGTCCAGGGTGAGGGCGGGGTCCACCCGGCCACCGCCGAGTACCTCGCCGCGCTGAGGGAGCTGTGCGACGAAAGGGGAGCGCTACTGATATTCGACGAGGTGCAGACGGGGATGGGCAGGACGGGGAGATATTTCGCCTTCCAGATATTCGATATCATTCCCGACGTGATGACGCTCGCGAAGGGAATAGCGGGCGGCGTGCCGATGGGCGCCATGGTTGCCGCGGAAAAAGTCGCCGACGTTCTCTCCCCGGGCACGCACGCCTCAACTTTCGGGGGTAGCCCCCTGGCATGCGCCGCCTCGCTGGCCGTCTTCAGGGCGATAGACGAGGAGAACCTCCTGGCCAACGTCGAGGAGATGGGCGATTATCTAAAGAAATCCCTTCTTTCGCTCAAGGAGAGGATGGGAATTATTGACGACGTCAGGGGTGTCGGCCTCATGCTGGGCGTACAGGTAAAGGAGGGGGGTGCGGAGATCGTATCGGCTTGCATGGATAAGGGGCTCCTCCTGAACTGTACTGCCGAAGTGGTCATCCGGTTCATGCCGGCATTGACGGTTACGAGGGATGAGATAGACGAGGCCCTAAAAATATTTGAAGGAGTACTAAAGGAGACGGAGGGAAAGTCTATTATTTAATAACCAAACACCAAGAGACAAGATACAAACAATAACCAATGACCAATAATCAATCACCAAGCAAGCCCAGATTTAAGCTTGAAGACAGTACTATTGAGTTTGGTAATTTGAATTTTGAATTTGAATATTGTTTGGTTATTGTACCTTGTATCTTGGTAATTACTGCACGTTGATTTGATATTCTGCTTTTTTATTGTCACTATGATTTCTGAATATAGGTTTTAATAACAGGGGGTTTTGTTATGTCTAAGGTTGTTCTGGCGTACTCGGGGGGGCTCGATACCTCCATAATCCTCAAGTGGCTGATAGAGGAGAAGGGCCTCGAGGTTATCGCCTTCATTGCGGACCTCGGGCAGGGGGAGGAGGTAGGCCCTATCGAGGAGAAGGCGGAGAAGACGGGCGCGTCGAAGGTATATGTAGCAGATCTCAGGGAGGAGTTCGTCTCCGACTTCATATTTCCCGTCATAAAAGCTTGCGCGATATACGAGGGGTACTACCTTCTGGGGACTTCGGTCGCCAGGCCGCTCATCGCGAAGAAGCAGGTCGAGATAGCGAAAAAGGAGAACGCCGGGTATCTCTCCCACGGCGCCACGGGCAAGGGGAACGACCAGGTGCGTTTCGAGATAACGTATTTCCATTTCATGCCTGATGCTAAGGTTATCGCTCCCTGGAGGGAGTGGGACCTCTCGTCCAGGACGGACCTCTTCGCCTACGCGAAGAAACACGGCATAGAGGTTCCCGGGTCAGTGGAGAAGCCGTACAGCAGCGACAGGAACATCATGCACATCAGCTACGAGGGAGGAATCCTCGAGGATCCCTGGAGGGAGCCCGACGAGGAGATATTCACGCTCTCCGTCTCCCCCAAAGATGCTCCCGACGAGGAGACGTACATAGAGATCGACTTCGAGAGCGGGATACCCGTGGCGATCGACGGCAGGAATATGGGCCCCGTTGAGATGCTGGGGTCCCTGAACGATATCGGGGGCAGGAACGGGATCGGCAGGGTGGACATGGTCGAGGACAGGTACGTCGGCATGAAGTGCAGGGGGATATACGAGACGCCGGGAGGGACGATCCTTCACCACGCCCACCGGGCGGTTGAGTCGCTCACCCTCGACAGGGAGGTGATGAAGCTCAGGGACTCGCTGGTCCCCCGGTACGCGTCGCTCGTCTATAACGGTTTCTGGTACGCTCCGGAGATGGAGCTCCTCCGGTCCATGACGGACGAGATACAGAAGAACGTCACGGGGACGGCGCGCCTGAAGCTTTACAAGGGAAACTGCACGGTCGTCGGGAGGAAATCGGCCAGCTCGCTTTACCACCCGGAGTTCGCCACCTTCGAGAAGGACTCCGTCTACCGGCAGAGCGACGCGACGGGTTTCATAAAGCTCAACGCGCTCAGGCTGAGAATACAGTCGATATTGAAACAAAGGGAGAAAGAAGATGGCTGAGAAGCTGTGGGGCGGGGCCTTTTCAGTCCCCCCCGATGAAGAGATAATCCGGTACACATCCTCCCTGTCGGTGGATTCCAGGCTCGCACTCTATGACATAGCGGGATCATGCGCTCACGTCAGGATGCTTGCCGAGTGCGGGATCATCCGGAAAGAGGAGGCGGAGGAGATAGTCGCCGGCCTTACGCAAATAGGCGAGGACCTGAAGAACGGCACGGTCAAGCTGGACCCGGCAGCCGAGGACGTGCACTCGGCCATCGAGGTGCTGCTTATAGAGCGGGTCGGCGACGCGGGCAAGGCCGTTCACGCCGCCAGGAGCAGAAACGACCAGGTAGCGACGGACGTGCGTCTTTACGTGAGGGACGGCATAGACAAGCTCGGCTCTTCCATAAGGGGGTTGCAGAGGGTTATTGCGCTCGCAGCCGACGCCAACATCGATGCGATCATGCCCGGCTACACTCACATGCGGCATGGACAGCCGGTGCTCTTCGCGCACCATCTCTTAGCGTACGTGGAAATGCTCGAGCGGGACCGTGAGAGGCTCGGCGATTGCAGGAAGAGGGTCAATGTTCTCCCGCTCGGCTCGGGGGCCGTCGGGGGGACTTCCCTCCCCATAGACCGCACCTACACCGCGGAGCTTCTCGGGTTCGAAGGCGTGGCCTCCAACAGCATCGATGCCGTAAGCGACAGGGACTTCGTCATGGAGGTCCTTTCGGCGATAGCCATTCTTTTCGTTCACATATCGAGGCTGTGTGAGGAGCTGATTCTCTGGTCCACGAAGGAGTTTGGCTTCATAGCCTTTGACGAGTCTCTCTGCACGGGGAGCAGCATGATGCCGCAGAAGGTCAACCCGGACGGGCTGGAGCTCGCGCGGGGGAAGTCCGGCGCAGCGTTCGGCTCTCTTATTGCCATGATGAGTACTATGAAATCGCTCCCTCTCTCCTACAACAGGGACATGCAGGAGGACAAGAGGCCTCTCTTCGAGGCCTTCGACGCTGTGCTCCACACGGTTGACATCGTTGCGAAGTATGTCGGGGGCATGAGTGTTGACGCGGAAGCACTTCTGCGGGCCCTCGACGGTGATTTCTCCGAGGCGACCGATATAGCGGAATACCTGGTCGAGAAGGGCGAGAGGTTCAGGGAGGCCCACAGGATAGTCGGAGAGCTGACGCGCCACTGCAGGGATGGCGATAAGACATACGGCGACCTGACTCCGGATGAGTGGCGGAACTTCTCCTCGCTCTTCGGGGATGACGTGGCGGCCCTTGTGGGCCCTGAAAAGTCGGTGGAGAGAAAAGTGTCGCAGGGGAGCACGTCTCCCGGTCTGGTGAAGAAGGAGATCGCCGCCTGGCTGGAAAAGCTAAAATAAATTTTTTTCAGAAAAAAATTTATTATGCATGATTTTTACTACAAGAGCAGGCGTTTCTGCTGCGAGTCGGTTGATGTAACCGAAGTCGCGAGAAGCATCGGCACGCCCGTCTATGTGTACAGCCACAAGACGCTCACGGACCACTACAAGAAGTGGGACAGGGCGCTCTCCGGCGTCGAGCACATGATATGCTTCTCGGTCAAGTCCAGCTCCAACATAGCCGTAATAAGGGCGCTTGTACGCTGCGGGGCCGGCCTCGACATAGTATCGGGAGGAGAGCTCTTCCGAGCTCTCACCGCGGGCGCCGATCCCGCAAAGGTCGTATTCGCCGGAGTCGGGAAGACGGAAGAGGAGATAGCCCTCGCTATCAAGGAGGGAATACTCATGTTCACGGTCGAGAGCATGGGCGAGCTCGAGCTTATCAATAAAGTGGCGGGGTCCCTCTCAACCGAGGCCCGTATTGCCGTCAGGATCAACCCCGATGTGGATCCCGGGACTCATAAATATCTGAAGACCGGGAAGAAGCAGAGCAAGTTCGGCCTGGAGATGGAGAACGCCTACGAGGTCTACGAGGCCGTGAACGCGATGCCGAACGTCGCTGCGAAGGGAATCCAGATGCACATAGGCTCACAGATAACCGATGCTGCGCCGTACGTGGAGAGCCTGGATAAGATGGTCCCCTTCTCAGAGAGGGTCAGGAAAATATGCCCCGGCGTGGAGTACCTCGACATCGGCGGCGGCATGGGGATTGTGTACACGAACGAAACGCCGGCCACGGCCGATGATTTCGCGAAGGCGGTCTTGCCGCTGGTCAAAGAGACAGGCTTGAAACTGATCGTGGAACCGGGCAGATTTATCGCGGGAAACGCCGGAATACTGGTCGTGATGGTGCTTTACGTGAAAAGGACGCCCTCTAAAACGTTCGTTATAGTCGACGGCGGAATGAACGATCTTATAAGGCCCGCCCTATACGGGGCCCGCCACGAGATAGTGCCCGTCGTCAGGGAAGAGAGGGAGACCATCACGGCCGATATCGTCGGCCCCGTCTGCGAGTCCGGGGATTTCTTCGCCAGGGAGAGGGAGATACCCGCGCCGCGCAGCGGGGAGTTACTTGCAATCATGGGCGCGGGTGCATACTGCTTCAGCATGTCCTCGAATTACAACTCCCGTCCGAGGGCCGCCGAGGTGATGGTCCATGGTGGCGAATTTGAAGTGGTCAGGAAGAGGGAGACCTACGAGGACCTCGTCCGGGGCGAGTCCGTACCCGACTTCCTCTTATAAAAAAAGGAACCGCGGATTAAACTGATTGAGCGGATTATTTCATTGGTTTTTCAGCTAATCAAGAAAGGGAGGAGATAAGTTATGAGAAAGACGTGTATGGTGGCTCTGGCTGCGGCATTCGCGCTCGCGCTGCCCGTTCGGGCCCAGGAGGAGAACGCCCGTCGTGCATCGGCCGAAAAGCTGCTTGAGCTGATGAAAGTTCAGGCGAGCATCGAGGAGTCTTTCGCGGTTGTGAAGCAGATGCAGGAGGCCCAGTTAAAGAGCATGGGCATTTCAGGAGAGGCCGCCGACAAGGCGCAGTCAATGCAGAAGCAAATTATGGACCTGCTGGCCAAGGAATTGAGCTGGGATAAACTCAAAGATGATTACATTGGCATTTACGCGGGCACGTTCACCGAGGACGAGCTGAAGGGGCTGATAGATTTCTACAAGAGCCCTGTGGGGCAGAAATTCATCAGCAAGAATCCCGAGCTGATGAAGAAGACGATGGCAATTACCCAGAAGCAAATGGCGGATATCATGCCCAAAATCCAGCAGATAACGATGGAGGGCATGATGGACGAGGTTGAAGCACCGTCCGGAGTGCCGTCCGGAACGCCGGCAGAGGCGCCCAAGGCGG
>Ga0208771_1000603_pt1 | contig 21564 bp, 18 predicted proteins | sample AntAceMetag02UKX_FD_184775 | JGI IMG/M metagenome (GOLD analysis project Ga0208771, IMG submission 184775) | Saline lake microbial communities from Ace Lake, Antarctica - Antarctic Ace Lake Metagenome 02UKX (SPAdes) (version 2) | ecosystem: Environmental > Aquatic > Non-marine Saline and...
TTGTTGTAGCCGCGGTCGGTGACCGCGGATGACAGGGGCCGCGGTCAACGACCGCGGCTACAGTGTCCGAGGCCACCACGGAAAATCGGGATGAAGCATAAGACAACGGGGTTTACTGAAAGCTTACCGGGTAAAGGCGGGTCGGACCTGCGTAACAACTTGGAAATAAACATGTAACATATATTTAAGTCCTCTAAGCTTACAACCCCCCAAAACCTAAACCTCCAAAACCTAAAGTCTTGGCGTTAATAGCCGTTGTTTAGGAGGAGTGGTCTGGTCTTTGCCAGGAGTTTGTCTATTGAGGTGGTTTGGGTAATCTCTTTCCGGAGTTTGGTCAGTCCGGGATGTCCGGCCAGGTAGTGGGTCAGGTGGCCGTAGAAATGTTGGCAGACGACGGATTCGGTTCGGGATAACGGCCGTTTCCGGATTCGGGCTTCGGTCAGCATGAACTGGTGGAGCTTTTGGAGATGTTCGGTGATGACTTCAAAACGCTCTCGGTTGGTGGGGGGGGTGAAGGTACGGCCGGTCCAGCGGCAGAGGCATTCATCAAAGATCCAGGGGTTGCCGATCGCGGCCTGTCCGATCATTACTCCATCCACCCCGTATTGCTTGATAGCTTCTGTCGCCTCCTGGGCAGTACTGATCCCGCCGTTTCCGATCACCGGGATGGAGACCTCATCTTTGATCCGGGTGATTGTATCCCAATCAGCGGGTCCATTATGGCGGTTATTAGCCGTGCGGCCGTGAATAAAGATTGCTTTTCCTCCCCCTTCTTCCACCGCCCGGGCGACCGGGGAGATATTTATCGAATCCGGGGAGAGGCCGATCCTGGTCTTGACCGTGACTGGGAGTGAGACGGCTTTAGAGACTGTCTCTACGATCTCCCTGATCTTCTCCGGATCCTTCATCAGTGCCGCCCCTCCGCCGCGCCGCATTATCTTGGGGACGGGGCAGCCGCAGTTGATATCAATCAGAGAGAAACGGCCCAGAGATTCAATTACCCGAGCCGCTTCGGCCATGGAGTCAGGGTTATTTCCGTAGATATGAGCCGCGATCGGTGTCTCTTCCGGGAGTGTCTCCAGGTAATGCATGGTCCGTGCCCCCTGGCGGAGGATTCCTTCCGCGGTTACCAGTTCGGTGAATACTAATCCGCTACCAAGCCGTAGGCAAATGGACCGGAACGGTGACTTGGTAAAACCGGCCATGGGGGCAAGGATAAATGGTGGATCTATGGCGAGGGGTCCTATCTGCAAACGGTTATGGTTCATCAAAAAAAATTATAACCACGAAGTACACGAAGGTTTTTAGAAAATGAACTGAATTGTCTTTTTTAGCAATTCTTCGTATACTTCGTGATCTTCGTGGTGAAAATGGAGTTGAGGAATTAGGGTTACACTTTTGCTTGTTGGGCTACTTTCTCTGCGGCGGCTTTAGCTGCCTTGGGATCGCCGAGATAGTAATGGCGGATCGCCCGGCAGTCTTCATCCAGTTCATATACCAGGGGGATGCCGGTGGGGATGTTGAGGCCGGTGATATCTTCGTCGGAGATATGGTCCAGGTGTTTGACTAAAGCCCGGAGGCTGTTGCCGTGTGCGGCAATGATAACTTTTTTCCCGCCTTTGATGGAGGGAATAATGACATCATTCCAGTAAGGCATTACCCGTTCCAGTGTGTCTTTCAGACATTCTGTAACCGGCAGAAGCAACGGGTCAACATCCCGGTAGCGGGGATCAAACCGGGGGTTCCTGGGATCATCGGCAGAGAGCGGGGGAGGGGGGACATCGTAGCTTCTCCGCCAGATATGCACCTGCTCTGGGCCGTACTTTTTCGCGGTTTTGGCTTTGTTCAATCCCTGGAGCGCGCCGTAATGGCGTTCGTTGAGCCGCCAGTCTCGAATCACCGGAATCCAGATCAGGTCAAGTTCATCCTGGACAATCCAGAGGGTCCGGATCGCCCGTTTGAGGACCGAGGTGAAGGCCAGGTCAAAGGTGAAACCGGCTTCTTTCAGATCTTTCGCTCCCCGATCTGCTTCTTCTATACCGGTATCCGAGAGATCGACATTGGTCCAGCCGGTAAAGAGGTTTTCTTTGTTCCAGATGCTCTCTCCGTGGCGGAGTAGGACAAGTTTGGTTGTCATAATATTGTTCCTTTTATAGAAGGTGCCTAAAGTGCGCTAAAGTGCCTAAAGTTGTTCGCTTTCGCTTGGCTTCCCTGCATTACTGATCCAGGATTACCGATCTTTCCGGCAACATTAATCGGGGCAGTTGAAGTCAAATAATCATAACAGAAAATCCTCTCAAATCATTGAAATATTTTCCGGTGACTTCCCAATGGAATTATGTCGGCCTTGGTTCAAAACTAAATTAGCGCGTAGCACTAATTTATGGTGATGATGTTATAGAGAGGGATTTTTATATCATCGGTCTTCCCCGGGATGTGACCATGGAGGATGTTATCCTCTAACCATAATGGTTGGATTGTTATCCGGTAATAATTGCATTCATCCTTATCATAGAGCGCGACCTCCAGCAACTCCTTCTTCCGGCTCGCGCAGCGGATTGTTTGCCTGAGGTTGCGATAGAGATCGCCACTTCCCCAGGTATAATCCTTCCGGACCGGATGGAGGTAACGGAGAGTATCCTTTCCGGATCGTGATAGCTCTTTGATTATCCTCTGCAGCAAAGCAGCGGTGGCGAGAACATCATCAAGCGCCCGGTGAGTGCCGCTCTGCCCGAGTTTCAGGCCCGGTCCCAGGCACCGGAGGCAGTGACAGGAAAAATCCGGCCAGATTTCCTGGCTGAGAAGGAGGGTGTCGATCGACCAGTTGCCGAGGGCCGGACGTCCGATCCGCTGCAATGAGGTATCTATAAAAGCTATATCGAAGTTTCGGTTGTGGGCGGCGATGACCGTCGTTCCGATAAAGTCAATAATCCGGTCAGCCATATCGGTAAAGAGAGGGGCGGTCTCCAGGTTTTCGGATGAGATCTTATTTACCGCGGATGCTTCCGCGGTCCGGGGGTTGGTGGGGCGGAGCAGAGTTTCAAATGATTCGGTGATCTCCCGGTCAGAGAAATGGACCATCCCGATCTCGATGATCTCATGGCCGTCATCGAGATTAACCCCCGTGGTCTCGGTGTCGAGGATAGTGAATTGGACTTTGTCAAGTCGAGTATCAAGGTCTGTGGTCATGGTTTTTAACGAAGTTAAAAGTGCCTTAAGTGCCTAAAGTTAAAAGTTGTTGCCTTTGCCTAGCTTTTCCGGTGGAAGTGCCTGAAATGTCCGCTTCGGGATTTTATGTCCAAATCCAGATCTTCAATAATAAGATATCTGTGGGGGGGCATCTTGCCCCGATAATCGCGGCTGGAAGCCGCTCCCACAGATATATCTCCCGGCGAAGACCAGCGCCCGTGATCATCGCGAGGTGAGGCGACAACTTTAGGCACTTTAGCGCACTTTAGGCACTTTTAACTTTTTTCTCTCACATCCTCCCGTGCCGGATGATGGTGATCAGGAGCCAGAAACCCATCATCCCGGCTACCAGGAAACCTACCAGTCCGATGATCGGGACATCACCCCATTTCGGGGGGATACCGGATAGTACGATCAGGGATGACCCGATAATGAGAGCGGCCAGGACGATGGCGAACGCGACCCGGTTACTGGATCGGTCGAGAGTGGTAAGGATCCGGTCCAGTCCCCGGTGCTGGAAGATGATCTTCAGTTTTCCATTCCGGGTCTGTTCCAGGATTGAGCGGACCTCCCCCGGAATATCTTTGAGCAGACTGACAAGTTCACTCCCTGATTCAAATAGTTCTTCAGCAATCCTCTTCGGATTAAGGCGGGCCATCTGAACTCTCTGCACGAAAGGCTTCGCCCGGGTAATAATCTCAAAGTCAGGATCCAGTTCCACCCCCAGGCTCTCAACCTGGCTTAAGGCTTTCATCATCAGGAAGAAGTTGGCTTTAATGGTCAGGCGATTTTCGGTCACCAGCTCCAGAAGTTGCTGGAGCAATCTTCCCAGGCGCAGATCTTTAAGAGGGAGGTAGATGTACCGATCGATAAAATTACCCATCTGCAACTCCAATTTTTCCCGATCAGGCTCTATATCGTATTCGGTCAGCTTCAGCATCGCCTCCACCATCTTCTTGTCATTCCGCTGGACTACCGCCATCAGCATATCGGCGAAATCTTCCCGTTCACTCCGGCCGATTCTCCCCATCATCCCGAAGTCGACGTAACAGATAATATTTTCCGGGAGGAAGAAGATATTCCCCGGATGAGGGTCGCCGTGGAAGAAGCCGTGTACAAAGATCTGCTTCATGATCAGATCGGCGCCCCGTTCGGCGAGGAGGGGGAGATCGTAGCCTCCCCTCTTCAGTGCTTCGAGATCGGATCCCTTGATCCCGTGGATATTCTCCATGGCGAGGATCCGTTCGGTCGATAGCTCCCGGTAGACCCGGGGGACCTGGATTGTGTCATCCTTCTCAAACTGTTTGGCAAATCGTTCGATATGGGAGAGCTCAACGGTATAGTCGATCTCCTCTTCCAGAGTTCGGGCAAACTCCTCGACAATCCGGCTCGGTTGGATGACCTGCAGTTCTTCCAGGTGCCGTTCCATCAACCCGGCCAGGTGGAGCATAATCTCCAGGTCGATCTCAATCGTCTTTTTGATCCTGGGCCGCTGGACTTTTACCACTACTTCGGACCCGTTTTTTAACCGGGCACGATGGACCTGGCCGATCGAGGCCGCGGCGAGGGGTTTCTCATCGAAGCTTTCGAAGAGTTCTTCGGGGAACTTTCCGGTCTCGGCCTGGATAATTTCCCGGACCTCCGAATAAGGGAAAGGAGGTACCTCATCCTGGAGCTTGGTGAGTTCTTCAATGAAGGTCAGGGGGATCAGATCGGGTCGGGTGGAGAGAACCTGGCCCAGCTTGACAAAGGTCGGCCCCAGTTCCTCCAGGGCCAGCCTGAAACGCTCCGGACCGGTTAATGTGTCAACCGCCTCCCGCCGCTTCCGGGAGATCTTCCTCAGTCCGGCCTCCCAGATCTGCTCGATCTTCAGGTTGTCCATCAGTTCCCCGAAGCCGTACTTGAAGAGGACCTGAAGAATCTGACGATAGCGGTCGATGTGATGGTAGGTATGACCGATGGCGGTTAATTTTCGAATACTTAGCATACTGAAGTGCCTAAAGTGCGCTAAAGTTTTCAGCCAGAGGCTGATCCGCCTCCGGCGGAGAAGTGCTGTAAGTGCCTTCCTCCTCCGCTAAAGCTATGGCGGATAGGAAAAGTTGTCGCTTTCACCCGGCTTTTCAGGCCTTAGAATCCTTGCTCAAGCCGGATGCATAAAGTTGGAAGCAAGTATGATAGAAATTGATCATCGACACACCGCTAAAATATATACTGGGTAGGGCGGGAGCAGGGCCGCAGGATTATTTCTGCATACCTGTGATATCATCCCAATGCCGGCAGAATCTTTTACCGCCGGAAAAATAGGACCACAGTTACTCAGTCCCGGCAGCCTTCGGTTTCTCTTCCAGTTTCTCGATTCTTTTTTCCAGGGCGGAGAGGTCATCACTGGTAGCTATCTTCATTCTAGCCAGTGAACTTTTGACGATTTTGTCTACCCGTTCCTCCAGGGCCTTGCGGGCTTCCACCGATTTTTGCGTCAGATCATCAATGAATTCTTTACCATCCGTTGAGGAGAGTTCACCCTTTTTTATGAGTTCCTGGGATATCTCTTCCACCTTCTCTTTGGTCATGTACGCCAGACCTACCCCTAGATACATGGTTTTTTTTATAAGATCCATCATCACTGTCCTCCTTTTTAGGATGTCGCTTCTCACCTTTTTTGCCACTAAGACACCAAGACACAAAGAAAAGATTTAAAGATGCAATAACAACGTTTTTTAATCCCCCTTAAGTTTTTCTTAGTGTCTTTGTGCCTTTGTGGCAGATTTATTATAAAACTATACCTTTAATCTTCTCCCAATGCTTGCATAATCGTAACACTTTAGCTCTTTGAAATTATTTTCTATCCACCACAGACCTTGTGTCGGTGGAGATATGACTGGGAACTAATTCGTTGTATCTCATCCCCCTCCACCTCCCGCGCCGCGGGGGCGGGAGGTGGGGGGGAGTTATGTGTGGATATATTTAGTGATCAATCACATCTTCACCGACACAGGGTCGGTGGTGGATTTTTTTAAAGAGCTAAAGTGTTATGCATAATCTTATTCTTTTCTGCCCCGATTAATCGGGGCAGAAAAAATAAGATAGTAAAATAAGGGTGCGGAATTTAATATCTTTTGATAAATATACTATCGATATGAAGAGAAGTTTACAAACAATAGTTTGGGTTTCGGTTCTGATCTGGTTTTTTTGCGGATCGGCATTCGGATTAGAGATAACCAGTTACTATAGCCCGAGGAATCGTGAACGTCCGCCCCGGACCCGGACTGATTATATAATCCTCCATACGACTGAAGGAGCGGCCCGGGGGTCGCTCAGGAAAGTTCGAAAAAATGGAGAAGCTCATTATTTTGTCAATACCGATGGGCATATCTATCGGGTCATCAGCAAGGAACGGGTCGCTTTCCATGCCGGACGATCCATGTGGCGAGGGCGAACTAACATTGATAACTGTTCCCTGGGGATAGAAGTGGTTGGGTATCATAATAAAGGCATCACAACCGCGCAGTATAAATCGCTGCGGGAACTTCTCCGGCAGTTACAGTCAATCTATAATATTCCTGATGTACGGGTACTCTCACACTCCATGATTGCCTACGGGGCACCCAATCGGTGGCATAAGCGCTCTCACCGCGGGCGGAAGAGGTGCGGGATGCTCTTCGCGCGGGACTCTGTCCGGAAGAAACTGGGTTTGGATAAGAAGCCCAGGTTTGATCCTGATATAAAAGCGGGACGACTGGTGGTTGGTGATCCTTATCTGGCCAAGGTCCTGTACGGCCGGGAGCGGGAAGTCAAAACCGCAGTGGGGAGGTTTACCACCGATGAGGCCAATATTATCTCTTCGGGACGTTCGGCCTGGGATATCGCCCGGGAGAGGTATAACAGTCCCGGTGTTACCTACCGGTTCCCCGACGGGAAAGAACTTCGGGGCGATCAGATCACGGCCTGGAATAACATTCCGGCCGGGACCAGGGTTTTTCTGGGCGAAAGCCAGAGGGAGAATGAAACAGAGATTATCAAGCGAATCGGCCGGGATGGTAAGACCGCCCGGGCGATTGCCGGTGATGAATATAACAACAGGACAACAATCTATTTTTTGCCGGATGGCCGGGTCCGGCGCGGCGATGAGTTGAATGACAAGGAACTGGCGTCCATACCGGTGAAGACCGGAATACTGGTAGGATATAGTGACGGTGGGTATATCACAGCCAAAAGAAGCGCCTTTGATATCTGCGGCTCGCGCTGGAAGCTTCCGGATACTTTCTACCGATTTTCAAATGGTTCTATTGTTCCCGGTACCGGTATAACGGCTAAAGCGATTCCTAAAAAGACCCGGGTCTTCTTTCGCAACTAAATTATTTTTTGGGAAAAAATAAATTAGGGGAAGTATTGAAATAACATTATAGGTATATTATCAACTTAATTCGTTCTTTAAAACGAGAATAGCAACCCCTCGGTCAACCGAGGTAAACTGCGTAGTTAACTTAATGCTTCCATATTTTAATAAACCTCGGATTTACAGGATTGTTCTTTCTCTAATCCGCATAATCCGCTTCCCCTCAAAATGCCTTTGGCATCACGGGGTAAAAATCCGCGGTTAAATAAGTTGCTAAGCTGAATTATCGAGGAATTATGTCATGATTACAAAAAAGTTCATCGAGAAAGTACCTAAAACCGACCTCCACGTTCACCTGGATGGGTCACTACGGGTACCGACCTTGATCGAGATAGCCCGAAAGGAAGATTTTGCCCTCCCGTCATATACGGAAGAAGGACTTTACCAGACAGTATATAAAGACCAATACGAGAGCCTGGAAGAATATCTGGCCGGGTTTCAATATACGGTCGAGGCGATGCAGACCCCGGAGAACATGGAGCGAATTGCCTATGAGTTTGCTCTGGATAATCAGAACGAGGGAGTTCGTTATGTTGAAGTTCGGTTTGCCCCCCAGCTCCATGTGAATAGCCGGATGGACCTGGAGAAGGTAATGGTGAGCGTGAATAAAGGACTGGCGCGTGCGGCCCGGGAGTTTAATAAACGCCCAACTGTTTTAGATGGCCAGGAACCCCGGTTTATATACGGGATTATTGCCTGCGCGCTCCGATCCTTCGGCCGGATGTCCGAATATTTTAATACATTTCTTGACGCGCATCCATTCTCGAACCAGAAGCATAATTTCGGGCTGGCCTCTTATGAACTGGTTCAGGGGGTAGTTGGGGTTAGGGACAGGCTGGGAATTCCCATTGTCGGTTTCGACCTGGCCGGTCCGGAGTACGGGTTTCCGGCCGACGATCACTGGAAAGCGTTCCATTTCGCGCAGAAGAACTTTCTTCACAAGACTGTTCATGCCGGTGAGGCCTACGGCCCGGAATCAATCTTTCAGGCCATCACCGACCTCTATGCCGAACGGCTCGGGCATGGATATTACCTCTTTGACACATCCCGGATCACCAATCCCGAGATAAAAGACAAAGAGAAATACGTCCAGGACCTCAGTCAGTATATCGCGGATAAACGGATTACAATCGAGGTCTGCCTTACCAGCAACCTGCAGACCAATCCGGCGATTAAAGATATGGGAGACCATCAGTTCGGGAAGATGAAAGAGGCACGGCTCAGTACCACGTTCTGTACCGATAACCGGCTGATGAGCAAGACCACGGTTACCCGGGAGATTGGACTGGCGGTCGATAACTTCGCTATCAGCCCCAAAGAACTGAAAGACCATATTATTTACGGATTCAAACGCTGTTTTTTCCCCGGAGCATACACGGAGAAACGGAACTATGTCCGTACCATCATCGATTATTACGAGATGCTGGAGCGGGAACATGAACTGGCATAATCTTCTTTTTGCTTTGAAAAAATAAGAATTATAAAACCGAACATTCAACGTTCAACGCTCAACTCTCAACGTTCAAAGACCGGGCCTGAAAAGCCAGATGAAAGCGAATAACTTTAGGCACTTTAGCGCACTTTAGGCACTTAAGGCACTTTAGAACGTTGCCCGAACAAAGTGAGGGCAAAGTTCTATTCTATTATGAAATCAGAGATATTATGTATCGGTGATATCCATCTGGGGAGGCGGAGCGGGAAGGTACCGCCGGAGATTATCGAATATGAGATTGATCCTGCTACTCTGACCCCGACGGCTACCTGGCGGGCGGCGTGCCGCTGGGCGGTTGAGCATGATGTTGACGCGGTCTTGCTGGCCGGCGATGTGGTGGAGAACGCGCAGGACCGGTTCGAAGCCTATGGGCATCTAAAGTGGGGGGTTGAGAAACTTCTTGAAGCAGGTATCCCGGTCTTTGCCGTGGCGGGAAATCACGATTATGACGCGCTCCCCCGTCTGGCGGATCAGATACCGGATTTTCACCTGATCGGAAGAGATGGCAGCTGGGAGGTTCTGGAGAAGGAACTGAAGAACGGGTCCCGGATCAGGATCGCCGGGTGGTCTTTCCAGGATCAATATTATCGGGAGAATCCATTAAAGGGGCTGGAGATCGAACGCGACCAAAAAGTCCCAACCCTGGGACTGCTGCACTGTGATCTGGATGCCTCCGGCAGTCTTTATGGGCCGGTTACCAGCCGCGACCTGGAGGTTGTTCCGGTTGATGCTTGGTTCCTCGGTCATATTCACAAGCCGTCTCCTCTATCCGGGCCCCGTCCGATCGGCTATCTCGGCAGCCTGGCCGGGCTTGATCCGGGTGAGCCGGGACCGCACGGACCCTGGCTGGCAACGGTGAACGGCCCGGGGGATATCTCGATCAAACATCTGCCGATGGCCAGTCTCCGCTGGGAAGAGGAAGAGTCCTTAATCGATTCCCTGGCCGGGGATAATCCGGAAGACCTTAAAGATAATCTATTTTCCCTCATATCCCGGGCGATTGATCGGATCCACCAACGAGTCTCGGGTGGACCATATCCGGCCCGGGCGGTCGGTTGCCGTATCAGATTGACTGGACACTCATCCTTCCATCGCCTCATCCGCACGTTCTCTGAGGAAATTGCGCGTCACCAGGAGAGTCGGGGGGGGATCTATTACTTTGTCGAGAAAATTATTGACCGGTCCGGGCCGGAACTCAATCTCGCGGAGATCGCCCGGGGAAATGATCCGCCGGCCGCGCTGGCCCGGCTAATCATCGATATCACCGATCGAAAGGGGAGGGAGGCGGAGTTAATTACCGAGGCCAGGGATATCTTCGGCAAGATAACCGCCGATTCCAGATGGGCCCGGCTGAAGGGAGAACAACCGCCGGATGACGAAGCAATCCGGAGAATCATGATCGATTCAGGAATGACGGCGCTGGAGGAATTGCTTTCTCAACAGGAAGAATAAAATAAAGGTTAGGGGCAGGACTATTTTTACAGGGCCATTAAAAGCAAAAAGAATTGAGGCAGGACGATTACAGGCAGGACTATTATAGGCGGGACTATTTAATGACAGTATAATTATAGGCAGGATGATTTATAGGCCACAAGTACAATTTGGAAGTAATTATAATAAATTAAGCCGAGGCGAAGTTAATAGTCCTGTCTGTAATGGTCCTGCCATAAAGAAGGGGGTGAGGTAGGGGGATAAGGGAAGTTGAGGGTTGACGAAAAAACAAACGCCTCCAAGAAAAGCTGCATGGGACATAAATTTTTGCATATTTTGCGCATTTCTTGACCCGCCATTTTATCCGCCATAGTTTTATCGACGGCGGAAGCTCGAAGAGCGACGGCTGGTTTGTGGCTGATAAAGGTTGCTAAATTTTGGAGATAAAAAAGAACAACATCTATACTGTCAGCGAGATCACCGGGCGAATTAAGAAACTGTTGGAAGTAAGGTTTATCCGGGTCGGGGTGGTGGGAGAAGTCTCAAACCTCCGTCCGGCTGCTTCCGGACATATTTATTTCTCCTTGAAGGACGAGGAGAGTCTGATCTCCGCGGTACTTTTCCGAAACGAAGGGCGCCGCCTTCGTTTCGAGCTACGGGATGGTATGGAAGTGACTGCCTGGGGGAGGATCGGAGTATATAAGCCCCGGGGCAGCTACCAGTTAATTGTCAGCCGAGTGGAGCCGCTGGGGGTAGGCGCTCTCCAGTTGGCCCTGGAGCAGCTCAAGGCGAAGCTCTCCTCCGAGGGTCTCTTCGATGCCGAGCATAAGAAACCGCTCCCCGGTCTGCCGGACCGGATTGGAATAGTGACATCTCCTACCGGCGCCGCTCTCCGGGATATCCTCCAGGTCATCAATCGGCGGTTTGGAGATATCAGGGTTATAATAAATCCAGTTCCGGTTCAGGGAGAGGGTGCCGGGGATAGAATCGCCAGGGCGGTGAAAGAGTTTAACCGCTGGAATAATGTCGATGTTATAATTGTCAGCCGGGGAGGGGGGAGCCTGGAAGATCTCTGGGCTTTTAATGAAGAGGTGGTGGTGAGGAGTATCTTTGACTCGGAGATTCCGGTAATCTCCGCGGTCGGTCATGAGATCGACTGGACTCTATCTGATTTCGCGGCCGATCTCCGGGCTCCTACACCTTCCGCCGGGGCGGAGTTGGTGGTGGCGCGAAAGAGTGATCTCCTGGCCGCTCTGAATACCCTTCAGCGCCGGCTGGAGAAGGAGATGGTCCGCCGGTTGACGGAACTGTGGACCCGGGTGGAACGGGCCCGGCGCTCCGCTATTCTCCAGGATCCCCGCCGGATTCTCCGACAGTCACAGCAGCAGCTCGATGAACTGACCGCCCGGCTCGGTCTGTTGATCCGGCACCGCTTCCAGTTGGCCCGGGGCCTCGTGGAATCACTCCGGGGACGGCTGGATATCCTGAACCCTCTCGCCATCCTATCCCGGGGATACAGCTTTACGCGAAGTCTGGCCGATGGTAGAATACTGACATCATCGACCGGATTAAAACCCGGCGATCAGGTCGAGACCAGGCTGAAGGAAGGACGAATTATTTCTAAGGTTATTGAGATGGAGTAAGGCAGGACGATTTGATGCCCCGCTCCATTGGTGAGGCGAATCTTTTAACTTTAGGCACTTAAGAACGTTGCGCCGAAGGCGTTAAGTTCCTGCTTCGGAATTTTAATAACATCAAACCGCAAAGACAGAAAGATAGACAATTCACCGCAGAGACGCAGAGAGCGCAGAGAAAGACAAAAAAACCTATACTATATAATTGGGGTATTACTTTTTCGTGTTACCGGAATAAAATGGCCTTGATAATATCCTCTATTTTTTCTCTGCGTTCTCTGCGTCTCTGCGGTTCAAATAAGTTACGAAGCTAAGTTCTAAGAGAGGTATGATATGGCTGAGATGAAATTTGATCAGGCTCTGAAAGAGCTGGAAAAACTGGTTGAAGAGATGGAGGGGGAAGAACTATCATTAGAAGATGGTCTGAAGAAATATGAGAAGGGGATGAAATTATCTCAGATCTGCCTGGAAAAGCTGGAGCGGGCGGAGAAAAAGATCGAGATTTTGAAGCAGCCTGCGGGAGATAATCCGGAGACTGAACCTTTCGTGGGAAGTAAAAATGAAGAGGGGATTCCATTTGAGTAAATTATTGGATAAAATCAATACGCCGGCGGATCTGAAAAAATTCACCTTGCCGGAACTATCCATTCTGGCCGATGAGGTGAGGGAAGAGATCATCCAGGTTGTTTCTCAAACCGGAGGTCATCTGGCTTCCAGTCTGGGTGTGGTGGAGCTTACCATAGCCATGTATTATGTCTTTGACCTCCCCCATGACAAGGTCATCTGGGATGTTGGGCATCAGACTTACGCTCATAAACTGCTGACTGGAAGGAGGGAGTCATTCAAGACTCTCCGGCAATACGGGGGAGTAAGCGGATTTCTCAAGATCAAGGAAAACCCCTATGATTTCTTTGGAGCCGGGCATGCCAGCACCTCGCTCTCCGCGATGCTGGGCATGGCGGTGGCTCGGGATAAGAAAGGGGATGACGAGAAGGTAATTGCCTGTATCGGGGATGGATCTTTGACCGGAGGAATGGCTTTTGAGGCACTGAATCAGGGCGCTGATGTGGCGAAGAATATTATGGTGGTCTTAAATGCCAACGAGATGGCTATCTCTCCCAGCGTGGGAGAAATATCCAGCTATTTGAATCAATTGATCTCGGCTCCCTATTATAACCGCCTGAAAAATGAGATCGAGCAGGCGGTGCAGAAAATACCTTCCTTCGGGCTGAGGATGGTTGACGCCACCCACCGCCTGGAAGATGCCCTCAAGCACCTGATCACCCCGGGCGGTATATTCGAAGATTTCGGATACCGCTACTTCGGACCGGTTGACGGACATGATCTGGAATCCCTGGTCAGGATATTCACCAATATAAAGTATATAAAAGATCCGATTTTGCTCCATGTATTGACAACCAAGGGAAAAGGATACCGCCCGGCGGAGGACAATCCAGAGGCTTTCCACGGTCCGGGGGCGTTTAATATTGCGACCGGGAAAGCGATTGTTCCGAAGAAGTCACTTTCTTATTCAAATGTCTTTGGAGAGGCACTGATAGCCCTGGCGAAAGAAGATCCGGAGATAGTGGCCATCACCGCGGCGATGACTTCAGGAACCGGCTTAACCACCTTCGCAAAAAAATTTCCCGAGCAATTCTTTGATGTTGGTATCGCGGAGGGGCATGCTCTCACCTTTGCGGCGGGGTTGGCCGCCCGCGGGTTGAAACCGGTGGTAGCGATCTACTCCACATTTCTTCAGCGGGGAATAGATCAGATCATTCATGATATCTGCCTCCAGGAACTTCCCGTGGTAATCGCGGTGGACCGGGCCGGTCTGGTAGGTGAAGACGGACCCACTCATCATGGAGTCTTTGACATCTCTCTGCTCCGGGCTATTCCCGGGCTGGTTATTATGCAGCCGAAGGATGGTCGGGAACTGCCGATGCTTCTGACAACCGCGTTATCTCATTCCGGTCCGGTTGTTATCCGGTATCCCCGAGGCGAAACTGGATTGATTCATATAGATAAAGCATTCTCTCCGGTTCCGGTGGGAGAGAGTGAGGTCATCCGGGACGGACGGGACGGTGTGATCTGGGCGATCGGAGATATGGTCGGGGTAGCTGAAGCGGCCGCCGATCTATTGAAATCCCGGGGACGGGAATTCGGCGTGGTCAACGCGAGATTTATCAAGCCGCTCGATCAGGCCCGGTTGCTGGCCGCAGCCCGGGCGGGGAAGAAGATAGTAACCCTCTCCGAAGATGCTCTGGCCGGTGGTTTTGGATCCGCGGTCTGGGAGTGTCTGGATGAGGCCGGGAAGGGAGACGCGCTTCTGGTCAGAATAGGAATTCCGGATAAATTTATTCCGCATGGCTCGATCCGCCGTTTGCGAGAGGAATGCGGACTGACCCCGGAAGCCGTGGCGAAAAAAGTGGAAGAGAGTTTGGCTTAGATAAACTTTCCTCGAAAATAAATTTTACCACGAAGGACACGAAGCACACGAAGAATAGTTGAGGGAAACAAGAGTTAACTCATTTATATAAAAACTCTTCGTGAACTTCGTGTCCTTCGTGGTTTAATTAGCAATATTTTTATGAAAATGCGGCTTGATTTACTACTGGTTGAACGGGGATTATTGCCGAGCCAGGAGAAGGCTCGCCGTGCGATTATGGCTGGATTGGTCTTTATCGGAAACCAGCGGGCCGATAAGCCGGGGAGACAATTCCCGGCTGATGCTGATCTTAGGCTGAAAGAGATGCCACGTTTTGTGGGGAGGGGAGGGGAGAAACTTCAGGGAGCGATTGAATATTTCGGACTGGATCTATCGGGAAGAGTAGCCCTGGATGTAGGTTCTTCGACCGGCGGATTTACCGATTGTCTTCTCCAGGCGGGAGTCATCAGGGTATATTGCGTTGATGTCGGGAAAGGACAATTGGCCTGGAAGCTCCGCCAGGATCCGCGGGTGGTGGTGAAGGAGGGGGTTAATGCCCGGTATTTATCAAGGGCTGATCTGCCGGAGGAGCCGGATATTATTACTGTTGATGTTGCCTTTATCTCGCTGCGGAAAATACTGCTGGCCTGTATCGGGCTGTTGAAGCCGGATGGTCGGATCCTGGCTCTGATCAAGCCCCAGTTTGAAGCTGAGCGGAGTGAGATCAAGCGGGGAGGCGTAGTCCGGGATCCGTTGGTACACGAGAGAGTGATAGAAGAGATAAAAGAGTTTTCATTGAGCAGAGGATTGTCCGTTATCGGAGTAACGAAATCGGTCCTTACCGGTCCGGCTGGGAATAAAGAATATTTTATTTTACTGCATCGTGAAAATAAAATCAAACCGCAAAGACAAAAAAATAGATAATTTCACCGCAGAGACGCAGAGAACGCAGAGAAAAAAAATTGATATTCTTATTAAAACAGTTTTATTTGAGTAGTGAGAGAATTTAATAACCTAATTAATTACATAGAATAGTGTTTCTTACCTATCTCTGCGTTCTCTGTGTCTCTGCGGTGAAAAAATTGCAAAGCTAAGTTATTTAATTTGACTGGATAACAGAAGCGGGTGAATTACAGTGAAAGTTGTTGGAATAGTAGCAAATCTGGATAAGCTGGATGCTGTTGCAGAGGCAGAGAGGATCGCGGAGTTAATCCGGGAAGAGGGAGGAGATGTCTTTTACGAGCATGGTCTGGCGGAATCCCTCGGAAGCGACTGTCCGGTATTCTCTCTGGAGAAGATCAGGCGCGAGATTGAAGCGGTTGTGGTTTTGGGTGGAGATGGAACCATGATCCGGACCTTCCGGAGATTGTCCCGGGAGGAGATCCCCTTGCTGGGGATCAATCTCGGAGGGTTGGGTTTCTTAACCGAGGTTAAACTTGATAGGGCCGGAGAGGCCCTAGCCGATCTGCTCGGGGATAAATTACAGATACAGGAGAGGAATACTCTGGAGGGTTTCTGCCTCCGGGATGGTATTGAAAAGGAGTTTTTTACCGCTTTGAACGATGTTGTGATCGGGAAAGGCGGACTGGCCAGGGTCATCCAGATGGAGGTATTTGTAGATGATAAGTATCTCACCTCCTATATGGCCGATGGGATCATTATGGCTACGCCAACCGGATCAACAGCCTATTCTCTCTCCGCCCAGGGGCCGATCATCAGTCCGGAGACGGACGTATTCCTCTTAAACCCTATCTGTCCTCATACTCTGACCAATCGTCCGATTATTATCGATGGGAAGCGGTCTGTCAGAATCAAGATGCTCACCACACCGGAGGGAACCTGTTTGACCGTTGACGGCCAGATCGGACTCCCTTTAAAGGAGGGAGATGAAGTAATAGTTCGAAAGGGTAGTAATAAACTCCATCTCCTGACTGCTCCGGGGATGAATTTCTACAGCATTCTCCGGAGTAAATTAAACTGGGGGGGAAGGACACATTATTAAGTGCCTTAAGTGCCTAAAGTGCGCTTAAGTGCCTTCAGCCGTCGCTAAAGCCCCGAATCAAGTTCGGGATGCAAGCACTTTGGCGGATGAAAAAGTTGAAAAATTCGCCTTGCAAACGGTGCTGAGCATAAAATTGTTCAATTTTTAAATCCCGAATCAGTGAATTAGCTTGAACTTGCTCGAAAAGCCTTTTTAACCTTCGTGGTGAATATTTAGTTTTTTGAACACAAAAAGTTGAAAATACCTTTTCGAGGATGGTCTAGCTTAATTAGTTATTGATAAAACCATTTTACTTCATAGTCCGGAATATGGTATAAAGCAACTTATTTTAAATGTTAAAAGATAGTTATGAGAGTCGTAATAGATCAAGATAGATGTAAGGGATGTGAACTCTGTGTTGAAGTCTGCCCGAAAGGGATCATCTCGACATCGGACCGGATGAACAAGAAGGGTGTATATCCGGTCTATAGCGATCGACCCGATGAATGTATTGGTTGTAAGCTTTGCGTTATAGTCTGCCCGGATGTGGCAATTACAATATACAAATAGCCCTCGACTTTCGCTCGGGCTAAGTTATGAAGTGCCTAAAGTGCGCTAAAGTGCCTTCCGCCGTCGTTAAAGCCTGTTGAGAAATATAGATGTTAAAAAGAAATTGATTAAATTATGAATTCGGAAACAACAACCCAACCAATCCTCATCTGCGGTAATGAAGCGATAGGCGAGGCGGCGATCCAGGCCGGATGTATGGCTTATTTTGGCTATCCGATTACTCCGCAGAATGAGTTGACGGCCTATATGGCCAATTGGATGCCTGAAAAGGGAAGGGTATTTATCCAGTCCGAGAGTGAGTTAGCGGCGATTAATATGGTCTTCGGCGCGTCGACCCTGGGAGTTCGGGCGATGACTTCTTCATCCAGTCCGGGAATCAGCCTCAAACAGGAGGGGATCTCATATCTGGCCGGCTGTGAACTTCCGGCGGTGATCGTCAATATATCCCGTGGTGGCCCTGGTCTGGGAAATATCGGCCCCGCTCAGGCGGATTATTTTCAGGCAACCCGTGGCGGCGGACACGGTGATTATCGGACTCCGGTTCTGGCCGGAGCTTCAGTCCAGGAGTTGGCGGATGTTACTTTTCTGGCCTTTGATATGGCCGACCGTTATCGGACTCCAGTCCTGATTCTGGGAGACGGGATACTCGGGCAGATGATGGAACCGGTTCGGATCACCCATCCGGAACCGGTCGATATTGGATCGAAAGACTGGATTCTGGGGGGCGCAAAAGGTCGTCCACCCCGGGTGATAAAATCACTCTTCCTGGGCACCGGGGCGCTTGACGCGCACAACCGGAAACTCCAGGAACGGTATCGGATCATTCGGGAGAAGGAAGTCAGATACAAAACTTATATGACCGATGATGCCGAATTGATCATGGTTGCCTATGGAATCACCGCCCGATTATGCCGGGAAGTAGTCAGGAATCTCCGGAGAGACGGTTATAAGGTTGGACTCTTCCGGCCGATCACCCTCTGGCCTTTCCCCTCTGTTCAGATCGCGGAACTCTGCCGCACCGCAAAGGGGTTTTTGTCGGTTGAGATGAGTTATGGACAGATGGTGGATGACGTACGTCTGGCGGTCAACGGGAAGCTCCCGGTTGAGTTTTTCGGGAATGGAGGGGGAGAGATTCTGACTGTCGGGGAGATTGAAGAGTTTACCAGAGAGTTGATTTCATCATGAAAGAAGAGAAATTGGAAATAATCTACCAGCGGCCGGAGAGTATGCAGGATGTTCCCACCCATTACTGCCCCGGCTGCGGCCATGGAACAGCCCATCGTCTGATTGCCGAGGTAATCGATGAACTGGGAATAAGGGAACGGACAGTAGGGATTGCTCCGGTCGGGTGTGCTGTTCTGGCCTATGATTATTTTAATTTTGATGTTACCGAAGCCGCCCATGGCCGCCCTCCCGCGGTAGCCACCGGGATGAAACGGGTTCGTCCGGATCTTATCATATTTACTTATCAAGGTGACGGCGACCTGGCCGCGATAGGAACCGCGGAGATTATCCACGCTGCCAACCGGGGAGAGAAGATCACGGTTATATTTGTCAATAACGGGATTTACGGTATGACCGGCGGCCAGATGGCTCCCACAACTTTGATTTCACAGAAGACTGCTACCAGTCCCCGGGGGAGAACATTTCAGAATGAAGGGCCGCCTTTAAAGGTCTGCGAGATGCTGGCTCCTCTGGATGGGACCGCGTATATTGCCCGTGGCGCGCTGAATAAGCCGGCCAATATCCTTAAGGCCAGAGAATATATCAAACAGGCATTCCTGAATCAAATCGAGGGGCGGCGGTTCTCCCTGGTTGAACTTCTCTCCGCCTGTCCCACCTACTGGCATCTCTCTCCCAGCGAGAGCATGAAAAAGATTACCGAGGAAGTTATCCCGAACTTCCCCCTCGGAGTGATCAAAGATGAACGCTAAATTGACAGAGAGAATTATCGTAGCCGGATTCGGAGGCCAGGGGGTTATGCTGGCGGGGAAGATTGTTGTTCATGCCGGGCTCTCAGCCGGCTTGAATGTCACGTATATCCCATCGTACGGTGCTGAGGTCAGAGGTGGGACTGCCCATTGCCATGTAATAGTCTCGGAAGGGGAGATTGCTTCACCGATTATTGTTAAGCCGGATGTCTGCCTGGTCATGAATAGTCCTTCGCTCTTCAAATTCGCCGATCGGGTACAGGCGGGGGGCTATCTGATTATAAATAGTTCTCTGGTTGACGAACCGGTAACCCGGGAAGATATCTCGGATTTAAGGATTCCCGCCAACCAGATCGCGGAAGAGCGTGGTAGTCTCAAGGCGGCTAACATAGCAATGCTTGGGGCCTATATCAAGCATTCAAACCTTCTCTCTCTTGATGATCTCCAGAAATCCATAGAAGATTTTCTGCCGCCTCGCCACCGCGATCTGCTGAAGGTCAATCTGGCGGCGCTGCAGGATGGATATGACCGAGCTTAGTTAGTGCCTTCTCGAAAAGTCTTTTTGAACCACGAAGGTCACGAAGAACACGAAGGATTTTGAGGAAATTAGGAAGAAGCCTATCGTTTCCTTTATTTTTCTTCGTGACCTTCGTGACCTTCGTGGTTAATATATAAATAGGTAATAACAAAAAATCATAACTATCCTTTTTTAGTAAGCTCTAATTAGCCTCTAAACGGAAACACAATGAATGATACCCAGTCCAAAATACCTCGAGTTCGTTTCGCTCCCAGTCCCACCGGATCTCTTCATGTAGGAGGCGCCCGAACGGCACTTTTCTGCTGGCTCTTTGCCAGAAACCGGGGCGGAAAATTTATCCTCCGGATCGAAGATACTGACCGGAAACGATCTAAGGAAGAACTCTCCTCAGAGATAATCAATGAACTTCGCTGGCTGGGACTGGATTGGGATGAGGGGCCATTTTTTCAATCCAGTCGGTTTGAAACTTACCGGAGATATGCTTTACAGTTGCTGGAAGCCGGGATCGCTTACCGGAGTGAACCTGGTGAAGACGGTTCCACGGCGGTTATTCTACCGGTAGATCATAATGATATTACGTTTAAGGATCTGGTTTACGGCCCGATTACTGTCTCGGGTTCCGAATTGAAAGATATTGTCCTGCTGAAATCAGATGGTTCCCCGGCTTATAATTTTGCCTGTGTGGTTGATGATCATGAGATGGGTATGACTCATGTTATCCGGGGTGAGGATCATATCCCGAATACACCGAAACAGATCATTCTTTATCGCGCGTTGGGCTGGAAATCCCCTGCTTTCGCCCATCTTCCGCTAATTCTGGGTGAGGATAAGGCTCCCTTGAGTAAGAGGCATGGCGCCACCTCCCTCCAGGCTTTTCGAAAAGAAGGTTTTCTGCCCGAGGCTCTGCGGAATTATCTGGCGCTCCTGGGATGGTCTCCGGGCGGAGATCGGGAGATTATGGATACCGCCGAACTGATTAAGCGGTTCTCCCTGAAGAAAGTAAGCCGCCGGGCGGCGGTCCTGGATTATCGGAAACTCCTTTGGATGAACGGACAGTATATTAAAAAAACATCCGCCGGAGAACTGGTGGATGGTCTCCAGCCATTACTGGCTGGGACGGAGTGGGAGACGGTCCCCCGGGAAAGGATTGAAACGATAGTCGCTCTTCTGGGACATCGATTGAAGAGTCTGAAAGAGTTTACCGCCCAGACCGATTATTTCTTCGACCGTGACATTTCCTATGAGCCGGCGGCAGTGGAGAAGCACTGGTCCGAGAATGGTATTATTGAATTATTGGCAGAGACGAGAAAAGAGATTGCCCTGCTGGATTCCTTTACGGAAGAGGATCTGGAAAGATCGCTCCGGGGATTGATCGCCAGATTAGGAATTAAAGCCGGGGTATTGATTCATCCCCTTCGGGTCGCGGTAACCGGAAGAATGGACAGTCCTGGCATCTTCGGAATCCTCCTCCTTTTGGGGAAGGAGCTTGTGCTGTATCGCCTTGATAAAGCGCTGGAATATTTAAATCTCAATTCTCCTCCTGAAGTTAAAGAACTTAGCGCTTCGCGCTAACTTTTGGTAGCCAAACCCTTTAGGGTGCGCAATAAACGCAGGCTAAAGCTTGCGGCTACCTTTTTTCAACATTTATTGTCTCGGTAATATCAATTAAACAAACCGGGATCCCGAAGGATTTCGGGAGGAAATTCCGAAGCAGTAAATTAGCCACAAAGGCACCCCTGTAGCGAAGCTGCACGGGGGTACCCTAGTGGCAAAACATTTAATGAATTTACCGAACAAGATAACCATCGGACGATTGGTAGCTGTACCATTCTTACTGGTATTATTGATATTATATAATCGACCCGGCCCAGTTGGGTTTTATAATGGATATTATATCGCCCTTATGGTTATCTATTCTCTCTCGGCTGTCAGCGATGGAGTGGATGGCTACCTGGCCCGATCCCGGAATATGCA
>Ga0208771_1000607_pt1 | contig 21452 bp, 50 predicted proteins | sample AntAceMetag02UKX_FD_184775 | JGI IMG/M metagenome (GOLD analysis project Ga0208771, IMG submission 184775) | Saline lake microbial communities from Ace Lake, Antarctica - Antarctic Ace Lake Metagenome 02UKX (SPAdes) (version 2) | ecosystem: Environmental > Aquatic > Non-marine Saline and...
CAACTTTACCGTTTTCAATTTGAAAATTTTGTGTTAAGGCATAGAACTGGTCTGTCACTCCTCTGCTGTCTTTTCTGTAAGTTGAGATAATAACTGAACCGTCTGCCTGTGGAAAATACTGGTCTTGAGGTATTTGGTCAATATGAGTTACGTCCTCGTCGTCTTTCCAAGTATGTAAAGCGATATATCCAAACTCTGACTGATCAACTCCGTAATCGTAAACCATTTCCTTGAGGTCATTATAATCAACCACCTCGTCTATAAATTCTTGGTCGCCCTCCTCTGTTGTGGTTATCGTTAATTGCGAAACATTACCTTGAACGAAGTCCCCGTAGAAATCAGAAATCCTCGCAGGAATTGCGTGGGCTAAATAAACTACGTCTTTTGCATTTTTATACTGCTTCTCAATTATTTCGTGTAAACCTAAAACTCCCTTTTGTCTGTTCTCATATAAATCAAGATATTTTGAAACATCAGATATTCTGTTTTTTTCTTGATCGCTTGGGAACTTACCAACTTTAATTTCCATAATAGTTTTTTAATTTAAGGCGTCTTCTTTTTGGACTTCTTTTTTTTAGATTTTTTCTTTGCTTCTTCTTGGCTCTTAATTGCTAACTCCATCATTTTATTATCTGCTACTTTCTGTTCTTTATCTTCCTGATCAACTCTAATTTTAAGAAGTGCCTCGGGCGGTTTTCTTAATACTCTACAAACCGCACAAATTGGAGTGCCTCTACTAGTAAAAAGTGTGCCATATACTTCGTCTTTTAAGTAAATCGGTTTACGACAGAAACCACACAATGCGTCGGGTTCAATAGTTTTATTTTTCATAGTTGATTTTGCTAATTGTTAAAAGCTGTCAAAATATCTTCAATCAATTTCTCTGTCGGCTTTCCTATCTCAAAAATCATAGGTTTTGTTTGAGTGCTTACAGGGCTTCCGACTAAATTAGAATAACTTATATCCTCCACAACTTGCTTATGATATTCTTTCAGTAATTTACTGACATTCGCTTTAACTTCGGGGACATAACTCTCCATTAAGATTTTCTGTAAAATAATTTTCTGTTCTAATTTTGAAATCATAGTTTTATTATATTATATTCTATCAACCCTGCCAACTACTACCGAGCTTGTCTTCTTGTGCATTAACTCTAGTATCAAATAAACAAGTGCGTCAACTAGGTCGTCGTGTGCTTCAACTCCAAATCCTAGTAACTGGTCAATCAATTCTTCACACCCATATTCTGCAAACATAACTGTCCCGTCCTTGATATATGGAGAGGCAGTTTCAAGTCTTGCTCTCTTGTCTGTAATCGGTCTAACACCTTTAACTGACAAACCTTTTCTTGATAATTCTTGTATCGCCGCTTTCTGATAGGCAACATCTTCAACCAGTAGTTTTGACCCAACTGGCATTGTCCCGTGTTGAGATTTTATAACTGTCTGTGTCGTATCAAAGTCCATTCTACGATTGATAGGGTGCGGTTTAATCAAAATCTTGTTAGAACCTAAATATACCACTTGTAGTCCCTGAAGAATAGCAGTATAGTCGGCAGTTTCTTTTTCAGAGATAGCAAGGTCAACTGAAGTTGCTCCATTTCGCACTGGGTATCTTAAACCTCCACTCTCGTCTGTTTCTGTTAATATGCTAACTGGATATTTATGAATATCGCTATCCTTAATAATTTGGTCTTCTTCTGAAATAACTTTTAAGAGATATTCTCTTGACCAAGCTGAAGCAGAACCGACATTTTTCTTTTTCTTTTCAATGGCTTCTTGGTTTGGATATTTACCTTTCCAAGTAATAACTCCGTCGTCGGTAATAAGTGGGAACTCCATAACTCTATATAAATTTCTTTTCTTTATCCTCGCCATTAAAGCGTCATTGTGTAAAAAGTTTCCAATCAAAATCATTTTACATTTTAGTTCGTCTTGGGCTGGGACTACTTCTGAATTAAACCACCGTTCTGTTTTATCTCTATTCTCTTTTTTTCTAACCCAGTCTAAATCTTCAAGGTCGTCGGCGATAATTACTTGCGGTCTATACTGACGATATTTTATTCCCCTAATCTTTTGACCTCTTGATCGCCCCAGTAAATATATATTATCTGCAAACTCTAATTCTCCCTCCGCCCATTTAGATTTTCTTGGCTCAATAGCATTCGGGAAATCTGATTGAATTAAATCGTTGTCCTCAAATTCTTTTCTAATACTTAAAATGTTTATCTTCATTTGCGTAGTCGTTTCATTCATTAAAATAACGAAATTATATTTTCTAAATAAAACTAACCAAAGCGGATATGCCAAAGAACAAAATGTAGTTTTCGCTGAACCACGAAATCCAATTACCTCAACCGCTTCTTCTTCTTCACTCTCAAGAACATCTACTAACTCCTTATGAAAAGTCGCTGGTTCTAAATCAAAATAATGCCCTAAATAAATAAGACAGAATGCCTTAAAAGAATGCTCTGCCACAAGTAAGCGTTCGGCAGAATTATCAATATCAATCCCGAGTTCTTTCTCAAAAAAATCTTTGAATAATTTGTGATTTTCTTTATCATACTTTTTTGTTTCAGTTACTTCCATTTTTTTAATCTCTCCATTATTCCTGCTTTCCTTTCGTCACTTAATTTTTCAACTTTAACATCTCCCGTGAAAGTAGAGTGTGGAGCAAACTCGTCTTTCTTTCTAACCTGTAAAAACCTAAAAGCAAATTTAGGGTTCTTCTCTAATCCTTTTATAACTTGCTGTCTTGCCATAAGAACTGGCTTGTTTTTCAATAAGTCTATTCTATCGTTAAATTCAGGGTGTTTCTTTAGATATTTATAATACATATCCTTAGTAATGTCTGCATAAAATAATGCTTCTTTAACTGAACAACCTAAAGCAAACGCTTTCTCTAATTTTACTACAACTGACTTTTCACTTTGTCCGTCAAATAACTTTCTCCCTGCGTTACTTTTCTTTCTTCTCACTGGCTTCTTTTTAGTAACTTTCTTCTTGGTCAATTTTGGTTTAGGTTTTATGGTTTTTTTTGTTTTCATAATTTTACTTACTCTTATGATAACTCTTTTCAGATATCTTCGGAGTATCAATCTTCAGACAAAATCTTTTTCCTGTCTGTTGAAATCCGATCAACCTTACTATATGTCGGAGTGCTTCTGCGGTAACACCTCCCGAACCAATAACAAGTCCAATATCTGCTTCTGCGACCTTTACAAAAATTGTTATTATTTCTTCTCTAGTTCTATCGTCAAACTCCTCAACAATTCTACTCTCAACCCGTTCAGGTTTTCTTACCATTCCTTTAACAATGCTTTGCATTATGTTTTTTATTTCTTCATTCATAATTTTATTTACTTTTAATTTTTTTGTCTTTCGCTTTGTCTTTAACTCTAACCTTTTTTGCGTCTTCTTCCAACTCATTTAATCTCTCTCTTGTCAATTCTAACATACGCGCGAAAATTGCGGAGATATTATGTATATTATCTAACTTTGAAATCTCTAAAACTAATTTGTGAAAAGTCTTAAAATCTTTCTTGTCTGCTAAGAAAACTTTAGTCCCTTTCTCTAGCATAATGTCGTCAAAAACTTTTTCCAACATCTCTCTTTGTTTTGCCAAAAAAAGAATTGATATGTTTTCATAGTCTAAGTCCACTTTAATATCGTCAATACTTACATTGAAACCGTCCAACTCTAATTCTTGGTCTGTAATTCCTGAAGCTATCTTAAAGTTTATATCGTCAATCTCAAAATAAAGTTCTTTCTCAAAAAGCGACCGCAGAATTTTTCTGTGTTCACTTGGAGTTATCCCGTAAAAAATTTTATCTAATTGTTGCATAATGTTACGAAGTCAGGAATTGAACCTGAGCTTCCTTGCTGGGAGCAAGGTGTTCTTCTATTAAACTACTTCGTAATGTTTTGGCTGTGCTGGGTTTTAAGCACACTTACGGCGATAAAAAATGTCCAAGAAATTATGCAACTGAAGAATATAGAAATCAGTCGCCATTCTTACCATTCCGCACCAAATTATTTAATTGTCAAAACAACATTGATGTTACTGGAACTCTCTTTGGTTTTACCCAAAGTATATGCTCCACTTCCACTCCTCCTCTTTCTAAAGCAGGTTTTATATTCTGATGTCTATGACATTTTAGAGGGTCGCCCTCTGAACACATCACGCAAATATAACCTTTCTTAATTTTTTTATATAAGTGAATTAAATACTCAACGTCACTATCCCAATCAACATCTCCTTTTCTTAATCCTCCCAATTCATTTCCAGCCCATACATAAAAAATACCCGCACTCTCAATATCTTTTGAAAGGGTGGGTTTATTAAAATGTGGACACCATTTGGAATATGGAGCGGATCTAACATCAACAAGAATGCTTATCTCGTTCTCTTGTAATTTTGAGATAAGTTCTTCAACTGTTTTATTACTATGTCCTATTGTTTTTATTTTCATTTTTAGTTTTGGTTTATGGTTGTTAATTTGTCTTAATTATACTATTGTTTTTATTTTATATCAAGTTTTTATGTTGATAAATAAAAGGGGGTTTTTAATTCCCCCTTTTTTGTTCGGGTAGTTGCTCAAAACATATTTCTCCTTATGTCTTCAATGCTACGGTTAAGAGCGTCTTGCAATTTTTCAAGTGCTGACTTGATAGCAAAAGTTGGCTCGTTAATTAAATGTTTTTCAATAATCATTCTGTCAGCGATCAACCTATCTCTAATCTGTTTTGCAAAATTTTTCACTCCGTCTGTTGGGTTATCGCCAACACCAATTTTCTTTTGCTTAATATCAAAGTTCTTGATATGCTCGGCAACTTCCTTTTCCCATTTAAGTCTTTCTTCAAATCTAGTCATTTTTTTCCTCCTCCTCGTTTAGGTAAATTTTGACAAACTTGATTTCTCCGTTCCAAAAATAATCAACCAAATTCCTTATAATTTCGTCGGGTGTCATATTTCCGAAAAGACTGTGATACTTATTGTGGGCTACACTGTTAACAACTGCTAAATTCTCGTGTGAACTATTGCCTCCTCTGCTTCTTGGTATAATGTGATGTCTGCTCGGATAGTTTTTTCTCTTACTATTCTTTTTTTGAGTCATAACATACCCTCCTTGATATAATTAAAAAAGAACTACTAACTTAATTATAACAGACTGTTACGCAATAATATACTCAATGTATAGTTCGGGGTGGCTCAAGTCGTGAACTATTCTTATAATCCCATTTCTTGTGAAATTACTTGCTAAACTTTGCTTATAAGAAAATCCTTTTGCTGTTGGATATTCCAACCAACTTTTTGAGTCTTCTGTTTTTCCCTTTAAGTAAATCCCGTTAGTTTGTTTTGCGACTATTTTCCTTTTCTTTCCTATTGAGTTTTTCTTTTCAGAAGTTGCTCTGAACCAAGTATTTTTTACCATTACTAAAGTCACACCAACATCTAACCTTTTGAATTCTGCTAAAATCATAATTTTTAATTTTTTAATTATCTTCTAAACTCAAAAGGAGTTCCGACGTCTTCTCCTAATGTTGTGTTCTCGTGTATTTCTTTATATGTTTTACCAACTTCATATAAATCAATTGTATTTTTTATTTACCTGCTCTTTTGTTAGTTTAACCATTTTATTTTTTGTCTTCATATTTATTGATAAAAGTTTCAACTACGACCTTGCTTGAAAATACGTGATTTTCAGGTTTATCATTTTCGTTAAAATTTTCTTCTTCTTCTGAATAATCATAACTAACAAGGATATCAATATCATTTCTAACCTTGTGATAATCTTTTTCAAATTTTTCCAACCTTTCTAATTCTTCAACCATTTCACTTTGTCCCCAACACCAAAAATCTGTTTTTTCCATAATTTTATTTTTATTCTTTATAAATTTTAATTGTTTCGTGAGCAAAATCTCCGCTGTCTAAAACAATATCTTGATTACGATACTTCTTCTTAATAATCTCAACCGCCTGTTCTTCGTTCTCCGCTTCAACTTTTACTTCCTTTGACAAAAGTTCTTCTACTAAAAACTTGAACTCTTTTGTCTTTCTTGTTAATAATCTTTGTGCTTGGTCTGTCGCCATTCCCAAAGCGTTTTCTATTGTTGAGGTGCAACAACCACCGTCTAAACTATCTTCTCCATCTTCAATATCTTCTGCACAAGAATATATTTCATAGTTGAACTCGCCCTCGCTATTTTCGTAAATTTCTATTGCTATTGTTTTCATTTTTTTTTAACAAATTATTTTAATAATGCCGACCTTTATTTATTCATTACTTCCTTTAATAAATGACCCTCTCCAAAATGTAAATCTCTTTCAATACCTAACCCGCCCATTAGTTTCAATTCTTCTAATTCCCAAAGAGCAAAATCTCCGAACTCGTCACGGAAGTCGCCAAAAAGACTAACCCAACCTGTCGCAATTCTTGTCATAGGGTCATAGTTAGTAACATACCAAGTTTGCCTCCCGCACGGATTAAATAACTTAACCACTATTTCCATATCTTCAATCTTTTTTTTGTTCTCTTGACTACCTAATTTTTTGAACTTTGCCTCAATTTCTTTTGTTATAAGTTTCATATATTTTTTATTTTATTAAATCTCTTAATACTCCAGCTTCTTTGTGAAAGTTTACATTCCATTGCTTTTTGTTTTTCTTACATAATTCTTTTATTTTTTTAATTATTTATAAACTTTTTTATTTTTGTGCTACTTGTGTTATTCCCATTTCTTTTGCAACAGCCATAACATCTTCAAACTTTTCTGCTGATGTTATTGCAAAATCGTTTCCTTTAATAAATAGTGCATAACCTAACGATACTTTTTTTATAAACCCCTTTTTTGAATTTGACATATATTTTTATTTGTTAATTTATAATGTCTTATGTTATATAGTAATCATAGCATACTATATTTGAGTGTCAAGGGATTAAATAGTTAGCATATAAAAAAACCGTATTGTCAAAATACGGCTATAAACCTAGTTCTTTTGCGTCTTCCAATGTTCTGATAACAGAATAGATACCTCCTGCTTTTGTGACATCTTCCTCAAACTTTTTTTGGTCTTTGCTCTGATAAGAACCTGCTCTTTTGAATTCTAAAAAATAAGCGACGCTATCTTTTATTGCTATAACATCACTAACCCCTTTTCTGCTAAATTCAGACATCTTCCTAAATCGTTTTGTTCGCGGATCATAAATCGCTGTATTATTTTGTCGCCAAAAAACATATCTCTTAGCTTGGAGATACTGACACACTGTATTTTGTATCTCGTTCTCCGTTGCTTTAATTTTTATTTTTTTCATAACTTTATTGTTTATTTATTCTACCAACAGAATTTCCTTTTTTTCTATTTTCGTCTTTCCACATTGGTTGTAAGTTAGTGTAGTGGCAAACTTGTAATAAATTATCTCTATCTATTAAATCTACGATTGATAATGGTATTTGGTGGTCTATTTCCCACTTTCCGTAATTTTCCCAAGACATTCCATTTCTGAATTGATTTTCTATCCACTTTTTGAAGTATTCTATCGTGCAACCAAGATCCAAAACTGCTGAACCTGATTTGTAATTATATTTTAATGCAGACCTTAATCTTTTCCTCAAGTTATCAACTACTCTAAAATTTATATCTGTCTTTCTTCTGTTAAAAGTGTATTTAATTATTCTTTTGTTAATTCTTTTCTTATTTTGAAAATGATACTGTCTTGACCATTCTTTAATTACATTTTTATTTTCTAACCGATACCGTTTTATCTTTTCTTTATTCTGTAACCAAAATTGCTTTTTCCTTTTTACAATTTTCTTTTTATTTTGTAATTGATATTGTTTTACTTGTTTTTTAATTTTTTCTTTATTTTGCAAATAGTATTGTTTCATATATTCTTTTTGCTTTTCTTTGTTTCTCATAATATATAAACCAAAAACGGATAGCCACCTTGGAGAGAGCTACCCGTTTTTAATTCCAAGGTTAATTTCTAATACCTATATTATATATTATTTTATTTCAAAGAGCAATTTCAAATATTTTTCAGTTGCTTTTAATCTCATAATAAATTTTACAGTGAGGACAAAATCTTATCCCCACTAAAAACAAACTATTCTTCTAATTCGTCTTTTGGGAGTTCTTGTGTTCCGTCGTCTTCTTTCACTTCTTCTACATCATTTTCATTTTTGTCTTCTCCCTCATTTTCACTAACTTCTTCCTTTGTTTCTTCCGCTGTTTCGTTTTCGTTAATTTCTTTTTCTTCATTGTTATTTTCCATAATAATTTTTTTCTTAATTATTTATAATGCCGACCTTTTCCATTATAACATTACCCTCGTATAAATGACCATAAACTTTTATATACTCTTTATCGTTTTCGTTCAAACAATAATCAAGTTCAGTAGTTAAGGCATCATATACCTTATTAAGTAAATGAGTAACCGTTTCGTCTTTGAATAAATATGCTTCATTATCTAAATGGCAAACAAAATTATGTATCGGGCAACTGTTCAAAACACTTTCGTTATGCTTTCCTTTAATATAGTGCCGACAACTCGGGCTAATAATATGGTGGAGTGCGTCAATTCTATTTTTCCCGCAAATCATACAATCATACCAATAAAGCCAAACATACCTTGTCTTTTGCGAGAACCTATTTTTTAATCCGCTATTTTTCATTTCATATTATTTAGATACTCTTGAGTTTTGTTTTCTTCAAAATTTCTACTTTTCGGTATATACATATCATTTACTATCTCATTAAACCTACCTTTTGCTATTCTAAAATCACACTTAACGCAACGATATACAAAAGTGTTTGAACTTTTATTGTCTTCAATATAATTGTTACATTTCGGACACTTAAATCTTTTCAATCTATTCCAATTCATTTTTGACATAATTATTTTTCATCTTTGCTTATCCAATCAATCTCCATTGCGACCTTTTCCATTTCTTTAATTATTTCAGGCATTGCTTCAACAGTTTTCATAAATTTATTATACTGGTCAAACATATTCTGCTTGGCTAATTTTATCCCTTTAACAGCTTCAACCATTTCTTTGTGGTTTGTATCAGCTTTCTCGTTTATTATCTCCAGTGCTTTGTTTCTTGGATAATCTACCTCATAGGGTTGCAAGTCACAGGGCTTATTACATTTCTTGCACATATAACAAGAAGTCCCTCCACTCGTCACTCCTAAATCGTCGGCAGTTGAAACTTCAACTTCCGCTCCGCAACATTTTGATTTTAAGTTTTCTTCTATCATAATAATTTAATTTGTTAAAAGTTCTACCATTTCTTTATTTTCATATACATTTCCTAATATTTCCCAATGTTTTTTATACAATGTTCTAGGGACAAATCCTGCTAATTCTTTTTTCCATTCAACTAAAACATTTAATTTTTTAACTCTCGTTTTTAACTGAATAGAAAGTTCTACAATATCTCCTTCGTAAATTTCTTTTCCTTTCTTGTCTTTTAGTCCTGTGTATTGCATAGGAATTAAATCAATTTTTGGTTGGTATTTGCCATTCTGATATTCATAATTATCTCCATCACTACTATAAGCACTCATTACACACAAACCCTTAGTATCTATATCAGCATACTCAAACATTATTTTGTGTTTTTTATCCCAAGCTCTAAATTTTATTTCTCTCATAATTTTATTCTAAATTACCTTTAACATTGTTCTCGTGCTTTATCCATAAATGATTTTTTTCTTCAATTCCTATATTCGCTATCAATCCAAAACCTCTCAACATTATATTTAATTCTTGCACGTCTAAATATAATCCAAAACTTTTACCTCCTTTTCTGCTATCTCTATACTCAAAATAACAAACTTCTTCTTTATATTTCGGACTTAAACTGTCGGGATATCCAAAAAGAAAATCATAACTTGGGAAGCGATACCAACCGTGAACTAAAACTTTTTCTTTCTGCTCTTTGTCTGTGTAATAGACTTGCGGTTTTGTAGTGTTTATTGATATGCTCCCGTTCTTAAACTTCTTGTATGGCTCAATTTGCTCCTTTAATTTATTGTTTATTTTCATTTTAGTTCAAGAAAGTTATTCTCAACGACTACTCTTACTGTTTCAGCCGTGAGTTTAATAATAACATCTCCTCCGTTTACTTCATTGTCACTAACCATTCTTTTTAATTCTGCCTCGTCTTTAATAAAAACCCAAGATCTGCTTTCTGACTGCTCAAAAAGAACTGCTAATTTATAATTTCTCAATATGCTGTCTTTATCCATAGTTATTTATTCTTAATTAAATCTCTTAAACCATTCCTTATACACTTAAAACCTTTCCATTGTGCTGTTCCGTCTTCGTGGATACTTTCACAGTTTTCAGTTATTCCACAGATAATATCTACTATCATTTCTAAATAAGTATCCGAAAGGTGGTGGCTCATCGCTACATCTTTTTGCATTAGTTCAAATATTTTTTTTAGGTCTTGTGGTGTGTTTTTATTCATAGTTATTTATTCTTTAGTTTTTAAGACAACGAACCGAGAAACCGTTCACCTGACCGTACGGGTAGCGGGTGACAGTGGAGTTACTAGAGCTCAGGTAGCGTCCCCAAGCATTAGCCCCAGACACGGAAGACGACCAAAAGTACGTGTTCGTGCCTGAATTGAAGAAAGCTCCATTAGTATTGCGGTTGCCAGAAAAAACAAGATTAGGCATATCTTCTTTAGTTTTTAATAATTCTGTAAACTCACTATCTGTTGGCATTCTCTTGCCTGCTTTTTCAGTTTCTCTCATTGCTGATTTCCAAGTAAATAATTGTTCACCTCTGGCTTCATTTTCTAAAATCTCCCAAATATCTCCTTCTCTATTTTCAAGATATTCTACATCATAAACTGTTATCTTTTTCCAGCCATCTGAATTAACTTTGAAATTGTGGTCTTCTAATTCCAAGTTTGAAGTTTGGTTATACTTGTCTAATAATTTACTTATTTCTTTTAATATTTTTTCTTTGTTCATAGTTATTTATTCTTTAGTTTTTAATGATTTTAGGTTTAGGATATTAATTTTTCTTCTAACTCACTTATTGTTGTTTCTAAAAAATTTATATAAATATCTTTTTCTTGGATAACTTGTTCTAATGTATTCATATCTTGGTTTTGTTCTAAACAAAATTCACTCATATAATTTTTATCCATTGTTGTTATTTTTACCAATTCCACCACTCGCATTGTCGTAGTTTGAACCAGTTTTATATTGCTCCGCATTTTTCACACGAAGTGCTGACTGAATAAAACCGACCATTTTATCTGTTGCCAACATAACGTTTTCTAAATTGTTTTTCTCTACCTCTTTCGCTATAACCAAATTTTCTAAATCAGTTGTTTCAAGTTTTGCAATAGCCCGTGCCTCTGTTACTTTGTAACTGCTTTTCTTTATATGTGCCAAAACAAGATTTTGAAAAACCTCGTCTTTCTTCTGTGCGTAAACATCTCTCTCTCCCCTTGCTCTTGACGCCTTGTTACCAAGATAAGCATAAACTCCAGTCAACCTCCCTCCGTGTCTTACCAACCAACCTCCGTCCATTGTGTCAAGGTCTTTGTTAAAAAGAACGTCGCCAACCTTAAAAACAAAGTCAATCATTTTATCCTCCCTGAAATCTTCAACCGATTGAACCTGTGCAAGTGCTGTTTCGCATTTCAATTTGAACTCCTCTAAAATTGTTTTTGTTGATTTCTTTTTAGGCATAATTTTATTTTTGACCAGTTCCAGTTTTTAATTTCTCAATATCAATCACTCGTAGGCAAACCTTTTTCCAAATCCATTTAGGTATCAACTTTGGCTTTGGTCTTAACGCCTCGTTAAATACTTTGAGTTTATCTCTCAACTCGCTATTGAAACCTTTGTATGCTCTCCGTGCCTCTCTCCGTGCATTTTGTGATATTTTATGTTTTGAACCCATAGCTTTAGAAATTAACGAATAAATGCCCTTTGTTTGTTTCTCTCAATTTTTGCATAATCAGGAATACATCTCTGTTCGTCTTTGCTCCAAATATCCAAAGCATAATTACACCTTTTCCATTCAAACCATTCTTCTTCAATTATCGGCTCAAAGATTTTCACTTCTTCTTTTTCAATCATTTGTGCCTTTAGTTGAATTTGTAGTAATAGAGTTAATTCGTTAACTTGTTTTACTAAGAGAGCAATAACTTCCGTTAGTGCCTGTATATACTGGTCTTTTATTTGCGAGTTGCTAACTGCTCCCGCTTGGAGCGGGGCAATCAACATTGCAAATAGACAAATTGTAATTATAAATCTTTTCATAACTATACTCTTACGCTTACGTTAAAGTCTTCAAAAATTCTTACACCTTTGATTTCTCTAACTCCACTGCTTACTCTTTTACGAACGACTATATCGTAAATACCTTTTACTTTAGCTTTAGCCAAAACTTCTGCAATAATATCTTTTGGCAATTCTTCAAAATTTTCAATTTCAAATTCCCAAGTCTTTTTAGTCGTCGCTTGAGTTGAACCAACATTAACTGTTTGTTCTCGTCTTTCAACTGTTGGAACTGGGGCTACTTCTACTGGTTTATTATTCTCAATAGCTTTTGCGTCCTTTTTCTCTTTTGCTAATCTCAATTTTTCTTCTTTCGCTTTTGCTATTGCTTCCTGCTCTCTAGCAAAACCAACAATTTTCCCTTTAATAATTCCTTCAATTTCTTCAAGCGGATCTAATTGAGCGGTAAACAATCCATTCAAAAATTTAATGTGTTCTTTGAAAGGAGTCAAAATAACATCTTTGACAGACTTAACTTCTTTAATCTTTACCTTTACTTCTCCTAATAATCCTGTCGCTTTTATCACGTCTTCTTCGGTCTTCACAATAATATCGTTGGCTTGTTTCACTTGTGCCTTAACTTCTTTTGAAATTACGACTAACTCTTTTTCTACTGTTTCAACGCTCTTTTCTAAAATTTTCATAATTCTTTAATGTTTTATGGTTCTTAATAATTTTTTAATACTTTGTCAATATCAATTTTTTTATTGAATACTAGCCACCTAAAAAGTGTTGTAGTCATATTGATAACTTGCTGATGAGAACAACCAATATCTCCTCCAGCCGTTTCTGCTGATGTCTTACCTTTCAAAAATTCTTTCATTGCTTCTTTCTGCTTATCGTCTAAATCATATTTAGTTGATATTTTACTTCTCGTCATAATAATTATTCTTCCTTATCTGTTAAATCTTCTTCCTCCTTTTTAATTTTATTGCCAAAACTGACTCTTTCAGCAACAACTTCTGTTCTAAATCTTTTTTCTCCCTCAACTTCCCAGCTTCTAGTTTGAATTCTTCCTGTAATAAAAACCTGTGAACCTTTCTGCAAAAACTGTCCTGAACTCTCTGCTTGTTTACCAAAACAAACAATATCAATAAATTGAGTGTCCTGTTTCTTTTCTCCTGTGCTATCTTTGTAAAATCTGTTTGTCGCAATAGGAAATACACAAACAAAACCTCCATTCGCCACTTCTTTCATTTCGGGGTCTTTTGTTAAATTGCCTATCAAATTTGCTTGATTAAGATACATAACTTTAATTATAAATTGCATTTGCAAAATTCTCTGCATTGATGCCTCCGACCACGGCTACCATTCTTTTTTCAAATTCTTGTAATTGTTTCAATGTTCGCTTTGTGTTGAAAGTCACTATCAACTGCCTTGAATTTGCTCCAGTGTTTACCCAAAACAATATTGTCTTTTTTGATAACTCTCCATTCTTTTTCCAGTAACACCAATTTTGAAAAGTAATCTGATCGCTTTCGTCTGTTCTTACTTGCGTCCACGGAACTTGACCTGTCTTATTTTCAATGATTATTTTATCTGCCGGAACTTGTCCGTCCAAAGAAGCTCTAAAACTCCAACCCATAAATTTACATTTCAACGCATACTCACAATCTTTCTTTGGTAATAGTGGCATTGCTTTTAATGAGTTCTCCATAAGGTCATACAGTCGTTTCGGTGCAACTCCTTTACCATTATTCCAACTATCAAGAGATTTTCTCCAGTCAAATTTTCTATCTGCAAAACCTGCTGAAAATACTTTTCCTACAAACATAGGTTGGCTTGTTTTTCTTCTCACTCCTAAAACATACTCTACATAAAATTGTTGCGGTTCTTTTTCATAAGTCAAAACCTGTGAAGAAGAAAGCATTTTTTTATTCGGATATAATTCTTCAAAATTATAATCCATTCCTTTTTCTTTTTTTATTTTAGTCATTAGTTTGTAATTGGTTAACTCTTAAATCTGCTAACTGGTGGACTTGAACTTTGAAATCTTTATCTCCTGCAAATCTTTTATCAGCTTGAACTTTCTCGTCAAATTCAATTATTTGGTCTATATCATTCGTGTATCTAATTCCGTCAAGTATAATCTTTTGAATTTCTGCTTTAGTTGACGGCCTCACTGGTGCAGGTGTGACAGCAATTTGTTTACTTTCAACTGGTGCTAATCTTTGAATTGCGTTCGGATCTGCCTTTATCATTTTTTCAATCATTTTTGTCGCAACTGTTTCGGGTATTAACTTTCGCTTTGCGTTTCTTTCTGCTTTTGATAATGCTTTTTCTACTGCAAAAGTATTTTCATAATTTCCATTTCTTCCAGTCTTTTTGTATGGCTCAAATTTTATACCCCACGCACTCGTTCCGTCTATTAAATTGACTGCTAAAACTCTAACTTCAATTCCTAATACTCCGTCATAACTAACATCTCTTTCAACTTTCATATGTTCGGGCGGGAATGTAATTTTATAACCGCTTTTCTTGTTTCGGTTTAATCTTCTAACAACTTCGTTAACTCCTTTGACTGTTAACCCTGTAATCTTTTTACCCTTTTGAGTAAACTCATATATATAATGAGGCAAGACTTCTCCCATTAACTCGGCTTCAATCATACTGTCGTCTGCCAATTCGCTTGACATAACAATTTGTGAACTCGGGTCAATCGGACTTGTAATAACTATGTCGTTATTTTTTGGTTTACTTTTTCTAACAACTTTTTTAGCTACTGGCTTTTTAGTTATTTTTTTCTTAATCGCTTTTTTCTTTACAATTTTTTTGGTCATTTTGTTTTATAGTCCTTAATTTATAATGTCTTTTTTGTTACTTATATACTATCAGATTGTTTATTGAGTGTCAAGTGATTTTATTTCTTATTTTTAGGTAATTTATTTACTCTTATCATAAAAACTGTATCACTTTTCATTATATAAAATTTTCTTCTTTTCTCATTGGTAATAAGCCATTTTGCAAATTCTAATAATACTGTTCCTCTTTTTTCTTTTTTCATATATCTATATGTTATTTATACCAATTTTTTAACTCTTTTTTTGTTGGATTTTTAATAAAACCTTCTATACGAAAAACTTCATTATATCTTTCCGAACCATTCCCTGAAGCTGTTTTACATTTTATTTCTTTATTCATATATCTATTATGTTTTATTTAGTTTTTAATGATTTTACTCTATCACTTAAAAGATTGATTGTTTCATCTATTGTTTCTCCACGAACAATGATTAAATTGTTTTTAAAAATAGTATCTCTATAATACATTTCAAAAGGAGTTTTTTTTAACCAAGCCATACAGAAATAAAAAGTATATCTCCTACCATCTTTATAAATCCAAGAAGGTAGTTTTTCAAACAATGTAATATCATAATTCAATTTAAGTTCTTTTCCTATAAGACTATAAAAATTTTCTTTTCTTAATAAATCTAATTCTTTAACATCTGATTCGTATTTTAAATCTTCAATAGATTCTTTTTTATTTAACTCAAAAATCTTTATTCTTTTTTTTAATATTTCTATTCTATTTATATTTTCCATCTCTTTATAATTATTAGATTTATAAACTCCTTTATTTATTGTTGTTGATGTTGAGTTATTCATTGCTTTTGTTATTATTTTCTTCAAATTTTTTTATAGTTTTGCACACAGAAACAAAAGCATTTAACATATCACGTTTAAGATTTCTTTCCGTTTCGATAGTTACTGCTTTATTTAGTTCTTGTATTGGAGAATCTTTTGAATAATTATTGAGTTTATTATTTAATTGTACAATTTCTTCATCTAACTTTGTTATTAACTCAATAAAGGAATTATGTATAGTCACACAAACTCTCTTAACAACTTCTTTTTCTATTGTTTCTTTTTTCATATATCTATTATGTTTATTTAATTTTTAATTCACTCTCTAAAACTAAATCAGGGAAGTATTTTTTATCTTTTCCCTCTCCAGTAGTTTTACAATTATCATAATCCAAAACATATCTCTTACCCTCTAAAATACAACCACCATAAAATTTCGCTATTGATAACTGTGAGTTAGTCCAATTTTGATAGGGTATTCTTTTTGCAAATTTTGTTTTCTCCATAATTATTTTTTTAATTTATCCAATTTTAACCAGTTAATAATATCTGCGTCTGTAACTAACCTGTCTTCAGGTTTTTCGTTTAACCATTGCCTTAAAAAGCCGACCTTTCTTATAATATCTTCTCTTTTGAGAAATTTAACAAACCTCTTTTTTTTAACTTTAACTTCAACAACATTTTTCATTTCTAAATATTCTTGCTTTACAGTTTCTTTTTTAGAACCGTGACTATACAGTCCACAAAAAGGACAGATAGACCACTCAATCCAATAATAACCATTCTTAATTTGTGCCTTGCTAGGTTCTTGCTGTTCTCTCAACTCAATCAATTTTTGACAAGACTGTCTAGGACAATTTATATGCCCGACGATTATATAAGAACCTCCTCCCTGTTTTCCAATCTTTGAAACTTCTGTTCCTATATCTCTTAAATGTTCCTTAAATTTTGTTTTCATAATGTTCTAATTGCTTTTTTCTAGCAAATTCTTTTTTACCTTCTTCAAATTCCATTGCCTCAAGTTTTTCTTCAGCTTCTTTTAATAATAGAGCGTTGCAAATTGCATAATCAGAATATCCTGCTTGAAAGGTAACTGCTTTTATCTTAACTAAATATTGCTCAAATTTTCCTCTAGTTATACAACCTTTATCAACCCACCTCTCTTGCACAATTTTTTCTGCTTCTTTTTGGATATCAAATCCAACATCATTTTTCTTTCTTCTAAAATCTGAAATTATTTTAACAAGTTCCGGCGACCAAAACGGTTTTCTTTTTTCTTCTAAAATATCAGCTTTTATATTTTCAACTCTTTCCAAAAAATCTTCGTCCCCAGTTGCTATTCTATAAGGTATCATTTGTGCTTTGAATAAAGTTAGTTCGTGTTCACTAAATTTTCGGCTTGTTTTTTCGTGAGCGTTTTTTTCTAATTCTATAAATCTAATTTGACCATATTCTCCAGCCCAAATCCCTAAATCTAATCTACGAGTTTTCTCGTTCGTCGGATCTAACCAAATTCTTTTTACATTGAGTGCTGTTTTTTGGTCAACAATTATCGGGTCAACTCTACCTTTTATTATTATTTTTGCCATATATTTAATTAAATTTATCTACTTTGTTAATATTAACGTCACGACCTTTTATATAGTCTTTTTCCGACTTGCCTTCAAATTGTTTATTTCCCCTTTTTAAGAATTCAAATAAATTCCATTTATGCGACCACCAATACTCTGACCCGTTAAGGACAGTTGAATAAACATCTATTGATTTTAAGATGTCCTTTATTGCCCCGTCTATGTCCTTTATAGGTTTATAGGGATATCCTATTATTTTCTCAATCTCTTTTTCAGCTTCTTTAGATAAATTTCTATGAACAATTATATTTTTGCTATTCCAATAAATTAGTATCTCCTCCTTATATTTGTTCAATTTTTCTTTACTCAAAGAAACTTTCTTTTTACTTACCTTATCTAAACTAACCTTTCCTAACCTTGCCTGTGTTGCCATTTGGTTGCCATTTGGTAAACCAAGAAACAAATCACTATATAAACTATTGTTTTTAATCTGTTCACTCATCATTGACAGGTATAATTCTTTTATAGGTTTTTCTGATAAATAAGAACTTCTATGATATCTGTCCGCTCTTAATTGATTATTTTCGTGCCAATCCCTTACGATACAAACCCTGCTATCAACAACATAAATTAAACATTTTTCGTGCAATAATTTTAAGTCATCAGGTTTACTTTCTGTCATTCTCATAATAGTAAAAATCTCACAGAACCCGTCATCATCAGAGTTCATACCTATATGAAAATATAAGTTTTGTGCCGACTGTGACATCATAAGAAACTCACTTGAGTTTGATACTGTCTTTGAAAACATTCTACGGTTAGCCAAAATAGTATTTAATTAAATTGATAAAACTCTGTTTACCGACCAACCGTAAACATAGTATCTTTGAGCAAGTGTGCTTCTTTTAATACCCAGTATCTCGCTCCATTCACTCAAAGTTTTTCCTTTTAGTAATAGATTATTACTCCTATTTCTTGATTTCAGATCAAAAACGATAATCTCCTGTTCCGCTCTTGGTTTATTATCAAACTTGTCTTTATTCTTTTTAATTTTCAATCCGTTACTAACTAAACTTATCGCTCTATCCATTTCTGCTGTTTCTCTTTTTTCTGCAATGCCCTGACACTCTCTACATATTCCATAACCTTTGTCTTGGTCTTGGTCTTCGTATTCTTTCCAAGTTCTAAATCCTAAACCGCAACAACCACAGGATAGATACTTGCTCACGAATTTTGCTGTTTTATCCATATATTTTTAATTTATGATAACTTAATAATCTTTGCTCGTTTTATTCCTTACAGGTCAATTTTGCTTCAAATTTAATTGATGTAACCATTCATTAGAAGATAATTATCATATCTTCCAGCAAAGTATAGACAAGAGAGAAAAAACAAAGCGATCAATACATTTTTGAAAACCCCGATAATTTTTCTATTTCTCACTGACCTTTTTAATTGCTCCATTTCTTTTATCCCGTTGTATGCCCCAACTCTATAATCAAATTTTTTCATATTTTTATTTTTAAGAAAAAACTAATTCTTTAATTTCTTCTTGTTTTTCAATTAACATTTTATTAACCTTTAACTTTGTTACAGGGTAAATTGAGTCAACCCAAATTTCTCCAAGCAACCCTCCTTGCTTTTCTAATTCGTCAATTTCTAATAATTTCTCTAAATCTTTTGTCTGTTCTCCTAATTTTTTTGCAAATTCTAACATCTTTTTTTAATACTTAATTTATAATGTCTTTTTTTAACGATTAGAAATACATAGGAAATCGCATTTCTATATTTCTTCTAGCACTTTCTCTATATCTCTCATTTTCTAAAAGTTCTTCTAACGTTAAATCGCTTAATGATATATTAACGTTGTTGTTTTCAAAATCAAACTTAATCATTTCGTCTATCTTTTGTTCTTGTAAACTTTCGGGCAATTCTTCAAAACTTAAATTAAAACTATACATATTTTTTATTTAATTATTTAATAAATTTATAATGTCTTATGTTATATCTATATACTATCAGACAGAGTCTTGAGTGTCAAGGGATAAATAAACAGGGCAATAAAAAAAACCTAGAGTCAAATAATAGGTTTCGTAGGCAAACGAAAAACCGCCATAGTTGGCGGTTTCTCAAACCCTAAATAGAAAAATAAAAGACATTATAAACTATTTGGAGGCGACTGTATCTTATCATTATATAAGATTGTTGTCAATGTTATTTTCTAACTTTTACAAACAAAGCGTAATAGGTAGAGGACGCAGTCAGAACTCCTAATATATTTAAGAACCAACCAAAGTCAGAAAAAAATGTAAAGGCAGAACCAACTAACAATGACATAACTAAAGTAGCAATTACACTACCTTTCTTTCCGTATTCAGTTGTAATAAATTCTAACAATTCAGAATTCATTGCACCTACTATTGCTAAACTAAAAAATTCATTTATATCCATAATTTTATTATTAACTTATAAACTAATTCATTGAAATATAATTGACTTTATATTTCCAGCTTCCTATAACTAAATCTTTTCCTCTTTCAATCAAAATCATTCTATCGTCTTGGCTTTCTAATAGATAACAATTTAACCTGCTATCCACAATGATCACTGCTCTATGATATCCAATATGAGCATTCGTTACTGGGTTAACTAATTCTACTGTAAATCTACCAGCAGAGTTAAGTCCATAAATATCCGCCGCATAGGCACAAAAAGCACCTGCAAAATTATCACAGTCAAAACTGTCTTCTATCCATTTCTTTTTATTCGTCCAGTCGTTTTCAATTATAGTCTTCCAAGTATCAATATCAGTAGTGTGATATTTTTCGTCATACAGAACTGGAGGCACACCTGTTTTATCTAATACTGCTGTCCTAATAATACTACCTTGAAATACTACCTTGTTAACAAGTGTTGCTTTATTAAGAAACAACTTACCTTGATTTATAAGTTGAGAACCTAAAGACCTATACAAACTGAACTTCTTTAATGTTTCATTGTTCATAGTTTTTTCTTATTTAGTGAGTAAGTTTATTATGCCAGTGATTAAACCAGCAACTGAAGTTGAGGCGATAATCCAAAAGAATTTCATTAACCAGTTTTGGTTAGTAGAAACCTCCTTTACGCTAACTTTCATATTTGAGATGTCATTCTGAATGTGGTAAAGATGGTTTTCCTTGATATTCTTAATGTCAGTTTCAATGGCTTTGATTTTTTCTTCTATAAATTTTTCCATAGTAATTTATACTGCCGTGTATGTGTCGGGGATTGTAGTTTTTTCTGTTTCCTGAGTATCTTTTTTCAAGTTCAACAAGAACTTTTCCATAGTTTCGTCTGTAACTTCAACGTCAACATACGCCTTTGACGGAGTAATAGTCACACCAACAATCAACATATTATCTGATAAAAATGTTCTAGCACTTTCAGCAATACCACTTATCCGACAAGTATCGCCAACCTTAATGCTTTCAATATCATAACCTGCACCGTCCCCAAATTTTTCAAATTCGTTATTATCCAGCACGACTAAACTGATAACTGAACGTGGGTCTTTGCTTTCTCCAATAAAACTATTCGCTATCCTATCCATAGCACCTGTGCTGTCAGCGTTCGCTTCAACTTTTCTTTCAATTCTTCTTCCAAAATCTGTGATACTTTTGCTATCTTCTAAATACCTGTAATCCGTGGCTTTGTCCCATATTAAAATTCCATTCCTTACATTTTCTAAAGAATAACCAACATTTAATGTCTGTAAATTTCCCATAGCAAAAAAATGTGTTGGCTCAATCGGTTTTGCCTTGAAATAAAATTGGTTATCAGCACCTAGTTTCCACCACCAATTTGCAGGGGCTAACTTTCTGCATTGCTCTATGGCCTCAAAGTAAGTCATTTGCTTAAAAGTCGCGTCCATAGATAATAATGTATCGTCAATCGTTGAATTTGGAGCTGATCCAAAATTGATAAACGGGATATTTCCATTTGC
>Ga0208771_1000612_pt1 | contig 21296 bp, 17 predicted proteins | sample AntAceMetag02UKX_FD_184775 | JGI IMG/M metagenome (GOLD analysis project Ga0208771, IMG submission 184775) | Saline lake microbial communities from Ace Lake, Antarctica - Antarctic Ace Lake Metagenome 02UKX (SPAdes) (version 2) | ecosystem: Environmental > Aquatic > Non-marine Saline and...
ATTTTAAATGTAGATTTTCAATGTAATCATCAGAAAAAATGATAAATAAATATTGACTTTAACTAAAAAAATTCCTAATATTATAGCAAAAATAATTAAGAAAATCAATAAATAAATTAGGGCTTTTTTCCGTATGGATTGGATTTGGTTGGGTGTTCTCTTCCTGGGTTTAATATCGGTTATTTTTTTTTCTGAAATTGTCCGCAAACACTTTCACTGGTCGATTAAAGTTACGAGAAAATTTGTTCACATTCTGACGGGAATTCTTATCGCATTGACTCCATTTTTAATGGAAAGCTCTTATCCGCTGTTATGCATTTCTGGAATTTTTATAATAGCAAATTATTGGGCAATTAAAAAAAATTGGATGCCAGGGATGCATGCTACCGACAGGATTAGTTACGGAACATTTTTTTATCCGGTTTCGTTTTTTATTCTCATTCTACTGCTGTGGAATAATTTTAAATCAATAGTAATGATCTCCATGTTAATAATGGCGATTGGCGATGCTGCTGCCGCGATTATTGGTGAGAGTATAAAGAATCCAATTCATTATCAATTTTCTGGTGAGCGCAAATCTGGACAGGGCTCATTGGTCATGTTTGGCGTTACATTACTGATAACTTTTTCGGGATTAATATTATTTGCCAGTGTTGATGATATTTCGGTTACTCTTTTACAAAGTATCTGGTTTGCCATCATAGTTGCTGTTTTAGCTACTGCTTGTGAGTCGATCTCATACCTGGGATCAGACAATTTAAGCGTCCCCCTGGGAGCGGCATTTTCAATTCATTTTCTAATCAGTCATTCATCAGAACAAAACATTTACTTCACTCTCGGAGTTGGACTGGCATTGTTAATTGCATATTTATCCTTTCGTTTTCATTTTTTAAGTGGCAGTGGCGCAGTGGCTACTTTTTTATTGGGTTCGGTAGTATTTGGAATAGGGAAGTGGGAGTTCAGTCTGCCCCTGCTGTTGTTTTTTCTTCTTTCCAGTCTGCTGTCCAAAACAGGAAAACAATGGAAGAAAAAATTTGCTGATACTTTTCAGAAAGGCGGGCAGCGGGATTTAGGGCAGGTATTTGCCAATGGCGGCATTGCCGGCATAATCGTTCTACTGTGGAATTATTTTCCCAACGATGTGTGGTATTTTTTGTTTCTCGGCTCGATAGCTGCTGTTACGGCTGATACCTGGGAAACAGAGATAGGTGTTTTTTCCCGGATAATGCCCCGAAATATTTTGGATTTTAAAAAAGTGTCTCCTGGTACTTCTGGTGGTGTAACAATTCTCGGTTTCTTAGGAGGGCTTGCTGGCAGTTTTATCATTGTGTTTTTGGGGAGTCTGGCAACTCAAAGGTATGACCAAATACCCGTTATTCTATTTTTATCAATTATCGGAGCGGGTATTTTCGGGAGTGTTGTTGACAGCATCATCGGCGCCACAATTCAAGCGCAATACAAATGTCCCAATTGCGGTAAAATTACCGAGAAAAAAATACACTGCCAGGATTATAAGACTACTTTAGTTTCAGGTTTAAAATTTATTGATAATGATATGGTGAATGCGGCATGTGCTTTGAGCGGGGCAGTGTTTGCGTGGGGAGCATATTTGTTTGTGAAATAAATATTATAATTAAATAAATTGAATTATTAATAAAATTAGTAACTATTCAACCACCGAGTCCCAGAGGACACAGAGATGGAATTAAATAAAATAAAGGTTTAATCTGTATTTGAAACGCAAATTTTAAGTTCCATGAAATCAGGATGTTATAAACAGGGATTATTAATACATTTCAACTCAAGATTGCTTAATCGATTTATTATTTAAATAATCTCTGTGATCTTTGTGGCTCTGTGGCTTATTTATTCTTACTTGAATGATTACTAAAACAAATCTAATAAGGAGAAAAGTAATATGACAACGATAGTAGATGTATTTGGACGTGAAGTGCTTGATTCAAGAGGAAACCCAACGGTTGAAGTTGAAGTGATTTTAGAATGCGGAGTAGGAGGAAGCGCAATTGTTCCTTCTGGCGCGTCCACTGGTGAACATGAAGCTGTGGAATTGCGAGATGGCGATAAATCCAGATACCTTGGAAAAGGTGTTACTAAAGCTGTGAGCAATGTAAACGATATTATTGCCGAAGAAATAATTGGTGAAGATGCGACAGAACAAATTGTAATCGATCAGATTTTAAATGAATTGGATGGCACAGAAAATAAAGCTAAACTTGGCGCAAATGCAATTCTTGGTGTATCTCTCGCAGTGGCAAAGGCTGCCGCTAATGCGCTTGAACTGCCGCTTTATCAGTATATTGGTGGTGTTCATGCTAGAACCTTGCCTGTTCCTCAAATGAATATTTTGAACGGTGGCTCTCATGCTGATAATAATGTTGACCTGCAGGAATTTATGATTATGCCTGCTGGCGCTGCTAATTTTGCCGAATCACTCAGAATGGGCGCTGAAACATTTCATTCATTAAAGGCAGTTTTAAAGTCTAAAGGCTACAATACTGCTGTTGGTGATGAAGGCGGATTTGCACCTGATTTAAATTCAAATGAAGAAGCGCTTCAGGTTATTGTTGAAGCAATTGAGAAAGCCGGCTATAAACCTGGCAAAGATATTTATTTGGCGCTTGATCCAGCTTCCAGCGAATTCTTCAATACTCAAACCAATAAATATGTATTGAAATCAGAGAACAAAGAACTTTCTCCGGCTGAGATGGTTGATTATTACGTAGGGTTAGTAGAAAAATATCCCATAGCATCCATTGAAGATGGCATGGCAGAAGACGACTGGGACGGCTGGAAAATAATGACTGATAAACTCGGTAACAAAATTCAATTAGTTGGTGATGATCTTTTTGTTACCAATACCAAAAGAATAGCAAAAGGGCTTGAACTGGGCGTTTGTAATTCCGTTCTTATTAAAGTAAACCAGATCGGTACTTTAACTGAAACATTGGACGCCATTGAAATGGCTCACAAGGCTGGTTACACCGCGGTTGTGTCTCATCGTTCTGGAGAAACGGAAGATACAACTATCGCTGATATTGTTGTCGCGGCTAATTGTTGTCAGATTAAATCAGGTTCTGCTTCCCGAACTGATCGTATCGCAAAATATAATCAATTATTGAGAATTGAAGAAAGTTTGGGTGAAGCCGCAGTTTTTGCAGGGAAAAGTGTGTTGAAAAAATAATATTTGTACCCATTTTGCCCATGAAATATTTCGTTTTTTTCGTATATTTCATGGGCACAATTCCATTGGTTTCCTATGCAAAAGAAAAAAATACAGAAAAATACCAAAGCTCATAAAAAAAAACATCAATGGAGTCCCTGGCATTATTTGATTGTTGCTGGGATAGTTATGGTGGTTTATTTTTTTCTGCAGGGTAATTATGGATTTATTAGATATTGGCAACTCCAAAGACAAAAAAAAGAATTAATTCAACAAATGGTAGAGCTAAAAAAACAGCAAAACGATTTGGAACGAGAGATTGATAGGTTGAGAAATAATTATCGTTATATTGAAAAGATAGTCAGGGAAAAGTATAAAATGGGGAAGGAGGATGAAAAAATATTTTTTATGATTCCTCCTTCAAAAAAGTAGAAAAATAAAGTTGATAAAAAATGTGGAAAAAATTAAAATCATATTTTCTTGCTGGCTTATTAGTATTGACGCCGTTAGTTTTAACCATTTTTATAATTTGGAAATTGTTTTTTGCAATTGACGGTCTGCTCCAGGGATTTATTAGCAAACATATTATTTCCAAATTGGGATTAAACATCACAGATCAACCGCTCACAGGATTAGGCTTTATTTCGATTATATTATTAATTCTATTAACAGGATTTTTTACCAGAAATTATGTTGGGAAAAAAGTTTTGTTAATAGGCAATACGATTGTATCGAAAATACCAATTATTAATCGGGTCTATATTGCTATACAACAAATAAGCCAGGCGTTTTTATCAGAAAAGTCAGAAGTATTTGAAAAAGCCGTTTTAATAGAATATCCAAGAAAGGGTATTTATTCCATCGGCTTTTTTACTCAAGATACCAAAGGTGAGGTTCAGCAACATATTAAAAAAGATGTTGTTAGCATTTTTATTCCTACTACGCCAAATCCGACATCAGGATTTCTATTATTCGTGCCAAAAAAAGACACGATTCCATTGGATATGGCGGTTGAAGATGCTTTGAAGCTCGTTATTTCAGCCGGAGCAATTGTTCCCAATACGAATACTAACATAGGAATTATTCAACAGATTTCTGATACATCGGATACATCAAAAAATATCAGCGATTAGTAATTTATTTTGTAAGTAGAATAAAAGACTCTACAAAATGTGTAGAATTAAAAAATATATTTTATTGATTTTGATGTTAAGTTGTACCTTTTCAGTTGCATCAACAATACAGGATAAAAATTTTGTTTATCAAGTTGGTTTTGGACAAAACCTGAATTCTTATCAATGGCTCACCGGTATTAGATACAGACGTCCTTTTTCAAGAAAAGGCGTGCTGGAAGTTATGGAGAATTATAATACTTCACTTATTCATTTAGGAGACGCTGATAATAAATGGAAAGATGATCAAAAATTGAATATTAATTTATTTTGGCATTATTTTCCTGCCTGGAAGTTGAAATTTTCTACAGCGGCTTTTAAATTTTCCGATAAATTTTCAGGTATTGCCAGCGACATTAATACAAATTGGGCGACTATCGGTGTTGTATGTTTGCCTTTTCAGATGATAGAATTAAATTCTCTAATTGGATATAAATATGATGCCCGTCTTGATCAAGTTGACAGGGGGGCAACCTATCATTTTGAAATTAAGACAACCGATTCTATTCCGTTAAAAGATTATTACAATCAATTTCAATTTTTAACAAAAGGGGATGAATATTCATTTCGAAAAAATAATGACGTTGAGCTAAAGTACAAAGTAAAAAAATATTTTCAAAAAGAAACTTATGATTCTCTGTCCGTACATTGGACAAAGAAACGTCGTGATAATTACGATCGCATGAATCCATTCGATATTTTTGTGGAAAGTTTAGAGGAAGAAAACCGAGGCTTTAATCATTTTTTATCGTATGATGCAGGCGAGCGCCTTCATTTGAAACTGCGGACGTTAATAAATAGCCGGCAGACAGGTGTGTGTAAATTTAAGCAACAGGATCTTGTTGAAGAGAGATCAAAAAAGGAATTTCACTCTGAGAATGAAATAGGTATTCTTTTTAATTATCATAAATTAGAATTAAATTATTCCCTGGCTTATACGACTGATAACCAAAAAAATGAAGTCCCCGATTCATTAAAATCTTCACGGTTTTCCAGGTATTTTTATTACATATCGCCAGATTATAATAGCAATAGGTTAACACTGTCTTCTTATGGTAAATATCAATTATCAAAATCTGACACTATTCAGATGAAAGGGGCGGTCAGTCTTTTTCGTTATGATACTCCAGAGAATAACATGGATGACAGGGACGAACTTCGCATGAATTTACATTTATTAGAAGTTCATTATTTTAGTCCACAATTAAAATTAGTTTTTAATGGAAGTATTAATCTTTATCACCTGGTGTATATTTTTAGTGAACGAAGCGCTAACAACAACTGGATGCGCATTTTCAGGCTTTTTCCACAGGTAGTTTATAAACCAAATGAGAGACTGACTATCTCCCAAAATATTGAACTATTGGCAAATTATGTTGATTATGATTTTGAAACAGGAATTTCGTCCGCAGATATTAGAAGTTATGTTTTTCGCCGCTTTGCAGTTTCACAAAAATTAAATGTAGAAATAACAAAACGCAGTGGAATTTTTATTAGCTATAAATTTGAAATCGAAGAAAATGGAAAATTTAACTGGGACCGATGGACTGAAATTTTATTGATGAGTCGTGAAAATCACTGGTTACGAGCAAATATTAATTATAAAATTATGAATCATTTTTCTGTTTCACCGGGCATGATATTTTTCAAGCGCACCAAAAGCAAACAAAATAATTTTTCTATAAGCTCAAGCTTGGGGGGAAATATGTTAAGTTATGGCCCAACTTTGAAAATAAACTATAGCCCTAATGAAAATTTGGATTTTTATTTTGAAGGCATGAGAAGAATAATAGAGCGCAGTGGAATGGAAAAAAATTACATAAATTATTTCAACCTAAGATTAGTTTGGTATAGGTAATTAATATGAAGGAAGAATTTTTGGCAATCGAAAACCGATCTAAATACCAGATGGTTATCAAAAGTAATTTAAATAATATCAAAAAAGTGGAACTTGTCACAGAAAAGATTGCTGATTATATGAAATTTTTGGAAGATGATAGAGACAGCATGGCGATTGCAGTTACTGAAATCGTCGGCAATGCTATTTCTCATGGAAATAAGGGAGATGTAAATAAAAAAGTTACAATAGATTTTGAGTATAAAAAAGATACGATTACAGTAACAATAAATGACGAAGGCAAAGGTTTTGATGTAAATGAAATTGAAAATCCGCTGGAACCTGAAAATCTACTTAAAGAGAGCGGACGTGGAATATTTATCGTCCGCGCTTTAATGGATAAAGTAGAATTTTTCAAGACCGAAAATGGCGCTGCCATACGTCTCACCAAAAAAACTAACCGCAGCTCTAATAATAATTAAAAATATTATAAAATTATTTTTTGTTTTTAAAAAGTGATATTCCTTCCTTAATGAAGAAAGAAAAAAATTTTTCTAACCTTCAGCAGCCTTTAACATTGGAATTATCAATTCCCGCTTTAGGTCCGATAATTCCACTACTGCTGTTTTCTTTTTCTGAATTCTATCAAGTAGAATATTTTCATCACGGCTAATAACCATAGGAGTCAGTGTGTCGGCTATTTTATTAGCCTGAAGAGAAATGGATTCGTTTAAATAGTTAATTCGCTTTTTTAGCTTCTCAATTTTTTTCTCAACAACTTGTTTCTCTTCTTCAGTTGATATCATCAAACTCTCTCCTTATTTTGATAAATGACTTGTAGCCCAAATCCTTTATAGGATTTAACAAAAACTACAAGAGAAAAATTGGAATGAATTATTCAAGCATCGTTGATTAAAAATGAATAGGAAGGAGAAGAGAATGTACTTATGGAGATACATGCTCTCTCACCGTTCCACGAGTGTTAATTTGTGATATTTATAAATTTGACCCGAAATTTATAACCACATAAGAAAATGTTAGCGCTGGAATTAATTTTAAATGAAAAACTTGTCTCGTCTCATTTAATCTATCTTAATAAATTCGTAATCAAAGATAGGCTAATAAACCCCATTAGTACAGGTAAAAGGACGAGTTCCTTACATTTACCAAAACTAACATCAACATACATTGTATAATATAATAAATTAAAATTGAATGTCAATATTTTTTTTTAATTTAAACAAAAAAAAAGCATAATAATGTGATTTTTATCAATAAAGTGGAGTATTGTGTTTGATAAATATGAAAATAGAGTAACTTTTTGAGGCAATTTTTATAAATTGTTAACAAATAAAAAAATGTTTGAATTTTTCCAAAATATTTTTAAATTACCTGGTGCCTATTAGTTGGATTTTTTCAGGGAATAAATAATGGATGGGAATAAAAAACACCAATCACTATTTACAACTTACCCAATACATGGAGGAAGTGATGAACTTTTTTAGCTTTTTAATTCTTTTATTAGTTGCTGCAATTTGTGGTAGTATCGGCGCTGCTATTGCTGGAAATAATACAAGGGGGTGTTTAACCAGTATTGTAATTGGATTGATCGGAGCGCTCATCGGAACCTGGTTGAGTAGACAATTAGGAATAAGCGATTTTTTTTATTGGTATCGAATACCTATTATCTGGTCAATCATTGGAGCGGCAATTTTTGTGGCTGTTATTAATGCGTTGACAGGAAAAAAAAGTTCAAAGAGAAAAAGATAGTAATTCTGAATTGATCAAACTTGGAATGTGGAAAAAAAATATTTCTGCTCATATTTCATGTTTGATTTTGTCAATAAACATGCTGAAAAAGATTCTATTTCCCAGGGCAGTGAGCCGCAAAATTAAACACCGAAAAACACTGAATCTCACTTAAAAAACCATTTAGAAAATAAAAAAATCAATTCGGTGAACTTCGGTGTTTTCAGTGTTTAATTAAAAATTCTTTAACTGTGAGATAATTCATTTTGAGAAAATTTTCCTAATTCGTAACAGAGCCTTTAATAAATCTTTCTTCTCCATTTTCAACATTTCCCAATCAATAAAATCGGATTCAATTTCATAGCTATGTCGATTTTTTAGCTTATTTGTTTCCCACATGCTTTCAAATTTTTTAAAAAGAAGTCCGTATTTTTCTTCGAATTCAACAATTTCACGATTATATTTATCCAAACGACTTTCAATGCCATAAAATAAAATTTCGTTTAATCTATTTTATAAAGACATTTCACCGAATGTATCTATCAGGACTTTGTAAATTTTATGATCGATCTCTATTGTATGGGGCATTTTTTTCTCCAACAAATGTTAGCAACGCTATATTAATATAAGAAATATTACAATAAAATGTCAATAACTTTTTCTGTTTTTAATAAAAATAGATTTTCTATACATCAAGCTAATAAGAAACAAAATACCTGCAAACCCCAACCCCGGGTAAATCGGCTCAATCCCCAACAAATATTCACCACCATTAAAAGATTTCGAGAATACCCACACTCCCGAAATCAAAGCGCTGCCAATAATCGAAACGATAACCAGTTTTTTATCCATTCGCAGTTTCGGGAAAAAACTTGTTGCCATGGGGATTACCAGCGCTGGTGTGCCAATCGAACCCAAATCCTTCCAGATGCGAATCACGGATTGGGCGAAATAGGCAATTACAATTGCTAATATTCCACTGATAATTAATCCGAAACGGGTGTATTTTTTTATTTTATCAGGTGGTTCTTCTTTTTTCAATCGCCACCAAATATCCCTGCCAAAGGTCATGGCTGCTAAAAACGAGTAACTGTCGATAGTGGACATTATTGTTGCTATTAGGCCGGTTAGAAATAATCCTAAAAAGACGGGTGGTAATAATTTTTGAGCGAGAACTAAATACGAGGTCACTGGGTCACTTAGATTGGGTAAAATAGCCCTGGCGTAAAGCCCGGTGAATGTGGTGAGAAAATCAAAAAATATCCAGAAGAAAATAGAGATAAAAATGCCTCGCTGGGCGACTTTTTCTGTTTTTGCCGCAAAACAACGCTGATAAAAACTTGGTTCAATCAATGTGCCCAGGGCAATAAAAAACCATACAATAATATATTGTGCGCCCTGTCCCCCATGCCAAATTAGGTGGGTAGAAGGAAGATTGTTTTGTAAAAAACTGAATCCTCCATAGGTGAAATAAGCCACAGGTAATAAAATTAAAAAGCTGAGAAACATCAGGCTGAATTGAACAATGTCAGTTTTAATAACAGATCGGAAACCGCCTATGAGCACATAGCAGGTAGAGATTAATGTTCCTATGATTAATCCCCAGATTAATGGAAGAGCGAACAAAAATTTTAACAAGACTGCCAGCATTAATATGTAGGCTGCCGGTACAGTCATAATAAAAACAAAAACTGCACCAATGAGTGAGACTGTTTTTCCGTAAGCTTTTTCAAGTTGATGCGGGATTGTGTAGAGTTCCAGTGAGCGCGCTTTTTTAGCTATAAAGATTCCGAAAATAGCTGCTGCAATGTAATAGGGAATACCAAAAACCAACCAGTTGGAAATGCCATATTTGTAAGAAAATTCACCCACACCAAGAATCCCGCCGTACCAGGTAGAAACGAGAGTAGCGACGAAAGAAGGAAGGGTAAGCTGACGTCCCGCGAGCAAAAATGATTTAATATCGCTTTTTTGTTCCTTTCGCCAGAGTTTTATTCCAATGAATAAAATAAATATAAAATAGCTGAGAATAACTAACAAATCAAGTGGGTGTAGTCTGTTCATTAGTGGATGCTTTCTATTGTATTAGATTTTTTGAGTGGAGATTTGTGAGTAGTAAAATAGGTAGTATTTTTCTTATTTTAAAAAGCTTATAAAATTTTCAACATTCATTTCTAAATCTGTTTTTATTATCTTTACCAGCAATCCTTTAGGAATTGTGCGTCCCGAATGAAATAGTACAGTTGTTTTTCTCAAATCAGGATGGACATACCTAAGATGCCCTCCCTTAGATTTCCTCGTTCTGGCAAATCCTAATTTTTCTAATGCCTGTATCAATTCTCTTGGCTTCAAATTAGGCAACCGATTCATACAGCCACCTGAACATCTCTCAAATCAATAATCTTAGGAAAGTCAAATTGTTCCCCTTCTTCAGCAGCTTCCTCAACACACATCTCGATAACATCTTTAATGTTTTCTAAAGCTTCATCCAGGTTCTTGCCATAGCTATGGCACCCTTTAAAACTTGGGCAATCAATAATATAAGTTCCGTCCTCATCTTGCTCAACGATTACTTTGAAAGTTCTCATTATGATTTCAACTCCTTAAAGTTTATAAATCTTTTATAAATTTATATTATTTTCATCAAAAATGCAAGCCATATTTTCGATTTCAGATTGTTGATTTGAGATTGACGAATTTTGTTTTACAATTTTCCAGCATTTCAAATTGGCAAAATAATTAGGGACAAAATAATTTCCACCGCCACTATTACATTAATTACCAAAATTATACTTAAAGACTCGTTTCCAAACTCAAAAAGTAATTTCGCCCGGCCCCTGGCCAGAGATAATTTTCACCATCCCAGTAGCCAGCAGTTTCATAAGTTTTATTGAGCAAATTGTTAATCCAGATACTTAATTTAACGCCACTCAATCCAATGATGTGTTTAAAATCATAAGAGAGATGGAAATTCAACAATGTATGAGCTGAAATTGAGCGTTCATCCATTTCGTTGTTGTCGAGATATTGTTTTCCAATATATTGCAGAAATAAATAACTAATTAATGGACCCGAAGAATATTTCAACTTGACATTTGCCATTGAGCCCGGAAAACCGGCAATGGTTTTATCATTGAAGTCGATTTCATCGGAGCCGATGAAATTCCAATAGTCATCATATTTTGTTTCATATTGAATGAATTTTTCAAAATAGTTCTGGCTCATCGCTAAGGCAGTTGAAAAATAGAGGTGATGAGTTAGTTTCAGTCCGAGTGATCCTTCAATGCCGCGGTGAATTGTATAATCTGCATTTCCCTTGATTGGAAACCCATCTTTATTCACCTGGCTGTAAGGAACAATTTCATTCTTGAAATCCATCCAGTATCCATTCAATTTTAATTGAAGATTTTTACTTTTGTAACCAACCCCCAATTCAAAATCTAACAATTGCTCTGGTTGGGTCAAAGGTTTACTCCAATTTAAATAATCGACTTCACCGCTGCTCTTTTTAACAGTATCTGCTTTTGCAAATAGCGGTGAAACGCCAACATCATCCGGTCCCTGCCAGACATCAAACAGATCGTCATCGGAAGGTTCTCTGTGCGCTATCGAAACATTAGCGAATAAATTCCATTGATCAGTAAAATTATAATTTGCGCCAATTCGCGGATTGAAAAAATTGTAACTAACCTCGTAGGCATGACGATCTATGCCTTTGAAATTACCTTCTTGCTTCTGCTGGAGATTGTATTTTTGAAATTGAAGATTAGCATCAGCCATTAAAGTCAGAGCTGGGGTTAATCGGTAAAGCTCATGCGCAAAAATGGTAATTAATTTTTTGTCGCCAACATAGCGGTAGTAATTATTTTCAGGCGATGTATCAGCGGGTAACTTTGCCGCCCAGACGACTTTTCCCCAATGGTCGCTATCGAAAATGTAACCATCTAAACCCAGGGTCAATGTTCCGTTATTGTGATCCCAATTTGTGCTGGTAATCCAGCCGATATGATTTTTCTCCACCCACTTTTGTCTGACTAAATTAGTGCGTTTAACATAGGTTGAGTCTGGTGAATAATAAGGAATCATACCAAAATCGTACAACTTTTTATTCGATTTGAAAGATTCATGATATCCTTTTCCGCTAATATAATAAACAGAATTTTTCCAATTTAAATTGTCTGTAAGCTGCCAATGATGATGCAGCTCATAATGCGGTTGGTTAAAATTATCCACTGTGTTTTTATAGCTAATTGGATTGTGGCGGTGATTTTTGCGCAGCTCACTTTCAGGAGATGCTTCCCAAGAAGCATGAGTTAATTCAGGTCCGCCGTAAATATTTATAAAAGTGCTTGTATTCAATGTATAGCGAGCGGCGCTGAGAAAATAAGACCACATATCAACAGCAGAATTTTCCCGGTAGCCATCAGTCAGAATTTTTGTGAACCGGGCAGATAGGGCATATTGGTTATCAATCAGTCCAGAATGGAGGTTCAGTGAATATTTTTTTGTATTGTAGGTTCCAGTTCCGGCAGAAACTTTTATTTGACGGGGCAGGTTCATTTCGCTTGTTTGAATATTAACAGTTCCTCCAAAAGACGAAGTGCCGTAAATTGAACTGCCCACGCCGCGCTGAATTTGAATATCATGAACTGAAGACAGAAAGTCAGGCATGTTAACCCAATAGACTTGATGATCTTCAGGATCGTTTAGAGGAATTCCATTAATCATTACTGAAACTCGTTTTTGATCAAAACCCCTGATTTTTAGATAGGTGTAACCAATCCCATTTCCCGCATCAGAATAGGCGTAAATTCCAGGCAGCTCGGAAATGAGCATGGGAATGTCCTGTGCCCAGTATGAATCAATAAGTTCTTTGCGCGGAATATTTACAAATGCTACCGGCGTTTCTCTTTCCTTCGCACGTGTAGCAGTGACTATCACTTCCTGCCCGGGAAGGATTTTTGGAATTAAACTGAAATTCATTTCCAATAGTTCTGAAGATACGTTAATTTCTCTTTTATTGATTTCATAGCCAATGTAGCTAACGCTGATTATGTAATTCCCCTGCGGAACGTTTAAGGTGTACATACCATTTTGGTCAGAAATAGCGCCTAAATTTATTCCTTCAACAACTATGTTTGTTCCAATTAAAATATCCCCACTATTTTTGTCGGTGATCTGTCCAGAAATATTTCCTTCCTGGTATGCAAAACTGAATTGGAGATTTAATAAAAAGAAGTAAACAAGCGCTCCAATTAAGAATTTTATTTTTAGTTTCATTTGAAATTCCTCTCTTAATGATTTTTAAATTTTTTTGTTAATTGTAATGAATTCTCTTTAACAAAATTGGCAATTTTTTTTGTAATAGTTCACCACGTAGCAAATCCTTCTTTAGATCTCAGAATAAAGATTAACGATTTACGATTTTAGAAGTATTTTAATTTTATGATTTATATTTTCCAAACTGTATCCTTTCATAAATCAAAAATCGTTAATCCTTATAACTTGTATTTAAAATGTTTGTAACCACCATGTAACGGAATTTTTTTATTGGACTCTGATATAAGAAAACAGGATTCACCGTGTTCGGTGATTTTTCCGATTTGGTAGAATTTCAATCCGGTTTGTTTTAATTTATCCAGCTTTGATGGTGGAATAGAAAAAAGCAGTTCGTAATCTTCTCCACCATTCAATGCAAAATCAACAGCATCAACTTTTAATTTTTCTCCGGCATTAATAACATCCCGATGCAGGGGAATGTCTTTTCTGTTTATAAAAGCGCCAACGTTGCTCTGTGTACAAAGATGATTAATTTCTGATGCCAGACCATCGCTAATATCGATCATTGCATTTACAATTGGAGATAATTTTAATGAAGCATCGAGCCGGCATTTGGGAGTGTGAAATTTATTTTCTAAATATGGCGCTAAAGGAAATTGATTTTCTAAAAGATTTAATCCAGCAGATGATGCACCAAGTGGCCCGGTAACTGCTAAAATATCACCAGCTTTTGCGTCGCTGCGCAGGCAAAGATTTTTTGAAGTAACTGAGCCAAGAAGTGTGATGCTGATCGTTTCAACAAAACCTTGAGTTGTATCACCGCCAATGACCACAATATTATGCTTGCGACACGATTCAGCCAGTCCCTGGTACAATTTTTCTGTCCATTCAACTGTTGTGTCCGGCGGAAGCGCAATAGAAATGACCATATAAGTTGGTGTACCACCCATAGCGGCAATGTCGCTCACATTACATTCGACCGCTTTAATTCCTATTTGTTCAGGCGTGCTCCAATTTTTAATAAAATGCTCGCCAGCAATAAGAATATCCGTTGTTACGAGCAGATATTGGTCAACCATGTTTGGTGATTTAAAAACAGCAGCATCATCACCAATACTGACCAGAACATGTTTGCTTTGAGAAGGAATTATTTTAACTAATTTTTCGATGAGCGCAAACTCACCGCCTAAATTTTTGATTTGCATTTTATTATTATTAAGACAAAAAAAAATCGATCACCAGTTTTGGGATCGATTTTTTATATTACATACTACGTTATAACCGGATCCCTACGCTGGTATAATCCAGATCAGGTTCAATGGGTATATTCTCAGTTCGCCAGCTGGTGAACACCCCATCGGGTTCTTATTGCTATTTTACTTGTCTGGGTTGATTATGTTCCCTTTTATCAACAATTCTAATATTTGAACAAAACGAAAGCGACTTTTTTTATTATACTATTTCTATGAAAAAAGGCTTGATTTTCTTATTCATTTTAATTATTTTACAGGTTGGAATTAAATGAATTTTACTGATTAAAGCAGATGAAAAAAAAAGTCAATTATAGGAATTTGAGACTTTCTTTAAATTTGAATATCAAAGCCGCAAATAGTTGAAAATAGAATATTTTATTTATTAAAATTCCAATTAGTTGATAAATATCACTTTATTTCAAAATGATTTTATTACATTGTGTTGAAGAACAGGGGAGCATGTTTTTAAAAAATCCAAAAATTAGGGACTTTGAATTCAGACCTCGATTTTACAAACCTGTAACCGATGAAGATGAAAAGGGAATTAAATTTCGCAATTTAAGACATAAGACACCGGTTAAGAGAAGATCGTTTGTGGGAATGGTTATTATTATTGTAGTACTGATGTTTCTCATTCGTTATTTTTATAAGTTGTTGAGTGATGATGAAAAAAATGCTCCTATTGAGCAGTTGAAGATTGAGATTATCGAATAGTATTAAAATCTATTTTATTTTCTTGGATGAAATTTAAAGATAAACTGAGAAGTATAAATTTTACATTAACAATTAACATCAATACAAGGAATCGATTACTTAATGAATCATTTTTTTAATGAAATTTTGAGTTCTGCTATTAAGGAAAAAATCGAAGCTTTGCTAAAAATTCTGTCTTTGGTTTTTTCAAAAATAAAAAAAGGAATTCAGATAACAGCGGATATCTTATCAACTTTGTGGATGTTTTTCAAGGAGCTGTTTATTTCATTCCCGATCAGTAGAAAATTAGCCATAATTATCGGGGGGGTTGTTATTATTGTTGTACTCGTGCTTAGTTTGATTTTTCAGCAAGCTGAAAAAAGACTGCTGGAGTCAAAATTGGATGAGATGTGCAACCTGACGGTTCAGTATCTTTCGTCTTATGAAGTAAAGGACAACCTGTTAATGAAAGATTACGACGGAGTAAAGTTGTCTGTACTTTATATAAAGCAAATGAATGTCAGCGGTCTTGATTACGCCTGGGTTATTAATCGAGATGGAGAATGTGTTGCCCATACAAGTATTGAATTTACTGAGAGTAATAAAGATTTTTTAGAGGATTGGAAGAAAAAAAAATTACTTAATATTAAAGAGACAACTTCTACAGAAACTGAGACTCATTATGAATATTATTACCCAATATTTGAGACCAGCAAGAATACAGAAGGGCAAAAGAAAGATATTTTTCTTGGTGTTGCAGGAATTGGCTTTTCCAAAGATGTCGCCATGGCTCCAATTCGTGAAGCACGAAAGATTATCTATACCATTGCGATTTTTGTAACATTATCTTCCATTTTAGGGATTTATTTTCTATCACATAAGATGGTCAAACAAATACAGGAACTTTCGGAAGGTGCGCGACAAATTGGCAAAGGTAATCTCGATGTTAAAATATCAATAAAATCCGGTGATGAGCTCGGTCAATTAGCCCGAGAATTCAACATTATGACAATGCATTTGAAAGAAAAATTGCAAATGCAAAAATTTGTATCACCGATAACGCGTAAAATGATAAAAAGGTCATTATTTTCCAATAGCCGTACATTGTCCAGCCAGGATCGTGAAGTTGCCTTGTTGTTTTCAGATGTTCGGGATTTTTCTAGTTTTGCTCTAAAACACAAACCTGAAACTGTTGTTAAAGTGATAAATATTTATCTCGATTTGCAGACTCGAATTGTTGAAGAAAAATTTGGCGCTGTGGATAAATTTATGGGCGATCAGGTGATGGCAGTTTTTGAAGGAACAAATAACCATGAAAATTTATTAAATGCTGCTGTTGCTATTCAAAAAGGTATTGCTGAGATCAATGCAAAACGTATAAAAAATAACCAGGAAATTTTGACTGTCGGAATTGGAATAAATATTGGTCCCGCGGTTATCGGAAATATTGGATCTCAAGCAAGAATGGATTACACGGTGGTAGGTGATGTGGTCAATTTAGCCTCAAGATTTTGTGATGTTGCCAAACCGGGGCAAATTATCACTTCCACTAAACTCTATTCCCGAATAAAACCTTTATACCCAGCGTTAAATTTAGGATCGATTAAAGTTAAAGGAAGAGATGAACCAGTAGAAATTTGTGAAATTAGTTATGAGAACACACTTCTATAATTAATTTCTGAAAAACGTTCTTTTTTGGGGGGTGTGAATATCAGTTTAATGACAATTAAAGTTATTAATTATAATGCTATATTTGGTTTGAAAATTATGAGCCATAAAAATGGATTTTATTTCACCATTATTATATAAGAAAATGAATATAAAGATACTTACCATTTTACTTATTTTGATTTGTTTGCTTTTTATAAACGCTGAAGCACAAACGCCTTTTTCAGAGTTTCTGCCAAACGCACGTTCTATGGGGTTAGGTTGGTCTTCAGTGGCATTACCTTCAGATCCTTCGGCCGGATATTGGAATCCTGCAAGTCTTGCGTTTCTGACAAACGATCAAATACTTATTAATATTAATGATGTTTCCCGGTTTGATGTTACTGGTTTTACAAGATTTTTTCCTCCCAAAATTGGATTAGGAATTAATATTTTTCGTTCCATGTCTGCACAATCGAAATATGACATTTCATCATTGGCTTTGGGTTTCAGAATTAATTCTGCACTGGCTGTGGGCAGCAACATTAATTTGGGTAGGAGGGAAAATGGCGAAATTTTGTCAAGCTTTGGTTTTGGGGTTTTTATGAAATCATATCCAGATTACCGTCGTGAAGTAAATTCATCTAATGTTGTTTGGAAATGGTTTCGGTCACAAGATATGAAAGATAAAATTAGTTTAGGGTTAACATTTCATAATATCCCAATTCAAAACATAAAAAATGGACAGCAGTTGCGAGCTGGGATTGCGTTAAAATTTTATACTTATGCGCCATTAATACATTTTGCTTACCATTTATCTCCTGGTAATCACAGTCTGCATCTTGGTGCACAGATGAATTTAATGAAAAATATTGACCTTTATTTTGGAATGAAAGATTTTGATGCCAAACAGATATCAGTCGGAAGTTCAACAAGTCTCGGACCATTTTCTTTAGCATTGTGTTATTTGCCTGATACAAAGCAATATTATTTTTCATTTTACTTAGCGTTTAGTGAAAAGAGTAAAGAATTAGTGCAAAGATATAAAAATAAAGGCGCACAATATGTAAAAAAGAATGACTTTATCAGTGGGTTAAAAGAATACGAGAAAGCATTGGCTTATAACCCAGAAGATGATAAATTGAATTTTCTCATTTCAATTTTAGATGATAGGGTAAATGATAGAAAAGAGAAAATAGATTCACTTTATGCTCAAGCAATGAAATTTGAAGAAAATGGATGGTATGTCAGTGCTTTTCAAGTTTACAGAAATATCCTGAAAATTGATCTAACTAATAAAGCCACTCGTAAACGTTTGAAATCTATTTCGCCAAAACTAAATAAATATTTGGGAGAACTCTATCAGCAGGGGATAGCCTATTACAACGCCAAGGAAATTAAACAGGCTGATATATTATTTGATAAAATTCTTACAGTTAACAAAAACCATAAAGGTGCAATCACCTACACAGCAAAAATTGACAGTATAAATTATGCTAATTTTGATCAATATTATTTACGTGGAAGGGGGTATTTTAAACAACGCAATTATGGGCGAGCGAACCAGGAATTTGAGAAAGCACTTACAATAAATCCTGATCACGAGAATACTTTAGAATATACGAAACTAATTGATACTCTATTGGAGAAAAAACAACAAAGAATAAAACGATTATTAGCTGAAGCGAAAAACTACGAGCGAAGAAAGTCTTTTATTAAGGCAAATTATCGTTACAAGCAAGTTCTCAGGTTAGATAAAGATAATCAATATGCCGCTGAAAGAGTGAAGTATTTAAGAAAAATTATTTCTTCAATAGTAGAAGACAAGTTTCGTGGAGCAAAGAAATTATTCAACCAGAAGGAATATTTAGTAGCGATTGCAGCTTTCAGAGAAATTTTATCCATCGAACCCTCTCATCAAGCTTCAAAAAGATATTTAAAAAGAGCACAACAGGGTCTAAATAATTTTATTGATGAACATTTCAGAAAGGCGCAAGATTATTTTGTGCAAAATAGATGGAACGAAGCTTTAGAAGAATGTAATATTGTTATTTCGCTGGATAGTAAGCATTCTGCCGCTAAATCTCTTAAGGCTGATGCCTCGCAGCATATCAGTTTAAATCAGTTAAATGAAACAGCAGGGCGGTATTATAAAAACAAGGATTATCTAAGAGCAAAAGATATTTATACTCAAATCATTGCAAGAATTCCCGATGATCAAGTGGCGAATCAACATCTTGAAGAATGTGAAAAAGAAATTAATGCTCAAATTGAGGAAAAATTTAACCAGGGATTGGGATATTATTCTGAAGGTGATTACGCAGAAGCAATTGAAGTTTGGGGAGGCGTTTTGAATTTAGATCCGAATCATAAAAGCACTTTAGAATACATTCAGAAAGCAAGGGAGAGGTTAAAAGTATTGAGCGATATAAAATGAATTGGTGATTGGTGATTGGTTGTAAAAAAGGACATATTTTCTAACAAATTTATCATTTGCAAATCCAATAAACACCAATCTACCATTCACCAATCCACCAATAACCAAATTAACAGCTAAATTGTTTCAAATAAGTAAAAAAATCAATTTCATCAGCATGCAAACCATAGTCATAAATAAAATGACTGGCTAACCATGATGCAACGATAGCCCGCAAATAATTTTCAGGCACCCGCGTTAAAATTTCTTCGATTCCGACCTTTTCTACCAAAACCGCAGGACAATGTTTTTCAACAACTGTTTTTAAAACAGTTTCATTTTTCCATAAATCTGATTTGTGAATTGAATCGGTTATCTGGTTTATTTTATTGCTTAATTCATCGCTTAAAATCGACAGCGGTTTTTTGCTATTTTGATTTTCATTCCATAACACTTCAAATTCCAGCCGTGCATTTTCCCTGACGGTTTCCAATACACCATCGACATATTTTTTGCGGAATTCTGGGATATTGCCATTTTTCACGCAAAGGTATTTACCATATTCCTCGTCGGTTAGCGCCAGAGATGCCAGCACTTCCAATGAAGATGATGTTACGCCACCTTTATTGGAAGAGGCATCTTTAAAAATAATCACTCCTTTTTTCTCCAACGCTAATCGAGCTTGCTGGGTCAGGAATAAATTTGCGCCTTCAACAATATATTTGAAATTAGGCGCGCCGTTTTCATCCAACAATTGTTTCCAATTTTGAATAGTAATAGATTTTGGACGCCCGCCGCAGGGAACGAACAGATCGGCTTTTAACATAGGGTTTAGATGAAATGTATTGCGAAATAAGATGCCATTTTCAACAATAGTACCGTCGGGTAATTTTACATTTTTGTCGTTCACGTGGACAAAGAAACCGTTTTTGGAGATTTTTGATTTATCGAAACTTTCAATCATTACTCTCTCTTTTGCCAACCGCGTCATTTCCGCCCTGTTTAGACCTTCAGGATCGAATAAAACACCGCTGCCGTCAATAATGCAGAGAGTCTTGTCTTTAGAAATTAAAATTTCATTGCTGCCTAGATCTCCGTCAGGACCGCCGGTTTGAACTTTAGTAATATCTTCTTCTTTAATTCCCAATTTGCTGAGAATACCCAGAACGTATTCATGAATAGAATTAGTTGTCATTCCGTAAATATCGTGCGGGATACCACCTTCAGCAAGCGGTTTTCCAGTTGAAATAGCTTTCCAGAATTTGTAACCTCTTATTTTTGCCCGTTGAGAAGCCCAACTCATTACTTCGGCTGTTCCCTCGTCGGGTCCGAGGAAAAGTATTTCCTCTTTACCAAAATAGTCTTTTTTAATTCTCTCGGGTTGTATAACATCCAACAATCCATCAAGATATTTTTCAAAGGCAGCTTCGCCTTTGTCCTGATATTCCAAATTCAACAGGATCGTTCCTTTAGATCCGCTCTCAGGAATATCTTTATTTTTTAGATGTTGAGTATGGGCTAAATTATAATTTTCATCGAAAATAAAGTCTGAGTTTTTATTATAAATTTGAGGGTCACGTGATTTAACAATTCGAATACCTCCCCGGGAGATGTCTTTAAAGCGGACGTGAAATCCTCTGAATTCTTTACCAAGAATCATAAAAATGCCGTATGGTTTTTGGGTATATTCAATCGTATCAAGAAAATTTTCAGGATCTAAACGAAATGCTAGTGAAGTTTTATTCCTTTTATAGAAGTTGGTTTTTAGAACAACATTATTAAAAATGAGAAAATAGCTTAAAATGGCGCGATCAATTTCACGGGGTATATCACTGAAGTCAAATTCAAAATTATCCGATTGCGGCTTACCATTAGGTGAAAATCGGCTGGCAAAATGGGAATATAGTTTTTTGATGTGATCCGGATAATCAAAAATAGTCCGCAGGGTTCTGCTCTCTGTATAGGATTCTTTTACCAGACGTGTTCTTAAGGTGCTTATGAGATCCATTAATTCAGGTTGCTCTTTTAATACTTTAGTGAGCGCAGTGTATTCATCGTTATAACTGCT
>Ga0208771_1000614_pt1 | contig 21256 bp, 19 predicted proteins | sample AntAceMetag02UKX_FD_184775 | JGI IMG/M metagenome (GOLD analysis project Ga0208771, IMG submission 184775) | Saline lake microbial communities from Ace Lake, Antarctica - Antarctic Ace Lake Metagenome 02UKX (SPAdes) (version 2) | ecosystem: Environmental > Aquatic > Non-marine Saline and...
GCGGGGCAGGGTCAAACAATCAGATCCCAAAAATCTGCTTGATCGGTTGAAGAAATATATCGGGTGCGTATTGGCCTTTATGTATGACTTTAGGGTACCCTTTGAAAACAATCAGGCCGAACGGGACGTACGCATGATGAAAGTGAAACAGAAAGTGTCAGGTACGTTCAGGACTATGGAAGGTGCAGAGCGATTCTGTGCTATTCGCGGATACATATCCACTGCACGGAAGAATGGATACCGTGTTCTTGACGCTATTCAAAATGCGTTTATGGGAAACCCTTTCATACCCGCTGTCTGCCCGGTCAAAGAGTCCTATAGCTGAGTAGTTACGCATTTCTTGGGCTTTTAGGGCGCGTTGGGCGCATCTCATCAACTGGATCGACATCATCCCAAAGGCGATGAGGCGCGCCCTATTGGATTTTTATAGATATTGTTCAATCAAGGATGCGCCGCCCTTTGGTGAACAGAAACCTTTTTATAGAAGCTCAAATAGTCCCTTCCCGAGAAGGAGGCAATAAATGGCAGGATTAGGTGGACAGCCGATGCTGATTCTAAGAGAAGGCGCTCGCAGAGAGAAGGGCAAAGAGGCCATGGCCAATAACATCATGGCAGCGAGAGCCGTTGCAGGGGCAGTGCGAAGCACTTTGGGCCCTAAGGGCATGGATAAACTTCTGGTAGATACCATAGGCGACGTGACCATAACCAACGATGGCGTCACGATCCTCAAGGAGATGGAAGTGGAACACCCCGCCGCCAAGATGGTGGTGGAAGCGGCCAAAGCCCAGAACGATGAGGTGGGCGACGGAACTACCACAGTTGCCTTGCTCGTAGGCGAACTGCTCAAAAAGGCGGAAAATCTGATGGATCAGGGTGTCCACCCAACAATGATAGTCCTGGGATACAAAATGGCCTCAGAAAAGGCGATCGAGGTTCTAGACCAGATGGGCATGGACGTCTCTGTAAAGAACAGAGACCTTCTAGAAAAGATCGCCCTGACCGCCATGACAGGAAAGCTCGCAGGATCTGCCCTCGTCAAGATGGCCGAACACGTCGTCGATATGGTCACATCTCTCACTGAAGAGAGTGACGACGGCAAGATGACGGTGGATCTGAAAGGCGGCGTCGTCGTGGAAAAAAGAGCTGGAGAGGGCATAGAAGATTCTGAGCTCATCGAAGGCATCATTGTCGACAGGAACCGGGTCCATTCCAACATGCCAAAGAAGGTGGAAAATCCCAAGATTCTCCTCTTAGGTGTTGCAATCGAATCCAAAGATACTGAGAACAAAGCCGAGATCTCCATAACCAACTCAACCCAGTTCAAGATGTTCGCCAACCGGGAAAAGGAGATGTCAAGGAAGGTCGCAGACAAAGTGATCTCGAGCGGCGCTAATGTGGTTTTCTGCCAGAAAGGTATCGACGAGATAGCTCAAAGCCACCTGGCAAAATCTGGCGTCATGGCTCTTCGAAGGATCAGGAAGACCGACCTTAAGAAGCTGGCCAAAGCCACTGGAGGCAACCTGGTGACTAACCTTGAAGAGCTCACCCCCGAAGACCTTGGCGAAGCTCTCCAAGTCGAGGAGAAGAAAGTGGGCGGAGGCGCTATGACCTTCGTGACCGGATTTAAGAAAGAGGGCATATTCTCTTTGCTTCTCCGGGGTGGAACTCAGCAGGTGGTAGACGGGCTTGAGAGGGCTCTTGACGATGCCTTGCACGCAGTTGCAGCCGCCATTGAAGACGAGAAACTGGTGGCCGGCGGCGGAGCTCCCGAGGCAGAACTCTACTTGAGGATCAAAGAGTACGCATCTTCCTTCAAGGGAAGAGAGCAGCTGGCTGTAGAAGCCTTCGCCGAGGCCTTGGCCGAGATACCAAAAGCACTTGCTGAAAACTCCGGCTTTGATGCCATCGACAAGCTGACAGACATGAAGAGCAAGCACGAGGCAGGCGAGAAGACCTGCGGCCTGAACGCCTACACCGGTGAGATCTCTGACATGTGGAATATGGGTGTGGTCGAGCCTCTTAGGGTCAAAACCCAGGTGATCAAGTCTGCAACTGACGCTGCCAACATGATACTCAGGATAGACGACCTCATCACCTCCAAGAGAACACAACAACCCGCAGGAGGTTCACCTATGGGTGGTATGGGCGGTATGCCCGGCATGGGTATGGGTGGCATGCCTGGCATGATGTAACGCCTCTTTTTAGGAAACCTGGCTAAAAAATTCGGCTTTTTGAGATTGGCTCGGTGGTTTTGCCGGGCCAATCTCAAGTGTCATTCTTTTTTGGTTATAGTGTTTAACGATACCTTTCGGACAAATGTTGAACTCGTGAGAGTTCAACATTTTGGCCTATTCGTATCGTTAAGCACAAATCTCGACTATATCCTTTCGCCGCCGGGCTATTTCGATATTGGGCTAGAGATCATCTTTTTGAGCACAACCCAATTCTACCTTACAGCCAACCTTTTTGGGACAAAACAGATACATCCCGATCTCTGTTCGAAGTTGCCACACATCCCTATTCTGATTTGTCGGTAGTTTCGAGCGTGTCCAGATAATGTTGGATCTTAGCCCTCATGTTCAATGCTTCGTTGTTGGCAGGGTCCAACTTGACTGCCTGATCGAAGCATTTTAACGCTTCTTCATGTCTTCTCAAGGCCAGGAGGGAGATTCCCTTCACCATCCAAGCTGGCAAAAAGTCTGGGTTCTGCTCTGCAATCTCTCCTGCAAGAGTGACCACATCCTCGTATTTCTTCATCTTGGAGAGGGGCGCAAGCTTGTTGAATTTGTAACTGACCTCATCAGGCTCAAGTTCCAGCATGAAGTCGAAAAACTCGATCGTCTCCTGGAACTTGCCATCGTCATAGATGGCCCCTGCAAGATCGTTCCAGTTCTCGGGATCGTTGAGCTTGGTATCTTTTTCAACGCCTTCACGATAGGCATCTTTGGCATCCTCTTCTCTTTTCAGGGCTCGGAGAGTTGTCACCTTGGAGATCCAAGAACGTGTATGGTCTGGTTTGACTGCGATGGCCAAGTCGAAGTAGCTCAAAGCTTCATCGTTATTTCCTTTGAGCGATCGCATCCCTCCAAGAAGTGCCAAAACATCTGGATTCTTTGGATTTAGTTCCAACGCCTTTTCTGCCGCCATCTCGCTTTCTTCCAAGAGCCCTGACCCCAGGTACGATACAGCGAGCTTTTCCCATGCAGCTGCGTTGGAAGGGTCCTTTTCAACCAATTCCTTGAAAAGTTGTACTGCATCTACAAACCGATCGGTGTGCAACAAAATTATGCCTTCTTCGAACCTATCTATGGCCACCTTAAACGCCTCCAAATCATTCTCGAAAACACGGTCGTATGAACCCTGAATTATAGTCCTGAACGTCGAGTTTGACACTTATCTGATTGCGCGATAAGACGATGCCGACCCGGGAAACCACCAGCCTTGCAGCAGATCGCTTCGTTGGGAAACTGCATTGAGTATCAGGTCTTTTAAGGTTCATGACTATATAGTGTTCGACGATAGATGCAAACAGGCCAAGTCTCAAACTCGTAAGAGTTACGGCATTTTATCATTCGTGGTTTTTTGAAACATTCCCAAATCCATATTTTTCACAGCGACCAAAACCTCCATTTATCCCCGGCCCCAATCCCTTATCGGAGCTGTCATTAATGGCGATTCATCCAATTGAATTTCGTTACGGAAACCCCGAGATGAAAGAGATCTGGTCAGAAGACTACAGGTTCCGCTGCCTTTTCAGAGTGGAGGCGGCCCTATCCCGGGCCGAAGAAGAACTGGGCCTGATACCCAAAGGCGCGGCAGAGGACATAGTTAAAGCGGCCGAAAAGACCCCACCAGACAGAGCAAAGGAGATCGAGGACCAGATCGGCCACGATATGATGGCTGTAGTCCTTGCCATGGCCGAAAACTGCGAATGGGCAGGCGAATGGGTCCACCTGGGCGCAACCTCAAACGACATCCTGGACACGACAACGGGGTTACAGATCAAGGCATCTTTGGAGATCTTGGACGAAAAACTAAGGCAGCTGCTCCGAGTTCTTCTTGACCGGGCGATCGAGAACAAAAACCTAGTCTGCGCCGGAAGGACCCACGGCCAGATAGCGGTCCCCACGACTTACGGCCTTCGGTTTGCGATATGGGCATCAGAAGTCTCAAGACATATCGACCGGCTGGAGCAGCTTAAACCCCGCGCAGCAGTCGGCAAGATGAGTGGTGCCGTGGGAACCCAGGCAGCCTTTGGAAAACAGGGCATGGAGATCCAAAGCAAGGTGACGGAATGGCTGGACCTAAACGAGGTCGACGTCTCAAACCAGGTTGTACAGCGTGACCGGCACGGCGAGATGATATGCTGGATGGGACTTGTGGCATCCACTCTCGATAAAATCTGCGTCGAGATCAGATCTCTCCAGAGAAGTGAGATAAGCGAGGTCCAGGAAGTCTTCGGGAAAAAGCAGGTGGGATCCAGCACCATGCCTCACAAAAGAAACCCGATAAAGTCAGAACAGGTCTGCGGCCTTGCAAGGATCGTGAGGGCTCAGATCGAACCAGCTCTCGCCAACATACCGCTCTGGGACGAAAGGGACCTTACCAACTCCAGCTGCGAGAGGATAGTATTTCCTGAGGCGTTCATCTTCACAGATCACCTCTTAAAGTTGACTGCGAGGATAATCGAGGGGTTGACGATCAGAAAAGACCAGGTCGAAAAGAACCTCAACCTTCTCCAGGGCCTGAACATGGCCGAGGCTGTGATGGTAGAGCTTGCAAAACGTGGTGCCGGAAGGCAAAACGCTCACGAGATCTTGCGGACCTGTTCCATGACCGCCTTTGAGGAGGAAAAGACTCTGGCCGAGGTACTCTTACAAGACAAGACCGTAACCCAACATCTCTCACCCCAAGAGATCGAAGAGCTTCTCGACCCTCACCGGTACACAGGAACCGCAGCAGAACAAGTAGATCGGCTGGCCGAAAAGCTGGAGCCTTACCTGGCGTGAAGTTTCGGGGCAAGGAAGAACGAAAAGAGAAAAAAGGGCTAGAAGGGTTGAAGGGTGGACTTGAACAGACAAAAATTGAGCAGAATTTGTTGAAAGGGCCACCCAGAAACACATTTAATTTCCTGGATATGATCTGTTGGGGCAAATCAGAGCCGAGGAAACCGTTTATCGAAGTTTTGGGATGGACCTACGCTAAACGGAACGTTAGGATGATAAGGTAAATGGGTAGGATGAAAAGAGACACGAGATTAGGACTAAGAAATATGACGAAAGGACTTCAACCCGTCGCAAGGTTGCTAAAGCTAGGTTATCTTCTAAGGGATGAGAACGGCAAACTCTTGGATGCTCGATCCTCTGTGACCTTGATTATCGCAGGCTCTGTCAAGATTATGGTAGACACAGGCCTTACAGGAGAAGAAGTCCTCATACAGGATCGATTAGCTCAGTTCCAAATAAAGCCGGAAGACGTGGACTTGGTTGTGAACACCCATTCCCATCCAGATCATTGTGGTAATAACCACCTATTCAAAAAAGCTCAAATCCTCTCCAAGGACGACTCTGACCTAAAAGAAGGCGAGGCCATCGCGCCTGGTGTTTGGATCATGGAAACGCCAGGACATTCTTTTGACAGCATATCGGTGGTATGCGAATCCACTTATCGGGTGGTTATGGCAGGCGACGCCCTTCCCATAATCGGCAACTACCTTAAATGGGTCCCTCCCGGTCGTCATGTGGATCGTAAAAAGGCCATGGAAAGCATGTCTCGGATCGTTGAATTGGCCGAAATTGTGGTACCTGGCCACGATAAGCCCTTTCTCGTGAGTAAGAAGAGGTATACCGATCTTTGAACAGTTCGAGTATTTGCACCTTTATTCAGCATTCTTGATCTTCCATGCTAAAAATGCTCTCTTGATATCGCGCATATGTAGCAACATAAGATGCAAAATGCGAAAAAGGCAATCTATTAATAGTAAAAAATGTAGATGATACGCGAATGCAGCTAAAACTTACAACAAAAGAGAAGCTGGTTCTGTATGGCCTTGCCAGATATCCAGGACTCAGCGACATCGATCTGGCTTCGAATATAGGGGTGGACAGATCTACTATATTCAAAAGTAAGCGAAAGTTCAAGGAATGGCAGCTAATCCAACTTCTGAATGCCCCATCTGGAATTGCAGTGGGTGCCGAGCTCATGACTGTGGTCTTTTCCAAATACGAGCCCTCTGCTCCCGTTGAAGTGAGACGAAATACCGACGAGTTCGGCCGGTGGGTAAACCATCCCAACTGCGTATTCCATGCAGCCACAGATACCGACTCGGTATCGATCATATACTCTAAGAGCTACACTGACTTCAAGAGCGTCTTTGACCCTGTCATGGATGGATATAGAGATGAAGGGTTCGTTGAGGACATTAACTGTTATCACTATCCCTTTGAGCTTACCAGCACCTCTTGTGACTCGGCCCTTGCAGTGGACAACACTTTCGGGCTAGAAAGGGCAGATCTGCAAGATGAGGCCCTCTTAGAGTCGGGTGGATCGATCACACCAGCCAAGTTCACCGAGAAAGATAAACTTGCTTTATACGCCTTCGTAAAGTACCCAGGCCTTTCGGATCTGGAGCTTTCTAAGAGGACTGGGATCTCCAGGCCCACAATATCTGGCAAGAGAAACAAGTTCTTCCAAAGCGGCATGTTGAGCAGACAAGCTCACGTTGACTGGCAGAAGGTTGGGTGCGAGCTGATGAGTTTCTATCACATCGATGTAAAACCGAGGGCAACTCAAGATGACTTGATGAGCGTCTACACTTCATTCAGGGGTATCGGTGCAGCCCTTTTCAACTACATCCAGCCAGGTGAGATCTTTGGGTCCTTCCTTTCTCAGTGCTACATCGAGATGAAGAACGGAATGGATAAAGAGGTCAGAAAGCTTACAGAGAAAGGTCTGACCCAGAATAGGCCCATGCATGTCATAATGCCGCTCATGTCTCTCAAGGTCAACAAGATCGACTACGCCCCCATGGTCAAGTCCATGCTTGACGTGAAAAAAGAAATATGATTGGCCAGATAGCCGTGATCGCCACCAGGGCCGATCCGGCCAGCTTCAACATTGCCGAGAGGTTGAAGGAGCTTGTCAGGTGGGACGATCAAGGCAACTATCTTGCTTGCGAGAATTACAGGCTTGTCATTCTTGATGGGCCGCTCATCACTCTTGAGCGCCTTGAAGATCGGCTCACAGATCTGGGGCTGGACCCCGATCTTTTGGTCTTCGCTTCAAGGCACCAGGCCAGAGATGAAGTGCCACGTCTCTGCTGCCACTTCACTGGAAACTCGAGGGAAGCCACCATGGGTGGTGAACCCTGCAGCCTATCGGTTGCTGCGCCGGCCCCTCTCAAGTCCTTTCTGTTAAGTCTAGAAAATATGTTAGATAACGCGCCCATAGATGCATCGTTGGCCTTGCTCGAAGGCTTTGGGATAACCGCTGAGGCGACTCATCATGGCCCCACTGATCTGGAAACTCCTGCTCTCTTTGTCGAGATCGGAAGCATGAAAGAGGTTTGGCCAAACAAGGCGGCGGGCACGGCAGTGGCGCGTGCCATATTGGACATCGAGGATCTAAAATCGCCCATATTCTTGGGTTTTGGTGGGGGGCACTATGTCCAGCGCCAGAACCGTCTGCTCAGAGAGTCTGGGATCTGTTTTGGCCACATGTTCTCTAACTACCAGATGGAGGATATGAGTATCGAGCTTGTAAAGCAAGCGCAAGCGAAGTCTGGCGCGTCATATGCTTATCTAGATAAAAAGTCGCTTCGCTCCGCCGCCAAGAGGAATCTTTACGAGATATTGGAGCGGTTGGGCATCGAGATCATGAACGCGAAGGAAATAAAAGATAGGTTCCCACTGGATGGGGAACCCTGAAATCCACCGTTTTTGGACCGCTACAATTCGCACCTTCAAAACGTTTCTGTCGCGATCTTGGTGAATCTTTGCTTTACCCCCACTCAATTTTGTTTTCTTTAAACCCCATAACCTTGATCAGCAAAGCCATATGCCTGAACTAAACTTTACTTGATTTCCGATCAATCAATCTTAAGAATGGGTAAGAGTTATATACGCTTCCTCGGCCAGATATATTCTCTGGAGGCGGCCTTTTTAGGCAACAAAATGTCGTTTCCAACAAAACAGATATGGATAATTCATTATGTTGGCCGCATTATTAAACGGACCTGAAAAGCTCTCAATCGAGGAAGTAGAGACACCAACATGCCCCGCCGGGGGCCTTCTTTTGAGGGTGAAAGCGTGCTCTCTATGCAGCACCGATGTCAAGATGATTCGAAGTGGCCAAAAGGATCTTCGCTATCCTCGAATCCTCGGCCATGAGATCGCCGGAGTCGTAGAAGAGTGCCGGGAAGGATCTGGCTTTGAAGAAGGTGACCGGGTCCAGCTCTATCCTGGAATTCCATGTGGAAGCTGTCTTTCTTGCATGAATGGCGCTGAGAACCAGTGTCCTTCAGTACAGCTCTATGGGTTTAACAGAGATGGTGGCTTTGCAGAATTTGTTGCGGTTTCCGAAAGATCTGCCCAAGTTGGGATTAATCCAATCCCTGAAATGATTGGGTTTGAAGAAGCTGCACTTTCCGAACCTTTGGCCTGTTGCATCAACGCTCAAGAGCGAAGTTATGTCGGCGAAAATGACTCGGTCCTGATCTTTGGGTCAGGGCCGACTGGGTGTCTTCACGCCCTCCTTGCTAGAGACAAGGGTGCAAGCCAGATTATCATGGCAGAGCCTCTAAAGATGCGACTTCGTCAAGCAAAGCAAGCCAAGCCCGATCTTTCCATCAACTCCAGCGAAGAAGACGTACGAAAGTCAGTTTTGGATTTCACGCATGGTAGGGGCGTCGACGTCATAATTCTGGCAAGCAGGGACGTTTCCATTGACGATGATCTGTTGTCGCTCCTCGCTCCGAGAGGCAGGATCTGCCTATTTTCAGGATTGCCAGAGACGAGGGCGCACTCTTGCATCAATCTGAACAAAGTTCACTATCGAGAAGTTCTGATGACTGGAGCTTACGGCTGCACCAGCGCTCAGAACAGAACGGCTCTTGATCTGATCTCTTCTGGACTTGACGTGGGCTGGCTGATCACCGAGAAGATCTCTTTGAAGAGGCTCTGGGATGGGGTCGATCATGCAGAGAGGCGCAAAGGTATGAGGGCGATGGTCACCGAGTTTAGATGATTCTGATTAATCCAAAAATATAAAAAATTTTCAATTATAGTTGGGAACCGATTAGACGAGTCTAATCGGTTTTCGCCAGAATAGTGTTTAACGATACGACTAGGCCAAATCTCAAACTCTTACGTGTTAGAGATTTGTCCGAAATGTATCGTTAAGCACTATACTTTCAAGATTAACATATTGAAATTCTGAAGGGTATCTATTGGAAAATAATGTAAAGGCTTTTGGCTCTAAGTTGGACGATCTCATAATGGGAAAGAACCTCTCCAGAGGAGTGGCAAGAGATATGTTCTCCCAGGTTCTCATGAACGAACAATCTGAGGCTCACCAAGGTGCCTTTCTTGCAGCCATAACCGCCAAAGGCGCAACTCCCGAAGAGATTGCAGGAAGCTGGGAGGCCATATACGAGCTTGATACTGCAAAAGTATGTCCAAGGGTTCCGGGGCTAGTCGAGAACTGTGGCACTGGAATGGACTCGCTACAAACCTTCAACATAAGCACTGCAGCTTCAATAGTGGCAGCAGCAGCTGGCGTTCCCATTGCCAAACACGGATCTCGAGCCATAACTTCTCGGTGTGGAACCGTTGACATTCTGGAAGTGTTGGGGGTGGACGTGGAATGTGATCTAAACCTGGTCCAAAACAGCATCGAGCGAGCGGGGATTGGCATCTTCAATGGGATGAGTCCAAAGGTCCACCCCGTGGGACTTGGAAGGATCCTTTCAAAGATTCGATTCGGCACAATACTCAACATAGCAGGTTCTCTTGCAAACCCTGCACGGCCAAAGTACGCGGTTCGAGGCGTTTATTCTGAAGAGCTTGTTCTTCCAATCGCCCACGCCATGAAAGAGATCGGCTACCTCCGGGCCATGGTGGTACACGGCCAAAGTCGGGACGGCTCAAAAGGGATGGACGAAGTATCGCCCTTTGGCAAGACCTTTGTAGCAGAAATTTGCGAAGATGGCGAGATTTTACAATACGAGCTTTTGCCTCGCAACTTTGGAGGTGAATCTGTCTTTGGGTTTGAGCCTATGGACGAAGACGCGATCCACTCTGCAAAAGACCTAACCGAAGAGGCGATCAACTTCCTCAGTGTGATCTGTGGCAAGGAAAAGGGGCCACGAGAGAATGTGATTTGCATGAACGCAGCCCCGATCCTCTACATCAAGGGGCGGGCAAAAGACCTCAAAGAGGGCTTTTCGATCTCAAAGAAGATGATCCAAAGTGGCAAAGCCTTCAAGAAGCTGGGACATTGGGTGAGAGAACAAAACGCCTCTCCAAAAGACGGCACAGAACGGCTCAGGGCCCTGGCGGAAAAAACTCTGGACTAGGTTTGAGATTTTTTTGGGTGAAAGGCATTGTCCGAGATGATGGCACCCTTACACACCTCCTTCTTCTCCGATTGAGACGCAAACAACTTGGTGAGGTGGGGGCCGATCGGATCGGATTGGGACAGGATCAGATCAGGCCCTCTACATCGATCGAACATGCGGGTAAGTGATCAAGAAGTAGCTTTATTTTCTGGAGTGTCTAGGATTTGTGATACCTTCTCCAGGTAGGCTTCTAGGTAGGCTTCGCAATCGTCCCACCCAACCTCGACCCCCAGATCGGTCATGACCTCTTGGAGCTCCCGTTTTACTTCCACCCATGTGTACTTGTTCTCAGATTGGCAAAGAGCGGTCATGAGTCGGAGCGTGGGAACGAATATCTTCCTAAATTCAGATCTTATGAATATCATGAAAGGGTAGGACATGTCCCGATAAACGTAAGATCTAAGCTCTGTTAGAAGCTTGTATTGACCTATACATGGGTCCTCGTAAGGATCTTCAATCTCTATCTCCCAGTGTCTGCCCAAGTTTTTGTAACCTTTCTGGATTATATCATCTGCGTAACGCTTGCCACGTTTTTCGTCATCAAGCTCTGCGACTAGTTTGTAGGCGGTGAGTCTGGATCTGAGAAGCTGGATCTTAGCCTCTTCGAAAGTCAAGCTCATGTGGAAAACCTTTAGGTAATTTTCCAGATGGATCAACCTGGTCTCAGGATCGAAGGTGACGCCCATCTCAACGCACCTCTGAAACTCGGACTTGACAGACGGATTGCAACACAGAACAAAATTCCGGATTAACGATTCGTGACCTCGCCATATTCAACTATATATATCATCGGAGTTTAAGACATTTCGGATCGGTGATAATAGTTGGCAGAGGAAAAACGATCGAGCACATCGTTCTTTTTGCTGTCGGTTTGAGCCATAAGTTTATAGAGAAGACCGTCTTCCAGGCTTATCTCAGAGGAGATTGATGTTGCCAGTTTTATTGGAAATCATGCGACCTGGAAATTGCTTTATGGCTAGCATCGCGGCCCTCATAGGGCTATTGATTGCCAATTCCAAGCCAGAAATCTTCGTAGTCGCTTTGGTTTTCTTGGCAGTCTTTGTAGTCACTGGCGCAGGAAACGTGGTGAATGACTACTTTGATAGAAAGATCGACTCTATCAACAGGCCAAATCGGCCAATACCAAGAGGCGCGATAAGGCCCAAGGCCGCATTCAACTGGGCACTCTTTCTCTTCGGCTCTGGATGCGTTTTATCTTATTTCATCAACAATCTTGCTCTTGCCATAGGCATCTTCAACTCAGGGCTGTTGTATCTATATGCCCAAAACCTCAAAACAACGCCTTTCGTGGGGAATTTATCGGTAGGATATCTCACAGGCTCGACTTTCCTATTCGGGGGCGTAGCAGGAGAAAACGTAAAGATAACGGTCTTTCTATTCCTCCTTGCATCGCTGGCAACAGTGAGTAGAGAGATCGAAAAGGACATAGAAGACGTAGAAGGGGACAGAGCGAGCGGGGCTAAGACCCTCCCCATCATCGTGGGCGAAAAAGTCTCAAGCATTTTTGCGCTCTTCTTCGTGCTCGCAGCTATCGCGCTTAGCTACCTTCCGCCTTTGGGGCAGGCATACCTTGCAGCCGTCACCGTGGCAGACACGATATTTCTGGTTGCGGCCGCTCGGATAATTCAGGGCGAGGCCACCAAGGCCCAGCACGCCCTCAAAATGGGAATGGCCGCGGCCCTCGCAGCCTTTCTGGTGGCGGCAGTCTCAGGCTACTTGTGAGAAGTAGGCCACGACCAAGACAACACCGTCGCCTTCTTGGAGTTGCTTTGTTGTCTTTGGCTACTTATGAGCAAAGTAGGCTACGATTGGTCCATCCTCTGAATCGCCCACGGAATCGATCTTCACAAAGCCATACCTTTCGAACTGGACCACCTTGCCCAAATCGTCTTTTATACCCGATTCACCAATCCCAAGATCCACACCACTTGATCGAAGGACCCTCACCGAAACTCCGTCACAGGGTGCCCAATGGATGATTCGAAGCTTCATCTCCTTTGCCTGCCCAGGATCGGCGCCGATGACTTTTGCCCTTGGGGGATCCAGGTTTAAAACCTCCAGGTTACAAAGGTCCTTCAACCGGAATCGGTCTCCTTCTTTTAGGTTTGCAAAATCCTCTTCAGGTACGAGAAGGGGCGAATCCGCCGGAATCACCCTTATCCCCATATCCTGAGTTGGATGGAAAGGTGCATTGGCAACTTTGGGCATATCGCCTTCGATATCGAGAGATACGGGATCCTTGACGAAAAAGCGCCTTTTTGCCTCTGGGTCCACCATCTTTCGGTTCTCGGCATAAATGGTATCCATGCTGATGCTGATGTCAGTTTCGCCCACACCTAACTCGATCATGAACTTCTTGAGCGCCTCAGACTTGATCCCTCTTCGTCTCAAAGCGGTTACCGTGGGCATGCTAGGATCGTCCCAACCCGAGTACTCGCCTGCTTCTAAGGCTTTTCTGAGAGCGCTGGTGCTAAAGGACCCAAACTGATGGATCTTGATCCTACCCCAATGAATCGTGACTGGATAGCTCCAACCCATGTGATCGTAAAGGTACCGTTGCCTCAGTTCGCTATCCATCAGGTCTTTTCCCCTAATGATGTGAGTTACGCCCAAAAGGTGATCCTCGACACCAGACTCGAAATCAAGGAGCGGCCAAACTCGATACCGATCACCGGTTCTTGGGTGGTCTGCTGCCACAATCCTGAATGCAGCCCAGTCTCGAAGCGCAGGATCTTTGTGAACAATATCGGTCTTTATTCTGAGGACTGCGTCACCTTGCTTTAACTCGCCTTCCAACATCCCTTTCCAAAGCTTCATGTTCGTCTTTGGATCTTGGTCTCGGTGAGGACAAGGCTGAGCTGCGTCTTTATGGCTCTTGAAAGTGGCCTGATCGCAACGGCAGACGTAAGCTGCGCCTTTTTGGATCAGCTCTTCAGCCACCTCGTAATATCTGGGCAGACGATCGCTAGCGATCACCACCTCATCGGGGGTGGCGCCCAGCCATTCGCAGTCTTCAAGATACCAATCATAAGCCTCGAGCATGGGTCTTTTGTTGACGGGATCGGTATCGTCAAATCTGAGGATGAAACTGCCACTATACCTTTTGACGTACTCAGAATTGATTATGATCCCGCGCGAGCTTCCAAGCGTGGGCGGTCCGTTGGGGTTTGGGGCAAATCGCATGATTACACCACCGTCTGCCCCCCCAAGTGGCGGAAGTCCCCTTGTTGGCTCCTTTTTTTCACCCAGCTCAGCCAGTAGCTCTGGTGCGATTTCTTCCAGACGTCTTTGCCAATCGTTGGGACTGGATGCTGCAACCTCTTTTAGAACCAAAGCCACTATGGGCGTGATCTCTTTGGCTTGAGAGCGAAGCTCAGGATGTTCACCCATGACTTTTCCCATGACTGCACCCACTTGTGGAGCCGCCTTATACTTCACGGCATTCTGAAGGGCGTACTTCTCTATGATCTCCCTGATATCATCGGCCATGCAATTCCTCACCTATCTGGTCAGATCTTAAGTCTTGTCCAGAGCGTCCCGTATCATGTCTTGATGATCAAAGGCCAGAGGCGGAAGGTCGTTTGGAGTAAATCGATGGACTGACCTTGCATCGGACCCCGCCTTAAGCTCGCCTTTTCCTATGGCAAGATAGCATATGGAGACAGTATGACCCCTAGGATCACGATCGGGATCTGAATAGACTCCCACGAGCAAAAGGTCAGCGATATCGAGTCCGGTCTCTTCTTTCGCCTCACGCAAGGCCGCATCTTCCGTATTTTCTCCGATCTCAACAAAGCCACCTGGCAAAGCGTAATGTCCCTCGTAAGGGGGCCGGTCTCTCTTGATCAAGACGATTTTGCCACCAAAGAGGATTACTGCATCGACAGTTAGCATTGGGCATCTCAATCTGATCACCACCATTATGTGGTAGCTAGTGTAGGGTGCCACCGAAAGGTATATATTCGACGAACGTCGTATGGCCCACTGGCAAAGGTCGATCTGAATTTAAGATCTCCCTCCTTTACCCTACATCCAAAATCGGCTTTTGCTCTATTTTCTCCTATCATCTTCACAACCCAATTTCAGGACGAACGCAGTAGGACCCCCCCTACTTTAGTGGGGGGAGGAATGCGTTCAAATTTGCGTAAACTAATATAGAGTTTACCTCCACGAATGGAGTTATGCGTGCCCAAGATTGCGGAGCAAATCTTGGAATCCGACTTCCACTCGATCTGATATTGAAAGGTTTGTATGGTGCAAGCACCGTCCCTACCTCCCAGGACTGTTTAACCGGCACCCTTAGAGCCTGAAACTGAGGCGGCATTCCAGGGTAACTATAGTGTTCAACGATACCTTTGAGCCAAATCTCTAATTCGCAAGAGTTTGAGATTTTGGCCTATTCGTATCGTTAAGCACTATTCTGGCGAGGACCAATTAGTTCCATCTAATTGGTTCTTGACTATAAATTCTTTCGTATCGGCTCCCGATCTTGTAAAAATCCTCGATCGGGGATCTGGTCAACCGGGGCACATTACATGCCCGTCACTTTAGTGGCGGGTAGTTGACCCTGTAACCAGATTTAACGTGTCGGGTATGTCAGATGCACATATCAGATATACCTTGACATCTTCAAGAGCAGCCTATGCCTTTTTGTGTTGTTAAGATTGGCGGAAGCTTAATAGGCCAGTCAAGAGTGATCGTGAGCCGTCTGATAGAACAGTCAGATAAATGCGGTTTTCTCGTCGTTCCAGGCGGTGGCCCTATGGCCAACTTGGTCAGATCCCTTTTCAGAAGGTACGACCTATCTCAAGAGACTGCACACTGGATGGCGGTTTTGGCAATGGAACAATACGCCCATTTCATGGCAGACGGCACAAAGGCCAAACTAACTCAAGAGATCAAAAACTATCCACAAGGCGTCAAGATTCTGTTGCCCTACAAGATGCTCCTTGAAGACGATTGTGGAATAGAACACAGCTGGGATTACACCTCTGATTCGGTGGCGGCTCTCGTCGCCTGCAGGCTCGGTGCCTTTATGGTGAAGGCGACAGACGTCGATGGAGTCATGCTGAATGATCGAGTTGTAGATGTGATCTTTGCAAAAGATCTCATGGAAACGAGGACTTGTATAGATCAAGGCGCATTGAATTTGCTGAACAGTTGCAGTGGGCGTTGTCGTGTCTTGAACGGCAAAGACCCTCAAAGTTTCATCGCGAATATGATAAATGATGTGGGCGGAACCCTTATAAAAGGGAAGTGACCACGTCGAAAGGGTCCTAACTCGCGGGAAACTTTATAGCCTGGGATCGATCAAACCACGTAGAGGGAATAAACATGACGGAAATATCAGAAAGATGCATGTCATGCGGAATTATGTTGGTGGGGAGTGGCAGCGCTAAGTTCCCTTGTCCCAACTGCGGTGAAGTCGTATTGAGATGCAACAGATGCAGGAAGCAGAGCAACCCTTACAAATGTCCTAACTGTGGATTTGAAGGTCCTTGAGGTGGTCTGATGGGTGAAGTCGCTGCGAAACTTAAGATCATGCCAGAAGGCACTGATGTGGATCTAGAACGGGTACGCAAAGATATTGAGAACATCATTCCTGACGGTGTGAGGATTCACGCCGTTGTGGAAGAACCTGTGGCCTTCGGGCTCAAAGCCCTGATGGTAGCGGTGATCATGGCCGAGAACATCACCGGTACCGATGCGTTGGAAGCGGCCATTGCCAAGATAGAAGGCATCCAGTCTGTAGAGGTCGCAGAGCTGGGACTGCTCTAAAAATCCCTTTTTAGCGGTGGGCTTGTAGATCAGGGGTAGATCGCTACCTTCGCAAGGTAGAGGCCACGGGTTCGAATCCCGTCAAGTCCATTCTTTTTTCCGGAAATGCTTGTGATCTAAAGTCCCACGCAGCTAGTGGACGTGCGCTGGCTGTACACTGGTGTTTTGTGAAACTATCCTCGAAAACTAGGCTTGTGCAGACCGAGCGAAGAATCGGCAAGTGGGAGGCCTATTTTTAGATCAAACTTTTGAAATACGTTGAGATCAAAGCTTCTATGCATAGGGGTGACTTTGGTTTGAGCAATATATTGAGATTGATCTTATCCCTCTTCGTCATGATGTCTCTCGCCATCAGTTGCGTCTGTTTCGAGACAGATGAAACGGGGAGGGTCCAAGTGACCGAGATGGCAGAGGCAACAGAGATCGTAGAAATGTCGAAAGTTGGCAGCTTTCAGGAAGAATATCATTCTGTCAGCCTTGGGGGCGCTGACTCGGTCCGAGTCTCCATCGGGATGAGGACCGGCGAGATGAGTATCTCGAGTGGTTCTGACGATCTTTTAAATGCGGTGTTCCTGTACAACGTGGCCGAATGGAAGCCAGATATCGATTACAGGGTCGAAGAAGGTCAGGGTGATCTGGCGATAAAACAGCCCAACGAGAAGATCATAACCTTAAAAGACGACGTTGTGTACCAATGGAACCTCGGCTTCGATGAAACTGCTGTGACGGATCTGAGCGTGAAACTGGGTGCATGCGAAGCCAAGCTCGACCTTGATAACACGTCTCTGGTGAGTTTAGATATCAATTCGGGGGCTGGCGACTTGAATGTAAACCTTACTGGAAACCAGTCTTTGAAACGTCTCGATCTGAGGATGGGCGCAGGCAACGCGATATTGGACCTGAGAGGTGACTGGAATAAAGACATGGTGGCGAAGATTCAAAACGGGATTGGAACCACCACCTTGAAGCTTCCAATTAATGTGGGCGTAAGCGTTACCCCTCGATCGGGACTTGGAACAATCACGTACGAAGGCTTAAGACGAGAAGATAATCGCTACGTGAACGAGGCCCAAGATCAGTCTGACATCACCTTATATATAGAGATAGATAGCGGTGCTGGAAATATCGTTTTGGAAGGTTAGGGGAAGGAAGAATGTTGCGGCCAGAAAGCAAAAGGATTATCCCCCCCTAGGATGTAGGCCAATTGATGGAACGCAAGCCTTTGAGGAGAGGCTCGGTCAAAGAGGTCTACGACCTTGGCCGAGAGTTGGAGTTCAGGTTCACGGATCGAATATCCGTCTTCGACAAGGTGATACCAAGCCTCATTCCCAACAAGGGAGAGACGCTTTGTCGAGAAGGAGTTTACTGGTTCCAACGAGCCGAGAATATGGGGATATCCACCCATTTTGAGAAGTTTCTTCCACCCAACAGAGTTCTTGTGAGGAAAGTGGACGTGATAAGCCCCGAAAATATCACATCCAATACAAAAAACTGCCTGATACCGCTGGAAGTCATATGCAGATGGTACGTGGCAGGGTCGCTTCACGATCGGGTCAAATGCGGTGATATTAAACCCCAGGATATTGGGTTTCAGAGTGGCCACAGAGTGGAATATGGAGAACCTCTGCCAGAGCCCTATATCGAGGTTTCAACCAAGTTGGAACGAGTGGATCGTCTCCTCGACAAGAAAGAGGCGTTGGAGATATCTGGCCTGAATCCTTCTGAGTATGACGATATCAGAGAGATCGTGCTCAAGATAGATGAGGACATAAAAAGAGAGGTGGAACCCCGGGGCCTCATTCACGTGGACGGCAAAAAGGAATTTGGATTCGATGAGGATCGAAACCCAATGGTGGTGGATGTTTACGGGACCGCAGACGAAGATCGTTTCTGGGCCAAAGATCGCTACGAAGAAGGGGAATTTGTCGACCTGAGCAAGGAATACGTCCGACAGTACTATCGAAGAATCGGGTACAAAGATTTGCTTTACGGTGCAAGGGACGCAGGAAATCCCGAACCAGACATTCCGGCGCTGCCCGAAGATGTGATCGATCAGACCGGTCAGATCTACGTCAAGCTATTTGAGATGATTACAGGTGAACGGTTCGAGAGATCTGCCTGATTAGAGGCGGGTAACGGAGACGAAAAGAGAACAAAGGCATACCCTTTGGTAAGATATTGGGTCAGCGTTTTGCACAAATCAAATTGGGTGCGGTCCTGTTTTGTTGATCTTTTGGAGTCTTACTAACTTCACCGATCGAAGTTCAGGGTCAAGATTAAAGGTGAAGCAGTTTGTCAAATGGGGGGGTGGGGGGTCTACATGAAACGAGTGATACTTGTGATCGTCCTTGCAATAGCAGTCTTTGCCGGTTGCATCGGAAACGAGGCAGCTCCAAGCGAGGAAGAAACAAAGTCGATGGTCTCAGAGGCCATAAAGAATGTGACGACTTACAAATTCAGGATAGATATGGATCAGGCGGTCCAGTTCAACAATCTTTCGGGCGAAGGGTCAGTTGACGGTGAGACGATTTCTTTGGAATGGGTTGGCGTGGTTGATCTTATCCGGCACAGATCTTGGGAGACCACAGACCTTGCCAGAATGCCTCTAAAATCTGATCAGAAGTTCAACCAATCTATGGAAAGCTACTACGTGGCGAACATAACCTACCAAAGGGTGGGGACAAACTGGATCAAGCTGAGACAGTCAGATCCTGAATACATCATGGAAAAGGCAAACCAGGTGAGCCACCTAGAAGAGATCATCGATCGATCCCAAATCGAGTTTGAGACGTCTGAGAAGGTCAATGGGATTGATGCTTACCGGTTCAAGGTGATACCCGACGATGACACTGCTTACGGAGTGATGGCAGGGCAGATAAGCTCAATCGATCCCAGGCTGTTGCTCATGATAAACATGACTGGGCTTTTCGAAGTTGGAAGTGATATGGACTGGACCGTTTGGATTGCAAAAGACACTCACGTTCCCGTCAAAAGCCAGATTAAAAGCAGTTATGTGGCAACTTCAGATGTTTTGAACCTGCCAAAAGGGGCTGCTGAAGATCTGAGCATAAGGTTCGAGACCTTGGAGGCGAGACAGTTTAGCGATTATGGGACGTCCCTGAACATAACGCCACCTGACGTGGCCCTGAAAGCTCCATTTCTCTTGCCTCCTGCACTACCGACTGGGACGAATGCCACCTTTTCGGCTTGAACATGGAGTCCGGAACAAGTGATTTTGGAAAGCATCCTGGAGAACAAAATGTGGTATACTACAATTTCATGAACGTGGATACTTGAAATTGGGATTTAGCTATGTCTAATGGTGCCGTTTTCTTCCTGAAGGACAAACCTGGAATTGCGCTCTTGGCGGTGAGAGATCTCGATTTGGCTTACGCCTCTAAGGTAGCCAAGGTGATCGATTCTACACTCTCCCACACCATCAAGATACTCTCTGAGATGGAAAATATGGGCTTGGTTCGGTCTCGGCCTGAAGGCAGAATCAAACGGTTAGAGCTGACGAAGAAAGGAGAGATTGTGGCGTCAGCCCTTTCTAATCTCATGGAGGTTTTGAGCCGTTCAGGGGGAGAATGGAAAAAGATGGAGCAGTTGGAAACAGTGGCCTTGGAGGCGAAAGGTCTCACCAGGCAAGAGGCGGCATTCAAGGTGGGGCCACTGCGAAGGGATCTTGCACTCTTGAAGGGCGAAGACGAAGAAGAGGATCTGCGCAAAGCTGCAGAGGTGCTGGATCAAAGAATCGTGGCGATGATATCTGGTTGATCTAGCGCTCCAGCTTTGGCACCTCGTTTTTTTCTCATATGAGTATTTCCATATGATTTTTGTATAAATTTATTATCATATTTATATCTCAGCAACTACATATCTAAGTGAAGCTCCAATTTTATGAAGATAGATCGTAACTATTCAGGTACCATGATCAGCACCAGTAGCCGCAATTTACAAGATGCTTGTTTGGCCGCCAACTAAACTGATTTTTTTAATTCGTGGTCATTTGATATCGTTTTTTGTTCTGATACGAGTCTGTGGCCAGATTACCCTGAACATCTAAAACCAATATCTTCCGACCGATTTTGGGTACCTGAGTAGTTACGATAGATCTTGATATCTAAGGCCCTTTTACTTAATAACTCTACTTTCCAAGTTTTGATTTTTGCATACATTTGCCAGATTGTAAGCTGAATTAATGCTATTTTTATCGGAATATATGAGGCGTATTTAATTCCGTATGGTTCTCATATTATGCGAGACGCAAAGGTAGTTTATAAGCTGGGCGCGACCGAGGGAAAACTTGGAAAGTAGAGTTAATAACTCTACTTTCCAAGTTTTGGTTTTTGCATACATTTGCCAGATTGTAGGCTGAATTAATGCTATTTTTATCGGAATATATGAGACGTATTTAATTCCATATGGTTCCCATATTATGCAAGACGCAAAGGTAGTTTATAAGCTGGGCGCGACCGAGGGAAAACTTGGAAAGTAGAGTTAATAACTCTACTTTCCAACTTTTCCAGATCTTGATAATATATATTTTATAATATTAGCTACTAGACAGTAGCATGTATAAGGTTGTCAAAACACCATCTCTACTTGATCCGTTTTTAGATGAGTTCGCCGACTTGTTCACCAAGCCCAGCTACAGTTCGTTCTGTAATTTGGTCATCGCAATAGCTGTATGTGTTAAGTCTAAAACCATATCTAACCTTCACGAAACAATTTCAAATAGTAATGTTAAGAAGAAATCGCGCTCATCATACAACTGGTTTTTTGACAGTTCAAAATGGGATGAAAATAAGGTAGCTCAACAGAATGCCAACCTTTTCTTCA
>Ga0208771_1000618_pt1 | contig 21197 bp, 12 predicted proteins | sample AntAceMetag02UKX_FD_184775 | JGI IMG/M metagenome (GOLD analysis project Ga0208771, IMG submission 184775) | Saline lake microbial communities from Ace Lake, Antarctica - Antarctic Ace Lake Metagenome 02UKX (SPAdes) (version 2) | ecosystem: Environmental > Aquatic > Non-marine Saline and...
CCCCGGGTCATCGTCAAGGGCGACGGCTGCTACTGCTACGACGCCGACGGAAATAAGATACTCGATATGTTCCCCGGCTGGGCGGTTAGCGCCATCGGGCACTGTCACCCGAAGGTCGTCGAGGCGATAAGGCAGCAGGCCGGCGAACTGCTTCACATAGATAACACGTTCTACTCGGAGCCGCAGGGCAAATTAGCTCAACTGCTCAGCGAACGCGCCTTCGGTGGCAAGTGCTTCTTCTGTAACAGCGGCGCCGAAGCCAACGAGGCTGCTTTGAAACTGGCGCGTCTGCATACGGCGCCCGAAAAATACAAGTTCATCACAGCAGAAGGCAGCTTTCACGGCCGAACCCTTGCCACGCTTGCTGCGACGGCCCAGCCCAAGCACCACGAAGGTTTGCTGCCGCTGCTGCCGGGCTTTTCCTATGTGCCGTTCAATGATATTGCCGCGCTCGAGGCGGCTTTCAGCGACGAGGTCGCGGCTGTTATGGTCGAGCCCATACAGGGTGAAGGCGGCATAAACCTGGCCACTGTCGAATATCTGCAGGCAATTCGCCGACTGTGCGACGAGAACGGAGCGCTTTTGATATTCGACGAAGTGACCACCGGAGTCGGCAGGACGGGCAAGTGGTTTGCATACCAGAATTTCGGAGTCGAGCCGGATATTATCACGATGGCCAAGGCCTTAGGCGGCGGCGTCGCGATAGGCGCGATGATGGCCAGTGAAGAAGTGGCTGCGTCGTTGGTCCCGGGCAAGCACGCTACCACGTTTGGCGGCAACGCGCTGGTCTGTGCGGCTGCGGTTGCGGTCATCGAAGCAATAGAATCCGAAAACATGCTCGCCAACTCCGTCGAGCTTGGCGAATACGCTAAAGAAAAACTGCTGGCGTTGAAGCAGAAGCATTTCATTATCGACAGCGTCCGCGGCGTGGGGCTGATGATAGGCGTTCAATTGACGAGCCCCGGCGCCGAAATTGTCGATAAATGCCTGGCCGCCGGCCTGCGAATAAACTGCACACAGGGGACGGTCCTGCGATTTATGGCGCCGATGAATGTTACGCGCGAGCAGATTGACAAGGCCGTTGAAATACTTGACAGCGTTTTGACAGAGAGTGCGAAATGAAAGACTTTGTTTCTATAAATGAGTGTAGCGGCGAGCAGATCGAAGAGTTGCTGGCTGAGAGTATGTCACTGAAAAAGTTCTACAAAGCAGGCAACTGCGATCTGTGCCTTGCCGGTAAGAATCTTGTTATGCTTTTTGAAAAGCCGAGCCTGCGAACGCGGATGAGTTTTCAGATAGCTATGACCGATCTGGGCGGCAGCCCGATTTACGTCAAGCCCGAAGACATCGGCGGTATCGGCAAGCGCGAACCGATCAAGGACATGGCCCGGGTAATCAGCCGATACGCCGACGGGATAATGGCGCGGACCTTCGAGCACAATACTGTCACCGAACTTGCGCACTTTGCGACGGCGCCTGTGATAAACGCGCTGACGGACTGGTCGCACCCCTGCCAGGCGATGGCCGATGTGATAACTATCAAGGAGCATTACGGCCGGCTCGACGGCATAAAGATCGCTTTCATCGGCGACGGCAATAATGTCGCTCGTTCGCTCGCCTTTGCCTGTGTCAAACTCGGCATGAAGATGGTGGTCGCCTCACCCGCCGGTTATGAACTCGACGACGAATCAATATGGAAGGCAAATGAGACGTCGGCGGAAAGCGTCTGGCAGATCAGCGACCCGGTTGAAGCTGTCACCGGCGCCGATATCGTCTATACCGACACCTGGGTCAGCATGGGCCAGGAGGATGAGATGCAGGAACGTCTCAAAGATTTTGCCGGTTTTCAGGTCAACGCAGAACTGCTAAAAGCCGCACCGGCGGCAAAAATCATGCACTGCCTGCCCGCCCATCGAGGCTGCGAAATCACCGACGACGTAATGGAATCGGACAACTCAATAATATTCGACCAATCCGAAAACCGCCTCCACTTCCAGCGAGCCCTGCTGAAAAAACTAATGAGCTGAAGGAAAAATGAGCTATCACAAGATTATCATAGGCGATTCGAGATTCATGAAGGAAGTGAACGATAAATCTGTGCATCTGGTCATTACTTCTCCCCCGTACTGGCAGCTAAAAGACTACGGAAACGGCAACCAGATAGGTTTCGATGACAGCTACGAGGAGTACATAAACAATCTAAACATTGCTTGGAATGAATGTCATAGAGTTATGCACAAAGGTTGCCGCCTGTGCATCAACATCGGCGACCAGTTTGCCAGGTCTGTTTATTATGGCAGATACAAAGTTATTCCAATAAGAACAGAGATCATAAAGTTTTGCGAGACTATCGGCTTTGACTACATGGGAGCAATCATTTGGCAAAAGGTCACGACGTGCAACACTACCGGCGGAGCGACGATAATGGGATCATTCCCTTTTCCAAGGAATGGCATTCTCAAAATTGATTACGAGTTTATTCTGATCTTCAAGAAACATGGCAAAGCACCCAGACCGAACAAAGATGCTAAAGAACAGTCGAGGATGACAACAGATGAGTGGAACCGGTTTTTTGTCGGACACTGGAACATTCCCGGCGAAAAACAAGATAAGCATTTGGCGGTTTTTCCCGAAGAAGTGCCGGCCCGCCTAATCAAAATGTTCAGTTTCGTAGACGACACGGTGCTTGATCCGTTTCTTGGCAGTGGCACAACGTCCCTGGCGGCCAAAAAACTGGACAGGAATTCAATTGGTTACGAGATAAACCCGGAATTCCTGCCCGTCATAGAAGACAAGTTGAGTATCCGTGAAAAAGGGATGTTTGAGGATGCTCATTTCGAGGTCATCAAACAAAATACGCCGAATGTAGACTTCAAGGAGGCGGCCGGGCGACTGTCTTATACGTTCAAAGATCCGGTTAAATTCGATAAGAAAGTTGACCCAAGGAAATTACAGTTTGGTTCGAGAATTAATGATCGCAGTTCCAAAAGAGAAAAATATTACCGTGTTAAAGACGTAATTTCTCCGGAGTGCTTGATTATTGGTGACGGGTTAAGAGTCAAGCTCTTAGGTGTGAGGAAAAAACCGGAGACGAGCGATCAGGCGATGGAATTCTTGAGGAACAAGACACAAGGACTAAGAGTTTTCATGAAGTTCGATGCGGCCAAACATGACGAGGACAACAATCTGCTTTGTTACCTGTACCTCGAAAACAAAACGTTTCTTAACGCACACTTGATAAGAGAAGGTCTCGTGGATGTCGATACTTCCGTTGACTACAAACTGCGGACTAAGTTCCTGGCCGACCAAAGAAAGGGTGGCAATGGCAAAAGAATGGATAACGGGCAGAGAAGGCAAAAACCTCAAGTTCAAAAGAGAGACCCTGTTAAATTACGGGATGAATCGTTGGGGTTTGAATAAAGCACACAGTGTTGGCCCGACTTCGGAACTCATAAGGAAGTGCGCACCCGGGTCGTTCGAAAATTGGGAAACATTCTACTTTGATAATGCCCAGCAGAAAAAGCGTGAAGGTCTCCGCGTTACGAGAGAGGACATAACGGATTTGGGACGAAAACTGTATGTGAAACTTTCCGAAGTCGTTCAGAACGAACTCGAATCAATTGAGGAAGAAGAATGCATTGATTATGCATACAACCTCGTGCTAAACAGGACATACGAAGGGTACAGGGCGGAAATTGACACCGTATACGGCCAACTGCAATCGATTTTAGGCGTTAAGATTGATGCTGCACCTGATGAATGGGATAGGACATACAACGTAGATTTTCACATTCAAATTGGCGACAGGTACATTGGGCTTCAAATCAAACCTGTGTCCGGCATGGCATTGGATCAGTACCAGTGGGACAAGATGCACGAGATTAACCACAAGAAATTCAAAGATAAATTTGGAGGCCAGGTATTTTTCGTTTACTCGGTCAAGTCATCCGGGAAAAAGAAGAAAATACTCAATACCGAAGTAATTGCAGAAATTCAAAAAGAGATCATGCGACTACGAAGCTGAAAAGAGCATTTGTATTATCTGAAAAGGAAAAAGAATGATTAGAAGAACATTGATCGTACTGTCAGTAATCTGTATCGCCGCAACAGCAAGCGATTTGGCCGGGGCGCAGATGCCTGAAGGCGATAGCTTCAGTAATTCGATCGGCATGAAGCTTGTCCGCATTAAGCCGGGCTCGTTCAAAATGGGCCAGTTGAAAAGGCTCGTGCCGGAAGTGTTGCCTGAAATCGAAGGCGGCGACCGCGGCGGTCTTTTCGATCTGCAAAGTAACGGCGACTTCGACGAAAAGCCCGTCCACACGGTCAAGATCACAAAACCGTTTTACATGGCGACTCTCGAAGTAACAAACTTTCAATACGAACTGTTCGATCCCAGGCACAAAGAATTTCGCGGCAAGAACGATCTTTCGACAGACGACGACGAGGCCGTGATTTATGTAAGCTGGTACGATGCAACGGCGTTCTGCCAGTGGTTAAGCGACAAAGAGGGCATGACCTACCGTCTGCCGACCGAGGCCGAATGGGAATACGCCTGTCGCGCGGGAACAACCACCAATTACCACACCGGCGACGTCCTGCCGGAGCAATACACAAACAAGCCGGGCAACAGTTGTCTCGTCAAGACGAAGATACCCGTCGGCAAGACGGCCCCGAATGCGTGGGGACTTTACGATATGCACGGCAACGTCGAGGAATGGTGCTACGACTGGTACGGCTCGTATAAGAAGAAAAGGCAGAAGGACCCGGTCGGATACGTCGATGGTGACTTCCGCGTATCGCGCGGAGGAAGTTTCGGCACGTTTGCATATTTCCTGCGTTCGGCCAACCGCATGGCGACACTACCGACCGAAAGACAATGGGCGACCGGTTTTCGCGTAGTGATAGGGGAATTGCCGAAGACCAAGCCGTTGAAGATGCCGCCCAGGCCGGACCATCAACAGAGGGTAATCCAGCGCGACCCGGAAACCGTCAAACAGGGCCCCAACCCTAACAAGCCGTATTTCAAAGGCCCCCGCAAGTATATGAAGATAGCACCGGGCGCGATCGGACCTCTTTTCGCCGGTCATAATCACAGCCCGATGATAACGGCTTGTCCCAATGGCGATCTTATTTCGACATGGTTTACCTGTGTTTCGGAAAAGGACCGCGAGATGGGTCGAGGCGGAAGCAGGCTTCGCTGGGGCAACGAAGAGTGGGACGATGCTTCGGTTTTCTGGGATGTTCCCGACAGAAACGACAGCGTCTGTGCATTGTGGACCAACGAAAAGGGCAAACTATATCATTTCGTCGGCACCGATGTTGGAGCGACATACGCGTATCACACGCTGGGTTTGCGGACCTCGACTGACAACGGCGCAACCTGGTCGAAGGTGCGCACCTTTAATCCCGAACATCGTTCTCCGCCGTCGCGTTCGCACGGCCACTGGCTCAGCGGGCCGGTGTTCAGAGCTAACGACGGGGCAATCACATTTGTCACCGACGGCTGGCCTACGCTTTGGTACAGTTACGACGAGGGAATGACATGGCAAGGCTGTGAAGGAGATATTGTAGGCAACCACCCGGGCGTGGTGCAGTTGCGCGACGGCAGGATGCTCGGATTCACCCGCGGCGGCGACCTCAAGGGGCGTGTCATTAACTTTGAGTACGACGATCTGGGCACGACCAGGGTTTTTACGAACAAGAACCGTCCGTACTGGATGCCTAAATGCATTTCGGCTGACATGGGCAAAACGTGGACAAAGACCCCGAGCATTTTCAAAGATGTTGGCGGCGGGCAGAGGCTGGCAATGATGCGACTGACGGAAGGACCTATTGTCTTTGCAGGGTTTGCCGACAGGGGCATCCTCATCACCGATAAGTCCGGCGCGAGGCGAGAGGTTACCGGGCTCTATACAGCGTTATCCGAAGACGAAGGCGAGACCTGGGCGGTCAAACTTGTCACCGACGACGGGCCGGGCAGACCCGGCATGACAACCAACGGCGGATACTTCGCTTTCAGTCAGCGAAACAGCGAATACCGCGGGTACATGTCTGTATGCCAGGCGTCGGACGGAATTGTCCACCTGATTACCAGCTTCTCACATTACGCGTTCAACCTCGCCTGGCTAAGAAGGCCCAACGAACCTCTGAAGTACCCGCCGATTCGCGTCAAGCACGAGATCGAGACATTCGACGGACCTGATTTCGATCTCAAAAACTGGGAGCCTTATCACGGCCACGGCGGCGGATTCAACGGCAAGGGACAATTCACGATGATATCGCGTTCGCACTTCCAGGGAATGAACCGACTCATCGGCGAAGGCTCGTTCGAGATGAACCTTTCATTCAAAAACATCTCGTACAACCAGCGCGGCAAAACGGCTTCCCCGGGAATCACGATCTGGATAAAGGACGTGATGATGCGCCGGCTTCACTTTTATGTCAGGGATGATCGGATTGATTTCAGCCTCGCCGAAGAGGAAGACCCAATGCCCTTCCCGGGAGGTCGCGATAGTGCTATCAAATATGCTGTGCCGCCGACGTCCGCCAAGCTCAAATTCACTTACGATGAAAACAAGAAGCAGTTCCGGATATTCTACGGAATCAACGGCGGCGAAGCTATCAACGAGATGTCACAGAGCAAACAGGGCGTGTATCTGAGAAAGCCGCTTACAGAATCAACGGCGGCTTACATAATGTTCAGCAACGGCCAGGTCGACCTCGACCACTTCGAAATCAAGCCGTTGTAATCGGGACACGAGACAACGGGACACGTAAGGAGTTTTGAATGCATATCATACCGGCAATCGATTTGATAGAAGGCAAATGCGTCAGGCTCATCCAGGGCCAGTATAATCGCCGGATAAATTACGAAGAAAATCCGGTCAAGCAGGCGAAAGAATTCAGCTTGGCCGGCGCCAAGTGGCTGCACATCATCGATCTCGAAGGCGCAAAAGCCGGCAAGCCGGTCAACACCGACGCCATAGCCGCAATAGCAGCCTTGAAAGAGCAGAAAATCGAAGTCGGCGGAGGCATCAGGGACGAAGATTCGATTAGCCAACTGCTCGATATGGGAATAACGCGGGTGATAATCGGCACAAAGGCGGTCAATGATTTCGAATGGTTCTCGGAAATGGCACGCAAATTCGAAGGCCGGCTGGTGCTCGGCCTTGACGCGCGAGGCTCGAAGGTCGCCACTCACGGCTGGACGCAGGAGAGCCCCAAACAAATGCTCGAGTTCGCCGCCGACGCGGCCAAGCTCCCCCTGGCTGCAATAATATACACCGACATCAGCAAGGACGGCATGATGTCAGGCCCGAATTTCGAACGAACAGAAGCGCTCGTCCGCGCCGTAGATGTCCCCATAGTCGCTTCGGGCGGAGTAAATACCATCGATGACATAAAGAGATTAGTCAAATCAGGCGTCGAAGCAGCCATTGTCGGCAGAAGTCTATACGAGGGGACGCTCGATCTGGTCGACGCAATCGAAGCGACAAAGTAAGACGCCTAAGATCACTCAGGCAGCTCGAATTTGTAGCCTATCTCGCGGACAGTGTGAATGAAAATCGGTTTGTGCGGATCCGGTTCGATCTTGTTGCGAAGCGTAGTGACAAACCGATCAATACTCCGCGTACCCACAAAGCAGTCATAACCCCAGACGGCATTCAAAATCTCATCACGCGTAAGCGCCCGCCCCGGCTTCCTGACGAAAAGCTCAAGCAAATTGAATTCCTTCGGCGAGAGTTTGACTTGTGTTCCGTTGCAAGTGAGCTTTCGCGCCGAAATATCAAGGCGGCACCGCCCAAATTCGTAGACCTGTTTCTGCGTTTCTCTGCTTCGCCGCAAAAACGCCTCGGCGCGAGCGAGAAGCTCTTTTATACTGAAAGGCTTGGTGACATAGTCATCTGCCCCGAGATTCAGCCCCAGCACAATATCCGATTCCTGCCCCTTAGCAGTCAGCATTATAATCGGCGTTTCAATTCCCTCCCGGCGAATCAGCCTGCATATTTCGTAGCCATTGATTTTCGGCAGCATAATATCGAGCAGAATCAAATCAGGTTTGCCGTCAAGAGCGGTATTGAGCCCGTCCTCCCCATCGGCTGCGGTCAGTACGTTGTAGCCTTTGAACTCGAAATTATCCTTGAGCCCCCGCAGCATTGCAGGATCGTCTTCGACTATTAAAACAGTTTCCATCTGATACGATTATCCTAATTTATAGCTGCCAGCTTAATCGTAAACCTGCTGCCCTGCCCGGGCTCGCTGTCTACCGAAATTGCACCTTTGTGGGCGTCGACGATAAACTCAACAATGCTCAGACCAAGCCCGCAGCCGCCGGTATCCCGCGACAAACTGCGATCTACCTGGTAAAATTTCCTGAATATCTTCTTAGCCGCCCTTCGTGATAGACCTACGCCGTTATCCGAAACGCAGAAACAAACCGAACCATTTTCGCGAAACACCCCCAACGCAATCTGCTTGTCATCACGCGAATACTTGTATGCATTATCGAGCAGATTCAACAGCACAGTGACCATAGCATCCGAGTCGGCCAAAACCTCCGGCAGGTTCTCATCGACACTCGTATCAAACCTGCACCGATCTTTGCCAAATCTGGCCTTGACAGCTTCGGCCGCCCTGCCGGCGATATCCGCCGGGTCGGTCCTGACCATCTCGAACGACTGCCTGTTTCGCTCCATTCGCGAAAAGGTCAGGAAATTATCTATCAGTCTGCTGAGCCTTTCATTTTCTTTTGCGGTCAATCGCAAATACTCTGTCACCTGCTTGGGATCAGTGTAGTTGCCTTCCAGAAGCGTATCCACCAAGACGCGCATCGAAGCCAGCGGCGTCTTCAACTCGTGCGAAACGGTGGCGATAAAATCATTCTTCATTCTGTTAAGCTTAATCTGTTTGCCCACGGCCCGGGCCGCCACACCGCCGGCGGCAAAGACCAATCCAATAACCAGCACACCCGCCCACGTATAAACAGCAACCTGCCGGCTCGAAGCCTTCTCGAAAATGTCGGCTGCCTTGAAATACAGTTCAATCTTCCAGCCGGGAAAACGCTCGCCCAAAAATGCTGTTACAAAGGGCATGCCTGTTGGCTCCGGCGCACCGGCCACTAAGCGCTGCGAATCATCTAAGATTCTGTAAACCGCATCGGAATCGGCAAAGGCTTTTTCATAATCGGCCAAAGCCGAAGCAATCCTCTCCCTGCCCGACAAAAGCAACGCAGTGCGCCCGCCGCTTTTATGATAAAGCCCGTAAACAACTTCCCTGCCCACTTGTAGCCTGCGAAACCGACCGACCTGCCAGTCATCCAGCGCGCCGGCGGTGGGAAAGTACTCGGCAATACGCACCGACCGCTCCTCGGCAACCATCAGCTTCTGCAGCCGGGCCATTACAGGTTTGATGTCACCGTCCAGGGAGGGTGCCTGGGCTGCTATTATTTCAAAAATTTTTCTCGCCAGGAACAAATTATTGTCCGCCGGCATCGCCGCACCGACACTGTTGGACGTATACAAAATCGCAGGCAACTTTTTAAGAGTCTCTTCGAATAAAGGCGCATATTTCTCGTTTCGCCGGAGATACTTAATCAGCAACAAACGCGCGTTGCCAATAAGGGCCAGAGTCGCCGGGTCGGCCTTGTCTTCCAAAGGGCTGAACGCCACCTGCCTGCACACCTCGACAGCCTCATCGGACCGATCGAGTTTCATCAGGCACCGGCTCTTGCCGATAAGAGCCTTCAGCCGAATCCGGCTATCATTCGACTCGGCCATCTCTTCGTAGACTCTCACGGCCTTGGCATAGTTGCGCGCCCTGAATTCAATCTGCCAGACATCGGCAAATCTCTCGGCCGAGGCCGTCGGCGGATCGAGGTCCTCGGCGAGCAAAGGATAAACGCGATGCCCGTCGTCTCCATAAATAAGGACACCGTCATATCCGCATTCAACAACCAGCGAACCCAGCGATTCGTAAGCCGATGCGTTTGAGATTTTTTCGTCTAAAATTCCCTGGCTCTGGCCGCAGATTCGGTCGGTCTTCTCGCCAAGGTCGGCTAATTCTTTCTCATAGGTGTTGATGACTATTTGCCGGGCCGCCAATTCCGCATTCTTGACCGCCTGATTCATAAACCAGAGCAGACAGACCGCCGGCGCAATCACTGCCACCGCCAGCAGTAACAACACCGGCCTTAACTGGCTGTAACCAGTTTCAACTTTCGCTCTGCTTGTCAACTAAAACCCTTACTTATTCTAAACAGCCGTTTCAGTATTTTATCAATCGAATCCGAAGTTCGTACTTAGCTTACCATTGCAGATTTGCCCCTGCCAGCGGATTAATCGAAGCCGCCTCAATTGCCAGCAGATCCGAAACATTCTCCCACCACTTGCGGTAAGCTTCCAGTACTTCCTGGTGTATCTCGGGCGAACTTTCATAAGCCTCCAATTCATAAGAGCTGACATCCTCTCTCGAACCCCGCACACAAACCGGGTTAAGCGTCAGATACCTGATTCCACTGGAAGATGAATCGGCCTGCGCCTTTCGGACGGCTTCAAGCAGCCACAGCGCCACCATCCCCTCGCAACCCCTGCCGCTGATACGCGACGAAATAGGATTCGACGGAAGCGGCACAACTGTTGTGCTCTCGCCCAATTCCAACAGCGTGGGGACGTCCGACCAGGACCAATCCACAAGAGCGTTCCAGACTTGTCCTTTAAAGGCATCTCGGGACAGACTCCTTAGCTCTTCCTGCCTTTCTGCTGGATCGACTTTAACAGCAAACGATGCTTCCTCGGCCTCTGCAATCACCTCGCCCGTAGCACCGAAAAGCTGTTCGACTTCTTCTTCAGCCAACGCCCGGTTAAACAGCGCCGCCTCATCGATCATCCCGCACCAGAAGCCGCCGTTGTGGGCATCGATGCCGCCGATGTAGGCCTGGCCCTCGACTTCTGTGACAAAATCACCCTCGGCCGATTCAGTAAGTGTTCCGTTTTTATAAATCATCACTCTTCCGTTATCATAGGTCAGTGCTATATGCGTCCAGACATTGCGTTTGAATTGCCAGTTATACTCACTATGTCCGCCGCCGCCACCTGTGCAGCCGAACGACATTCCCCTACCGGCATTTCCCTCGACCGTATAAGTGTCGTTGCCGCCATCCAACTGAAACATCCGCCGATTGTTTAGATTGCCTGTCTTAGTCATTACCCAAGCTGAAAAAGTAAACGCTCCCAAACGAATATCCGGCAAGCTGATATAATCGTCCTCGCCGTCAAAAAACATCACCCCGCCCAACATTTCATCGGTTGCGCGCTCAGCGCCAATGATTTGGCCGTGATTACCGCTGCCGGAAATGTCGGTGACAGTCTCGCCATCCTGACCGGAGAATGAATAATAAAGAATCACATCTTTCTGCAAATTCACCGGCACCACCTGGCCTAACGAACCACCGCCCCCTCTGACCGGCCGACCACCGGCTTCTACCCCATCAAAATGCTCCGATTCAACTTCCCGCTCCTCTGTGGAGTTTTCCTCATTGACCGTTTCGGCGATTTCTTCGGCTGGCTCGCCGGTAGCGCCGAACAGTTGGCCAACTTCTTCTTCGCTCAGCGCCCGGTTGAACAGCGCAACTTCATCGATCATCCCGTGCCAGAATTGGCCGCCGTGGGTCTCGATACCGCCGATGTAAAAAGTACCCGTAAAGCCCTCGGCAGATATGCTCCCGGCCTCTGTCAACACGCCGTTCTTATAAATAGCACCCGTTGTCCCATCGTAAGTGACCGTCAGATGCGTCCACGTGTTGCTTCTGAAGTTCCAGTTGTATTCATTGAGTTCCCTATGGTCGGTAAAATCAAGGCCAAACGCGCCCCCGGCGTTGCCCTGCAGAGCATAATAGCTGCTGCCGTCACTCATCAGGAATATACGCTGATTATTTATTCCGACTTCTGGTCTTGACGAAAACGACTCGCGGCTGTTTGAGGATAAGACGGACGAATCTAGATATAGTCCCGATCTGGATTCTTCTTCAGGTTGCAGAGTTTTCACCCACGCCGAAAAGGTGAACGCATCCAGGTAAACGTCCGGCATGCTTAGATAATCATCGCTGCCGTCAAAAGACATCACGCCGCCGAGGATTTCGTCACTTGCGCGCTCGGCGCCGTTGATTTGGCCGTGATTACCGCCGCCGGAAATATCGGTGACGGTCTCGGTATCCTGGCTGTAAAACGAATAGTAAAGGACGAGGTCCTTCTGCAGGTTGACCGGCACAACGTCTCCAACCGAGTTGCCGCCACCGCTTATCGGCTGCCCGTCGGTCTGCACGCCCTCATAATGCTCCGATTCTTCTTCCGGCTCAGCCGAAGAACGGGCATTGGATGAGGATGAAATTACACTGCTGATAACCGAAGAGGACAAACCGCCCTCTTCTATTATCTTCCCATCGTTACCGTTGCCACTGCTGTCGGTTACCAATACTCCTTCACCCTCGTTCAATCTCCAGTAACCGACCAGGCCAGCCTCTGTGCCCGAAAGCGATCGATTCATGTCCTGTGCAATCTCTCCCGCCGTTCGAGCGCGGTTCCATATCCTCACCTCGTCGATTATCCCTCTAAAATGTTGCCACTCGCCCTGGTCAACAGCACCAATCATGTTCCACATGCCCGAGGTGTCATACTCGATTCCATATTCGGTGTCCATCTCATTGTCCAGCACGCCGTCCTTGTACAGGTACATCTTGCCCGCCTGCTCGTCATAAACGCCGCTCCAGAAATGCCACGCGTCGTCTATCGCCTCGGTGCTCTGCAGTTTATATTCGTGATAAGGATTCTCACCACCGCCGGCATCGATTCGAAACTCCATCTTCCCTTCGAAATGCAGTTCATACGGATCATGGCCTCCCGTAGTATCGCCTCTCCAGATTATCTGGCCGTTATCATCACCGTGATTTTGCACCCACGCAGACAATGTCAGACTGCCGGCAATATCAAGGCTCTCGCCGCTGTCTATCTTGACACAATCATTGTCACCGTCCAATTGCAGGGCATAACCGCCATCGGCGCTGAACCCTTCCGAAACCACCCATTGCGCCCCCGGTTTCTCCCCCGATTCATCAACTTCGACCGTGCGCCAAGAACCCTCAGGTACGGAAGGTTCTTCCTCGACCTCGTTTTCCTCGGACGCAACGTATTCTTCCAGATTCACCAGGAATTCTTCCGTCAGTTCAATGGTCCATTCGTTCTCCGTGTTCGGCTGGGCTTCAAAATCGATCACCGAATCCAACTCGGTCTGCTCCACACGGTTGAACCGGTTGGAATCCCTCTCACTCTCAAGATAGAGATACAATCCCTTGAGCCGGTAAGTCAATGCAGGCCAGCCGACTGATAGCTTTGACTTAATATCACCGTCGGAATACGGATCGCTCGGGTAAGGATCGCTATAGTTGTCGCTCCAGTCCCGGACATGTAATGGGTATATTGCGCCGTTGGAGAAAACTGCCAGGTCCTCGAAGTCATATTCTTCCCCATTCTTGTTGACAACCGAGAAATCCAGGCCGACATTGAATCTAACATCCTTCAGTTCTTCCGGAAAGACCAACTTAGGAACAATTGTTGCCTTGGGCAGCGATTGCAGATACGTCAGCGACGGTAAAACAACTTCTTCCTCCTGGTCGGCAGATACCGCGACCGAGATTGTTTTCACATCACCAAGGCGAACATCCTCGTCAATACCAAGACCAACGGTTAGTTGGTATTCGCCCGGCTGGATGGAAGCGTACTCAACACTGCCCGAGGCGTCTGTTATCAGCTTGAGGTACTCCCTGCCTTCGCCATAGGCAGTTCCCATCAGCATAACTTCCGCTCCCGCAATTGGCTGCCGCAGGGGCTGGTCCGACACTACTTTAACAGCAAGGTTGCTCCACGTGATTTCTCCGGATTCTTCCTCGTCACCTTGCTCGACGATCTCACCCATTTCACCAGTCGCACCGAAAAGGGTCGCAACTTCTTCTTCGGTCAGGCCGCGGTTAAACAGCGCCACCTCATCTATCATCCCATCCCAGAATTCGCCGTCTTGGTGTGCTGTCCCACCGATATACGCCTGGCCGTTGATAGTCCCCGAGAAGCTGCTTGTTCCACTTTCGGTAAACTGGCCGTTTATATAAATGTTCACCGTCTCCCCGTCGTATGTCACGGTTATATGCACCCACGTATCCCGCTCGAACTCCCACTGATATTCATTGATCTCATCGTTTCCGGTGATATATACCCCAACGCCGTGATTGCCGTTGCCTTGTATCGCGTAATACTGCTCGCCTTCGTCATCGAGCAGAAATATTCTCCGGTTGTTCAGGCTGTCCGTTGCAGTCTGGACCCACGACGCAAAAGAAAACTCGCCAAGTTCCATATCCGGCAGATTTATATAGTGACCTTCGCCGTCAAAAGACATCACCCCGCCCAACACCTCATCGGTCGCGCGATCGGCGCCATTGATCTGGCCGTGATTGCCCCCGCCGGAAATATCGGTAACTGTTTCGTCGTCCTGGCCGTAAAACGAATAGTACAGAACAAGGTCCTTCTGCAGGTCCACCGGAACGACCTCGCCAATCGAATTGCCACCGGCACTTATCGGCTGACCGCCAACGAACATACGCCCTCGATCTTGCACGCTACCAATCCTCGGCGATGAGATTTTCGATATTTCGCTCAAACTGGAAGTCGCCACCTGCCTCCTTCGCCGATATCTTCGCTCGGCCTCTTGCTGCTCACCGAGCCTTTCCAACTCATTTCGGGCATTCGCACTCGCTATGGTTTGTTGCGCAAAGTTCGCCGTGACATCCTCGAATTTTGCACTCGCCTGTGCATCCTGTCCCTTCTTCAGATAGCACATCCCCAATCGATAAGTGGCGTTGGCTGCAGAGCGCCGATCCGATTCCGCCTTGGTAGAAATCTGCTCGTATATTTTGATAGCCGCATCGAGATCGCCTTCGATCTCCTCGGCAAAGATGCCCTCCTGCAGCCGCGTACTCAGCGACTCGGCCGACACTACCGAGCCGGACAGACAGGCGGCAAACAACAATACGACCGTGATGTCTCGTAACCTCTCCATAATCGTAATCCTTTCAAAAACAGGTTAACAAAAAACGTCCATTTCCTACAGCAGTAATTTACGATTTCAATGTTACCGTTTTGTTACAGTTGTATTCTTTTTTTGTTATTTTTTTTCGTTTCCTGGAAAAACGCCCTTATAAGCCTGTCCGAGGGCTTTTCGCCGCTCCTTTTTTCGCAAAATTATGAAAAAACTCCGAATGCGTCCTCAAAAAAGCGCCGACCAAACTTTCATTGCCGCCGGCCGTACAAAACTATATAATGGGGGCGAGTTATAGAGCGAGCCTGCAAGAGGCGGCATTGAAAAGTAAAGAAGGGGGCGAATGGCTTCGACCGGATGACGGCGAGTCAAGTCGCATGCCCAGGACGCCGGTTGGCCTGGCTAATAATCCGGCAAAAAAATTGTAATTGGCAACTCACAGTTGCGTATGGCTGCCTAAATAAGGCGGCCCGTCCTGTCGAATTTTTGCCTGCGGATTCGATAAGGGCGTCACTTAGCGGGCTGGTCTCGACGAGTGTTCGGGGCGCCGAGATAAGATTAACCGAAATAACCGAACCCAAAGCCTGTCGTTTGGCGTTGGGTAAGGCGAAAAAATAAATAAACGACTAAGCATGTAGAAGCTTGTCTCAAAACATCACGGGACGGGGGTTCGAATCCCCCCGCCTCCATTGCCCTTAAATTGCTGTAAGTTGTTTTTTAAAGGCAACTTACAGTTTTCCGAACAGGGTGACAATTCGCCTTTGGGCACACATAGGGCACACTTTTGGTGCAATTCTTCCGGGAAACATTGGTCTGGTCGTTTTGCTTGGATGCTAAAATCCGGGCTATTATCAACCGATTTTCCTGCAAGCAATGTTTGCGAACTTGACTGCACCAGTAACCTTTCGGCAACCATTTCAGTTAGGGCGGTAAGCCTGCTATCATTGGCTCGAGCATAGGTATTAATGGTCAAATTCGGAGTAGAATGGCGGGCTAAAACTTGGGCTTCTTTGACAGTCGCCCCAGCTTCCAAAATGTAAGTAATAAAAGCGACCCTGCAGGCGTGAAAGTCGATTTTGCCTGTCAATGTTATTTTCGGGATTCCAGCAAGCTTCAAATCTTTGTCCATTTCTCGGGCTGGATGACTTGGGACGTATAACAGTGGATTTTCAGGTAAATCGACATCCTCAAAGTTACTGTAGAATTTTTCATATAATCTGCTCGCTATTTTTGCCTTGGCAAGTTTCTGTAAGTTACCCAAGAGCGAGACAGGAAGTGGTTGGAAACCGGGTTTTCTGTTCTTTGTCCATTCTGCATTTAATATTAATCCACAGTTCTCTACATCTATATGATTTTCGGTCAACGAACGAAGCTCACCGGCACGAAGCCCTGTTGTAAAGGCAACTGCATATAAAAGTTTTCTTTCCAGTGGTGCCACCTGAAATAATTCAAAAATTTCGATTTCTGTCATGGCCCTGCGGATAGTAAGAGGTGTCGTATTGAAAGGTGCTAAGTCGTGTAATGGATTTGATCTTAAAAACCCACGTTTTACACACCAAGAGCAAAAGCTATTTAAAGTCTCTGCATAATTCTGGAGAGTTTTCCCGCTTTTATTTTGTAGCTGGAGATCCCGTAAAATATCTTCAACTCTTGCGAGAATCCCATCAAGGTCAGCCATTACTTCAAATTCCAGATGTTCTTTCCACCAGTTGAGAATCGATATTCTTTTTCTTAGGTGTTCTTTGCCCCAAGGCCTTCCACCTCGGCCTCCTTGTGATTTTCCCCAAGCTAGATATTCCTCAATAATACAAGTGACATGTTTGTTTTTGTACTTATCAGCTTTTTTAGGAATAGGCCTGTACCCTAAACGAACTTGGCGATGATCATCCTCAAATTTTTCAGCCATCCTAAGGGTTTCAGATTTTCTTTTGGTGCCAATAAAGAATTTTCGGTCGCCCTTATAATCTATAAACCACCCTTGGTATTTTCCGCTAGATTTCGGTTTTTTTCTGACACCTGCCATAGAATACCTCGTATTAAAATTATCGCATTGACTATTTTAGGACAGTATAGCGCGTTATAAATCAAAGCGCAACTTATATATCCAAATCTTCAAATTTTTTTCTTGCCCTCTCTTCTTCCTTCTGGGCAATATCTAATCTTTCATTTATATAACTCAGCAATTTTCCTACAGTCCATACTGGCATACCTAACAATTTAACCGGTGCTGGCAATTCGCCCCTTTGAATAGCTCTTTTTATCGAAACTTGGCATCTATCAAACATCTTAGCCAATGCTTCTTCATTGATAATCGTTCCATCAGGCAACTCGCCCAATTGACGAACTATTCCTGGCATGGCGGCATCCCCCTGATTTATCATTTGCTTCCTTGAATTGTTCATGATTTATATGTTTTCAGAATGTAATTAAGCACATATTTTCAGCTTTTAACTCGCTGTGTTCTCGCCAGTAATCCAGAGTTCTTTTGGCTGATTTGGGGATATGGCCGATTTGGTCCAGACGTAGAAACATCGCCGCTTCAACCGGTGTCATTAAATTTGGAAAGACATCCGGCCTTTCGGGCCAATCCGTAACAATATTTTTTGAAGTTTTAGCTTGCATGATTTCAACATCAAAGAAATTATTGATTTGGTTCAGTTTGTGGATTTGATGAACTCAGCCTTATGTATTTATAAGTTTCATTTGCTACCAAGGCGACTTTGGGAAGGTCTTCGGCATTGAAGTTATTTGTATTTTTCCAGTTGTCCCCGTCCTTGTAGGCCTTGGTAATATTTATGGAGTAAAATTTGACTACCCCACTTTCCACGGTTTTGTCTTCTGCCCAAATACTTGCTGAGATTGGGCCACATTTGAATTTCTTTTCTGGTCTACTCATTTTAATATCCTCCAAAAAAAGGTTGATAATTTTAATTCAGTAGATAGTAAGAATCAGCTACATTTACTGTATCCGCAGTTATCGCAAATATTGCAGCCGGACTCTCTTCTAAGTGGGTAGCTGCAATCTGGACATTTATTGATTATGGAAGTTTTTACAGGTTCAAGAGTCTGCCCCAGTGCTTCCTCTAATGCCCTGGCTATGGCATCCGGACAGGAAAGTACATTAATCTCTTTGTTGGTTTTTCGTTCCGCTATGGTAGAAAGACAACGAATGCTTTTTAGCTGCTCGATAAGCACCTGCGGTTCAACGCCTGATCTAAGTGCCGCTGAGACCGCACGACAGGTGGCCTCGCTTTGTGATGGACAGCCGCCGGCTTTGCCAAGATTTGCGAATACCTCACAAAGCCCTTTTTCATCTTTGTTGACAGTTACGAAAAGCGTGCCGCAGCCCATACGGTATTTTGTGGTCTGGCCGGTCGTTTTACGGGCCCGGGGATTCAGGTGTGTCCCGCTCTGATTACTTCTATGTGCAGCTGAGAGTACCTGGTTATCCCGTGATTGGTCTCTGTAAACGGTTATCCCTTTACAGCGGAGTTTGTAAGCGAGCTTAAAGACGGCATCTACATCTTCGATTTTGGCATCTGAGGGAAGATTTACGGTTTTGGAAACGGCATTGTCCGTATGTGCCTGAAATGCCGCTTGCATTCTGACGTGCATTTCAGGGCTCACTTCATGAGCTGTAACGAGGACTTCAGCGACCTCTTTAGGAATGCCTGGAATTTGGTTTACCGGCACTGCTTCAAACAGAGCTTTCTTAACGGAATCACTCAGCCAGCCGTCTCTGATACCGATCTTTTCGATTAATGGGTGAAGTTGCTTGAACTTCTGGTCATCTAAAGCTGTTCTTTCATAAGCAAGCTTAAAGATAGGCTCTATCCCGCTGCTGCAGCCGGCTATAATACTTATGCTACCGGTAGGTGCTATGGTAGTGACAGCGGCATTTCGCATCGGCCGCATCTGAACGGTATCCCATGTGCTGCCATTCCAGTTTGGAAAGCATCCTCTCTCCCATGCTAATTTCTCACTGGCCTGGTGAGCTCTTTTCTGAATAAATTCGCCTAAGGTTAATGCAAATTTTAGAGCATCCTGGCTGTCGTAACGAATCCCCAGTAATATCAGGGCATCGGCAAATCCCATTATGCCTAAACCTATCTTGCGGTTGCCTAAGGTTATCTCTCTGATTTCCGGGATGGGATAGTGATTGGCATCAATTACGTCATCGAGAAACCGAACAGCAATATCGATGGTTTTACCCAGGGCGTTCCAATCGAGACTGTCACCATCAGCACTGATGAATCTGCTAACGTCAATTGAACCTAAATTGCAAGCCTCGAAATAAAGCAGTGGCTGTTCACCACAGGGGTTAGTAACGTAAAGGATGCCGATATGCGGTGTGGGATTGGATTCATTGACTATATCGATGAAGCAGATACCCGGTTCGCCGTTTTTATGGGCACCTCTGATAATCATATCCCAGATATCCTGCCTGCTGTAGCAGGGAATGTCCGTTTCTTCAGCAGAGATAAGGTCCTGGATAGAATATTTTGAAACATTGATATCTTTCGGGATAAAATAGCACTTGCCGGTTCTCGGATTCTTGACGATATGTGGAGAATCAGGCTCACGATACAGGCCTTCCATGAATTCATTTGTCGCTTTGACAGAGATATTGAAATTGGTAAATGCTTCTGGGTTGCGTTTGGCAGTGATAAAGTTGAGTATGTCCGGGTGTTCGAGCGACATCATACCCATATTTGCGCCTCGGCGGTGTGCTCCCTGCTGGATGGCCCTGGTAGTTTCTGCCAGGACTCGCCAGAAACTGATCGGACCTGATGTGGTGCCTCCGCTGGAGGAGACAATATCTCCGGTTGGTCTGAGTGTATCAAAGGTAAAACCGGTACCGCCGCCTGCCTTTTGAATAAGAGCTGTATATTTGATGGTATCGAAGATGCCGTCAATGCTATCCGGAATCGGCAATACAAAACATGCACTGAGCATGCCGTTTTCGCGTCCGGCATTCATCAGAGTCGGGCTGTTTGGCAGGAAATATCCATTGGATAAAAAATCGTAAAATTTACCGGACTGCGATTGGATAGCATCTGCATTGGCACCGTAGAGGCCTTCGGCCTTTGCTATTGCATCGGCCACACGCCGGAACATCTGGTCAGGCGTTTCGATTACTTTGCCGTTTTTATCCTTGAGCAAATAACGCTTCTGTAACAGTTGTGCCTGAAAATCCGGCTTAGAATTTGTTTTTTGTGGTTTTGAGTTACTCATTGGAATTTCCTCCGTAGTGAAAATTGGTTTTTTGATAAATGGGACAGTTATGGTCACAGTACGGTGCGATGGCAGGAGATTCGCAGCCGTAGCTGCGATAATCGTTTTTGTATGCCGACCTGGCTTGAGAGATTATCTCTGTTCCGGTTATAATTCTTTTACCGTCCTGCGGTTTGTTTTTCGGTGCCCAGGCTTTTAAGGCCGCTACAGTAATATCAAATGGAAGTCCCGCTCTATTTAAGCTGATAGCAAGTCGAAAACATGTAAGGCGTTGGAAAGAGTTAACACCTTCAGCTAATATCCTGCGGGCACAATGAGGCAAGCTGAAATATGTTCTATCATCACTCTCTGTCGGCTGCTCTGCTGCAGTTTTAGGAGTGGGTATAAGATTCAACTGTGCGATGATTGAGCCGAGCTTATCTTCATCTACTTTTTTAACGCCTGCCAGAAAATCCCATTGGTTCTGGTATGGTTTGTAGCTGCTTTCAGGATCAACGAAGACGGTAAAGCCATTTTTAACTGAAGTGCCGAAAAGAGGAGCATTGATAAAATTGCCGTACGAAACTTTATTGTCGAGAGAATCGCGTTTTGGGAACACTTCGATATTTGGTTGGCCTATTTGGGCTAGAATGTGGTTGACGATAAGCCTGGCTCTTGCAGCTAAGACGCCGTTTTCTTCAAAGAATATCCAGATGTGATAACCTTTTGATTTGCTTCGTTCTATATATGCGGGGAGATCATATTCTTGTGCGGTTTTAATGAATTGGGCGGGTATTTGAAGTTCGTGTGTGTCAAAGTCAACTGCGATAGCTTTTGTTCTATTATTTATCAGTAAGTACACACCGTATGATTGTTTTCCTATCAGATGGTCAGCTATGACCTTT
>Ga0208771_1000627_pt1 | contig 20916 bp, 22 predicted proteins | sample AntAceMetag02UKX_FD_184775 | JGI IMG/M metagenome (GOLD analysis project Ga0208771, IMG submission 184775) | Saline lake microbial communities from Ace Lake, Antarctica - Antarctic Ace Lake Metagenome 02UKX (SPAdes) (version 2) | ecosystem: Environmental > Aquatic > Non-marine Saline and...
TTTCTTTTGCCTTGAGATGTTCACTAGCAAGCAAATCAAGGCAAAAGAAATACCTTCATTGTTACGTGCAAGAGAGGGAGACGTAAAAATCGAAAGCTTTTCAGATGGGTGGAAAAACCTAAAGTTCTTGTTTAAGAAGAGAATAATACCTTAATTCAAACATTTCTTTAAACCTATTTTTTATCTTTATTGGCAGTGTTTATATTTTATTTTGAGAGGATATTTGAGTGGAATAGGTTGGCGGTAAAGTATAACTGCCGTCACAAATTAGCATTCATCATTTAAAGAAAGAATTCCACCTGACCTATAGTAGGCGAAGCGTAATTTGACAAGTATATTAGACCGATGGTGGCAAATGCTTATTTACAATGATTACTTATTAGCAAATATGACGAAATTTAAAAAAATGTTAATAACAAAGGAAACAGAAGAAACGTTACTTGACTTAAAATTGAAATTATCTTATCATCTCTGTGATGTAATTCAATATTTGAAAGATAATGGTTCAATAAATAAAGAGATTAAAAATAATTTATATGGAAAAATAGAAGTATCTAATTTTTGTGATATAATAAAATGGAGGCAAGAATAATGACAGGATTAGAAAATGAACCATGGAGATCTGATAACGAAGGAAAGGTAGCAAAAATTGTCCGTTCAATGTCACAAGATGTAGGAAGACATTTTAAAGACAATTCACTTAGGAAGCTATTTCCTAAAAAAATAATATATGATAAAAAATTAGGAAAAAAAGTAGATGTTGGTCTTGTTTGCGTTGAATGGACGTATGATTTACTTACCCATTATGAACCATCTAAAGAAAAGCTAGATGCTTATATGGCAGGAATACTGGCAGCATATCTATACGGTACTAATCTAGATACCAACAAAGAATTTCACATTATGTTTGCCATTGATATCGTTCCGACTTATATAAAGAAAATCAAACCTTTTTCACAAATTACAAAACTGAGTTTAATGGATAATCTTAACAAACCTAAGAAATCTAGTAATGTTAAAGAAGGCGATGATATTCAATGGTGAATAAGATTGGTTTTATTAAATCAATATTTGGAGAAGGGAATGTTGTTACCATCATGGGTGCAATGGGTTCAGGTAAAACAGATAAAGCATGTTTATTTATGGAAGAAGCACTAAAACATGGTTTTCATTGTCATACGATTATAAATTTTTTTAGACAAGATGATATAAATAAAGCAATAAAGTTAGGTAAACTCAGGTCAGATATCAAATATCGAGAGGCACCTCCCGAGATACATGTAGTAACCTGTCTGAGTGAATTGTTACCTGGTTTACTTGAACGTGAGAAGAATATTGTATTCCTTGATGAAGCAGCTTTATTTGTATCATCAACCGAAGCAACATCCAAACGAGTACGAATGTTAAAACAATTAACATATATAATTCGACATCTTAATTCTTCGATTGTTTTCATCTGCCAGTCAAAAAATAGTCTTGTACCTGATTTACGAGAGAATCTTGTAACTTATAAAATTCAAATAAGTAAAAAATCAGAAAACAACCGTGTTATGATTGTTTATAAACCTGTTTCATATTTGAATGAAATTGGGGAAGAATCAACCGAGTTTAAAGTTATTGATATTCGGCAGAATATGCCATGTTCTCATCTTCCATATGATTCCAAGTTTCTACCTGCGTTTAACATCGATACTGATATTGATACCGTGTTAGAAGCTATTGGTGGGCTTAATTCAATCCAGGTTAAAGAAAAAGGACCAGATATTATAAAAAAACTAACCGGTGAAGAGGGAAAAAAAGAAATCAAGCATTATATGTCAACTGGGGAATATGCAAAAGAGATAGGGGTTCATCCGGATACTGTTCGAAGATGGATTAAAAATGGAAAAATTGATTATACTAAAACGAAAGGTGGACATTTTCGTATTCCGTTATAAATGTAGGTGATTGCATATCTTTGCGGGTATTTGTTCAATGTTGAGTATCAGAAGAAAATACAGGTGTTTGTCTAGATTTACGGGATTGTAATTATTGCTAAAAGAGAGTATGGTATATGCAAGAAGTATCTGATTTCTCGCTGATTCTAATGATTGAGTGATCGCGATTATCATATTATGATTAAGAGTACCTGTTCAAACAATTGTCACTATTAATCTGATAGGAATTGAAACATTTGATCATTTTGTTCAAATTATGATGTAACAGATGTTCATTTCATTCAAGTTAAATAATAACAAAAGTTCATTGTTTTCAAGTTCAAATGGAACAGATGTTAATATAATCTTGTTTATAATCTAAGTAAAACGAATTATTTCCGTAGTTCATATTTCAAAATTAATTGTTCTCTTGTTGTTACTTCAAAGCTTCCTTTTTTCCACTATAAAAATCCCTATCAGGGCTTAAAAGATCAAGAACTTCCTGTTTTAAAAGAAATTTTTCCTTGGTAATGAGGTTAGCAAGGTTCAATCCAACACCGGGGCCCATCATAAAGCCTTGTCCACACATTCCAATTCCAAGGTATAGCCCTTTAACTTTAGATGGCTTACCAACAACCGCAATACCATCTGGAGTCATAGGATACAACCCTCGCCATAGTCTTCTGATTGTAAGATTCTTGAATCTTGGAATGAGGTTTACTATTCTTCTGGCCATAATTGGCATAAATTCTGATGTGGCTTGCCTGTTTTCTCCAGGAAATACATTAACAATGGTCAGCCTGTTACCGATACCCTGACGCTGCAACCATTTGATGCCATCATACTTCTAGCCGATCATATTTCAAGTTCTTGATAGAGATTGCTTGTCAATCCGTGGGCAATACTCGGCTTTAATTTTCTGGGCCATGGGAGTACTTTCACTCATTCTCCAACAAGCTTTATAATGAGAAAATACATTATAATTTTGACAGTATACTCTAGATAAAATATAATCCAAACTGTGAAAATAATGACCCCAAGAGTACTGGTAATACTCAATGGGCCTGGAGGTCGATAATAGTGGTATCAACCCTGAGTGAAAATAAAAAAGCAAGTGGTTATAAATCTTTTTCTAAAAACCAAGAATAAGGATAATAATCTAAATAGTGCTACTTGGAATACTGTTGGTTTATCCTACTACTGATTTTTCGTGGGTTATTTTTTTGCCCTTGAATCTATCTAATTTTAAACTTTCCAAAATATCAGGAGTTCTACCATCAATCAAAAAATCAGAAAGAAGCTTGCAAACCATGGGAGAAAGCATGAACCCATGTCCGCTAAATCCGTTGCATTGAATAAAATCTTTTACCGCTTTAGATTCTCCTAATATTGGTCTTGCATCAGGTGTAACATCGTAAAATCCTGTCCAATGCCTAAGCATGTTAACATTCTTAAGGGCAGGTGCATATCTTGTAAGTGTTTTTGACATATGCTGAACAAATGAAAACGTGGGCATCGTCTGAAATCCACTTTTTTCTTCAGGTATGGGAATGCCACCAACTATCTGTCCGTCCTTTTGTTGGCTAAAGTAGATTCCATCCTTAAAAGAGATTACCATTGCTTCAAACATGGATTTAAGCCGCTCAGTTGCTAAAGCCTCCTTTCTAAAGGGAATGTTGGGAAGCTTGATACCTACCATCTTTGCAATATTTGCCGACCAGACGCCTGCAGCATTGATGACAGTGTTAGTTTTTATCGATCCCTTATCTGTTTTAACTGAACTTATTTTCTCTCTGTCTATTTTTATGTCAACAACCTTAGTGTGGGTGTAAATCTTTGCATTATTCTTTCTTGCTGCATTGGCATAGGCAAATGTTGTTTTGAAGGGATTGGCAAGGCCATCTGTAGGACAGAATGTGGCACCGACAGCATGCATTCCCTTTACATCTAGGATAGGTACAATATCGTTGATTTCATCTGCTTCTAACAGGTCAACCTTTAGACCTAGAGATCGCTGCATGGAAACATTCTTTTTCGCCTGTTTTGTTTCCTCTTTATTATGGTTAACAACTAGATAACCACCCTGGCGAAACTCGATATCTTCTCCAAGCTCCTTACTAAGCGACTCAAAAATCTTAACACTCTTTATAGCAAGCTCTGTGTTATCTCGTGTGGACCACTGCTGCCTGATTCCTGCACCGCATGCGCCAGTTGCGCCAGAGGATAGATAGTTCTTCTCAAAAACTGCTACATCAACTCCTCGTTTTGCCAGCAAATAGGCAAGGCAGCATCCGTTTACGCCTCCACCAATGATCACAACATCTGCCTTATTTTTCATCCTTATCACTTGCAAGTGTGCCAAGAGATACTGGCACAGTAGGGGGCCTATAGGTTGGAATAGAGCATTTTAAAACTTTTTTACCCGTCCTTTTTTCAAGGATTTTTATAGTCAGATTGATACATGTTCTTCCCTGACAAGGTCCCATTCCAATTCTTAGCTTCTTTCTTAATTCTTCAAGATTGGCGTAACCTTCGTCGATAGCAGCTATTACCTCTTCTTCGGTAATATCTTCACATCTGCAGACAATAGCCTTTTTTTTCATATGTTAACCCTTATGTTTCTAATATCCATAGCAAGCGATTCTTTTACCTCAACAGTAATTACCATTGTTTTATCCTTCTTAATGACCTTTTTAATCGTTCCATTGTCTCTTTTATTTCCCTCTCTATCAAGTACTTCGACTTTGTCATTAACCTTTGGAACAGGTAAAAATTCATAAGGTAAGGTTATCAAAGCCTTATCTCCCTTTATTTTTACGACAAAAATTGCAAGACCGGGGCAGACGCTTACACAGTTTCCACAGCCAATGCATGCATCATAATCAACTATTGGTCGAGCATTGATGTCCTTCATGGAGATGGCATTTGTTGGACAGGAATTAACGCAGGGATTGCATGGAATTTCCTGAACGCATTCAATAATAGCAACACCGTTTTTTAGCTGTTTTTTTGAGGGGAGATCTAGGTCTTTTGTAGATAATATGCCTGTTTTTTCGTAGCTATTCATACCTCTCCTCCAGCAACTTTGATATTTTTCTTTTTGCGTTTCTTGATTTTTCACCAAATGGCCCTGCTCTAAGCCGTTTGAGTTCTTGTTTGAACTGCTTTTTCAGTGACTTTGCATTCTTATCATATCCAAGTAACAATGCTGCAGAGACCCCAGCTATTTTGCCTTCAATCATTGCAGTGGACGCCTCCTCAATTCCGGACGAGTCTCCAGCAACATAAACTCCCTTTACAGTAGCCTGCATGGAATCGTCATGAAGTGCAACGTAACCACCTGCTTCTGGAACTAATTCCATCTCAACCTCCATCTGAGAAAGCATTCTTGTTGATGGAGTAAGGCCAACGGCGAGGCAAACAGTATCACAATCAATTTTTTCTTCAGAACCTTTGACAGGCTGCCCGTTGCCATCGAGTTTTATAATTACTGCACCTTCAACCTTGTCATCTCCGTATACTTCCTTTATAGAATGTGATGTAAAAATGGGTACCCCGCATCTTCTAAGTTTTGCAGCATGAACCTGGTATCCACCAATGATTGGCATAGCTTCAACAACCCTATCAACCTTGATTCCTGCCTGTAGCAACTGATAGGAAACAATGAGCCCAACATTTCCGGCACCCACCATGACAACTTTCTTCCCAGGCTTTACGCCATAAACATTCATTAGTGTCTGTACTGCACCAGCGCCGTATACACCTGGTAGATAGTTACCTGGAAATAATAGCATGTTCTCCATAGCGCCACAGGCAAAAATGGCTGCCTTGCAATTTACTTCATACAATTTACTTTCGTAGTTCTCTCTTTTTACAACGCCAAACTTATAATTTTCCTTATTTTTTCCTTCATAATAACCAATAACTGTGGAGTCAAGCATCAATGTAATTTTACCATTTTTTTCAGATTCTTCCAAATCTTGTTTTAGTTCTCGTGCAATTTCAATGCCGCGTGTGCCGGCTCTCTCATGTTTTGAACCAAAAAACTTGTGAGTCTGTTTTACAAGTTGCCCGCCAACACGTTGATTCTCATCTACTATAACCACGCTTGCTCCTTGCTTTGCAGCTTCAATGGTTGCACACAGTCCAGCAGGTCCGGCACCAACAACAAGAATGTCTATGTCAATGGTTTCCTTTGTATTCTCTTTAAATTTTACCTCTGGCCAGGCTGGGAATTTATCCTGAGATTCAACGTGTATTTCGCTCTTCAACGGAGCGATACATGTTCTAACGTTAGGAATGCCATTGACCTGCATAAGACAGGAAGAACATTTACCAATTCCGCAGAAGAAGCCACGTGGAAGATTGTGTTTGAGACTGGTTGTAAGTTTTTTAACACCATTAGCATGCAATGCAGATGCGATACTATCTCCATTGAAACCGTACAATTTTTTATTGTTAAAATAAAAGGGGATTTTCCCTTGTTTTTTGAAGTCGATTATTGGATGTTTTTTTATTCTCAAAAGTAATCCCTGCCTCTGAATATAAATTCCATTTAAAAACTGTTATGTTGAAAAACAAAAAAAGATTATTTTATTTGAACATCTTTGATTGAGTGATGTCTACGTGCAAGCTTACGAATCATATCGATGTTTCTTCCGCCCTTCCCGATTAGTTTAGATTTGTCGCTTGTGCTGGCTTCAATCTTTGCAATGGCTGAATTTCCGCTGCCCTCTAAAGTAATACCGTTTATTTTGTAGGGTTTACAAAGATTATAAACGAATTTTTCTTTGTCAGGATCTGATTCAACAAATTTTACGCTCTTTTTGAAAAGATTTCGCAACTTTTCCAAATTTTTTGCTTTGCTACCTATCGCCATACCTAATTGCCCTTTTTTTATGATAAACACCAGTCTGTCTTCTGCCATTATGCAATCAAGAACGTCAGCTCGCGTAATTTTACTAGCCATGTTTATGTACTGCATGGATTCATTAGAAAGCAATATATCAGTCATGGGGGACGCTACCTTTTCTTGACGAGATGCAGTATGTTGGATCCACCGTCTTCCAATACAGCAAAAACAGAAACTGCAAAAGCTTTTCCACATGCATATCCCAAGTCTATCGAGTTGGAGTTATAATCATAGACTGGTATTTTTTTCTTCTTAGATAGCTTTTTTATCTCAGATGAATGTGGACAGTTTTTTGCCATTACTATTAGCTTTGCCACTCCATCATTTATGTTCAGTTTGGTTTGCCTTGTACCAAGTTTTACTTTTCCTTTTTTAACAGTGCTTTTTAAAGCTTTACCAACGTCAATCATTTTACTTCCCCTTCTTCTTTCTCCTTCTTTGCATCACAAGTTCAACTGCACCAGTTCCTAAATTGACTGGTTGTCCAACAATAATGTTTTCGGCTACACCATTGAGTTTGTCACTTTCTCCTATTCTACTTGCCTGTAATAGATGGTTAACTGTAATTTCAAAGGCTGCTCTTGAGAGTACCGAAGTTTTATCACCGCTCACGCCATGTCGTCCTATGGCCCTTACTTGACCATTATCTGTCATGACATCTGCTACGAGCATAATGTGTCTTTTGTCCACATTCAAACCTTGCTCTGATAGCGTGTTGTGAGCCTCTTGTATTATCATGTTTCTTGCGGCTTCAATACCAAGCACCCTTCCAACCGCCTGAATATCGTTGCATGTTGTCCTGTATGGGTCAACGCCATCTATTTCCAGAACTTTCTGGAGGTTGCTCCCCTCACTGTATATTACGTAACCTTCTTCTGGTTCCCTTCTTACAATTACACGTTTTATACCATCAATTCCTTTAACTTTTAGGTCTTTAAGCTTTTCATTTACATCCAATAGCGTTTTGTAACTTGGATCATCTAAGGTTATTTTAATTCCTTTTTTGCCTTTTTTTGCTTCTATTTTTCTAATTTTTCCAATCGATTCCAACAGTTCATCATCTGTAATTCCCTTCTGTTTCAGCGTTTGTTTGTCAGGGTTAACATTGATTACGAGGTTTGTAAGATCTGCCCCTATCTCAGCAATATCGTTTAGCTTTGTAATTTCTATTTGATTAGCAACGTCCTTTGCACGGCCAATGTCTGATCTATATTTATCTAGCAGATAGATATTCATCATGGGTGTAGATGGAATGGATCTGGCATCCACGATTTCAATGAGTCGCGGTAAACCAAGAGTAACGTTAATTTCGGCAACACCTGCGTAGTGAAACGTTCTCATCGTCATCTGAGTTCCCGGCTCACCGATACTCTGTGCGCTTATTATTCCGCACGCTTCAAATGGATCGATTAAGTTTTTTTCATACTCCTTTAGTGATCTAGAGAGTATTTCTTTTAATTTTGCTTTTAGTTTTTTATCTTCTAAAATTTTTGAAATAATGTTATCGATTATGGATAATGGAAGATATCTGTCTTTTAAAATTTTGCTAATATCTTTTCTTAGTTTTTTGTGTTCTTCTGTTTCCTTGAGTTTTTTTGGAGGCTCAATTTTTTTTATTATCTCTGAAACTTTTTTGGCAGCAGATTTCTTTTTAACCTTGACCTTCTTTTTCTTAGTAGGTGTTTTTTCCTTTTTACTTTTGGATTTGGTTTCAACTTTCTTTTTTGCTTCCTCTCCTGCTTCTTTTACCGTTTTCTTCTTAGGTGACTTTTCAGGTGTAACGCTTTTCTTTTTCTCTTTTTTTATTGTTTTCGTTGCTACAATCTTTTTGGATGAGGACTTATTCTTATCCGCTTCCTTTTCTGCTTCTTTTACCGTTTTCTTTTCTAAATTGCTCTTGGAGGGGGTTTTCTTCTCTTCTTCTTTTACCGGCTTTTTTGCAACCTGTTTTTTAATTGCCTTCCTATTTTCTTTACCCTGAGTTGAAGCTGTTTTCTTTGGCAAGTTAGACTCCCTCCTTTATATCAGCGATTATACGGTCAACATCCACAGATTTTCCTCCTATGCTTCTCGTGGAGTCAACGCCATCTTCACCATATGTAAATTGTATTATCTGCCCCCCGGTGTGTCTCACTGTACCATCCTTCTCAACTTTTACATCTTCCAATGCACTAATCAAACGCCTTTGCATATATCCTGATCTAGAAGTACGCACTGCTGTATCCACAAGTCCCTCTCGTCCACCCATTGAATGGAAGAAATATTCCGTTGGAGTCAATCCTTTTTTATAGCTAGATGCAACGAATCCCTTTGCGCTTGCACCAAGGTCATTCCTCTTAAAGTGTGGTAAAGTCCGATATTGGTATCCTCTGTGTATTCTTTCACCTCTAACTGCCTGTTGTCCTACGCAACCTGACATCTGTGAAAGATTGAGCATAGATCCACGTGCACCCGACTTAGCCATTATGACTGCACTGTTTTCAAGACCGAGATGTTTACCTGCTATTTCTCCAGCACCATCTCTTGCTCTCCCTGTTTCCCTCATTATCTCCATTTCAAGAGTTTCTTCTAGACTTCTTCCAGGGAGTGATTCCAGTTCACCATTTTCATATGCATTTACAAGACTATCGATTTTTTTCATTGCCCTATTTAATCTTTCCTCAATTTGCCTTCCTGCTTCACTGGGAATATCTTCATCTTCAATGCTTGTGGTAAATCCAAATAGTGTTATCGTAGCAATTGCCAATCTTGTCACATTATCAATAAATTTTCTTCCTGCATCCATGCCATGGTCTCGTATTATTCTATCTAGAATTTTCCCCTTAAATGCACCAATGCTGTTTTCATCTATTGTCCCTTGCTTAAGAATCCCCTTCTTTATTATAACATAGGCATTATATGGGCAATCTGGTGCCGTGCATACTTCACAATTCAAACACGTTTTAGCTTTATATTCTAAGTAAAGGTCATCAGGTAGCAAAGTACTAAATATGTCTTTTCCAGTTACGTACCTTTTTCCATTCTCTGTGCTGGTTTTGGGGAGTTTACCTTTAAATCCGATTGCGGCTAAAATATGTGAAGCATCTTCAATCGGTATTTTCCTATCTTTATTTGTTAGTAGGAAACTTCCAGAAATGATGTCGTGTATTCCGCCTATGATTGCTCCGCCGAATCTTGGAGAGAGGATGTTTTCCTGTACCTTCATTAATATTTCTGCTTCCGCTTTTGCTTCTTCTCCTTGTATGAGGTGGAGATTCATTTCATCTCCATCAAAATCTGCGTTGTATGGTGGGCATACGCACAGATTGAATCTAAATGTTTTATGTGGTACAACCTTTACTCTATGGGCCATCATAGACATGCGGTGAAGGGATGGTTGACGGTTAAATAAAGTAATGTCTCCCTCCATCAATTGTCTTTCTATTATTGAACCAATCTCCAGGTTCTCGGCGACAGTTTCGGCGTTTTTTTCCGTAACTTTGATACGACGTTTCATGCCCCCGCTGTCCTTTATGACGTAATTCACGCCAGGAATGTATTCGCTAGAATTTGTGGAATCTGAGAATTTCTGTAAAATCATTTTTTTACACCAATCAGTGTTATGTGATGTAACTCTAACAGGAATGGTAAGTTCCTTGGCAATTTGAATAGGAACACCGATTTCATTTATGCTTAGATTTGGATCGGGGGAGATGACCGTACGGGCTGAAAAATTGACACGTTTACCAGAGAGATTACTTCTAAACCTCCCTTCCTTTCCTTTCAAACGTTGGGCCAGAGTCTTCAAAGGTCTACCAGAACGATGACGTGCAGGAGGTATGCCTGACGTTTGATTATCCAGGTAGGTGGTGATGTGGTATTGTAGTAGTTCCCATAGATCTTCGACAATAAGCTGTGGTGCACCTGCATCTCTATTTTCCTGCAATCGCTGATTTATCCGTATAACATCAACTAGCTTGTGTGTAAGATCATCTTCCGATCTTTCACCAGATTGTAGAGTTACAGATGGTCTTACAGTAACAGGTGGCACTGGTAAAACGGTAAGGATCATCCATTCAGGTCGGGCCGATTTTCTGTTGATGTCCAAAAGGGGCAAATCTTCATCGCGTATTTTTTCAAGCCATTCCCTTACCTCTGAAGGTGTAAGTTTCTTGCCATTTTCCCTTAAAGATGTAGGTTTGTCTAGCTCTATTTTGCCTACTTCTCTGCCGCATGAAGTGCATTTGTCGGCCTTCCTGCATTCCTTCGTGATTTGTTTGAATAGATGTGATTTGTTCTTTCCCTCTTGCTCATACTTTTTTAACTCTTGAAAATACCCATCCTTTTGTTTATCGGTTAATAGTAGATGTCCGCATTCTCTACATGTTGAACGTAGGCAATCTCGTATGGTTTTTATATGCCCCACATGTATCACTGGCATTGCTAGATCTATATGGCCAAAATGTCCAGGGCACCTGTCTTTACCGACTCTTTGGCCGCATGTTTTACATCGCAGTCCAGGTTCGACAACGCCCATTCGCGGGTCCATAAGTCCCATGGTAATTGGGAAGCCATCATCATCATAGGTATCGGCTGTTATGACCTTTGTACCACTCATTTTTCTTATTTCGTTTGGTGAAAGTAGTGAAAAGTATATGCTTCCAATCTTTTTTGTTATACTGTCTGCTCTTTCCATGTTAACCTCTTTGACATAAATAATTATACTAATGATTTCAACTTTAATCTTGGTGCAATACCTAAGGATTTTAACTCGTCCATTAGGAGTTTGAATGCATAGCTCATCTCTATAGGGTATATATTTGCCGTATCCCCACACACAGAGCAACGCAAGTTACCGTGCCTGTCACGTATTGCAACATGCCCGCATGTATTGCATACATATTTTATGGTAAGGTCAGATTCATCCAACAAACGATCTTTTATCACCATTGATGCTCCATGGCCTATGAGGCAGTCTCTTTCCATTTCTCCAAATCTGAGGCCCCCTTCTCTAGCTCTACCTTCTGTAGGTTGTCTGGTTAGTATTTGAACTGGTCCTCTAGAACGTGCATGTATTTTTCCTGCCACCATATGGTGAAGTTTTTGGTAATAGATACATCCAACAAATATGTCAACCTCTAATGGTTTACCTGTTTCTCCGCTGAATAGTATCTCTTTGCCATTGTGTTTAAATCCATTTTTTGTAAGAGCGTCACGGAGCGCTTCCTCCGTTTCACCACTGAACACAGTCCCGTCTATAGGCCTTCCTTCCAATGCTCCTACTTTCCCTCCTATCATTTCAAGTACGTGACCAACAGTCATTCGGCTGGGGATTCCATGTGGATTGATGATTAGATCTGGAGAAATTCCCTGTTCATTGAATGGCATATCTTCTTGAGGTACTAAAAATCCTATAACTCCCTTCTGACCGTGCTTTGATGCAAACTTATCTCCGTATTCTGGTATGCGTTCTTCACGGACCTTTATCTTAACCATCCTGGAGCCATTTACTGATTCAGATAACATGACCTTATCTACGGTTCCTCCTTCTCCATGTTGAACTGTTACAGATGTTTCTCTCCTTTTTTGTGGTGTCAGGAAATCCGTAGGCTCTTCAAGAAATCTAGGAGGTGAAGTCTTTCCCACCAGTACATCTAAGCCTTTTACAGCACATTCTGGTGATATCAACCCGTCCTCTCCTAGGTTTACATAGGCATCTTCGCTCCTTACGCCTCTACATTCTGGATCGGGAATTTCGAAATGATCCTCTTGGCCACCTGGGTACCGTTTTTCCTCGCTGCTATATGTTCTAAAGAAGGTACTTCGACCCATTCCCCTTTGGATACTTGCTTTACTCATTACCAGAGCATCTTCCATATTATAACCTTTGAATGATGCAACGGCCACTATGAAATTCTGCCCTGCAGGCCTCTTTTGAAAATTTAAATATTTAGTAGCATGAGTTTGAACAATGGGGCTTTCTGGATAATGCATCAGGTGACCTCTTGTATCGGGCCTGATTCTATAATTCGAGGAACCGAAACCGAGGGATTGCTTACCCATACCTGCACCCATAGTAATTCTAGGAGATGAATTATGTTCGGGGTATGGAACTAGAGATGCACCTATCCCAAGAATGCACATGGAATCCAATTCCATGTGGGTGTGATCTTCTGTAATGTCTTTTTCATTTAACGCGATGAGGGTGTTTTCTTCCTCTTCTGCATCGATGTATTCTATAATTCCTTCGTTTACAAGATCGATCCACTTTTTATCTCCTTTTTCTGTCTTGTCGAGATCTGCCTTGGAAAACAATAGTTTTCCATTTTCTACAACAGCCATAGGTCTTCTTAATCTACCACAGTCGCAATTTACAATAACATCATTTTCATCTTCATAATATGCGACGTTCACCTCTTTGTTGATTAATCCACTCCTACGTCTCTCTATTATGTTCTGCACTAGCTCTTTTCCTTTGGGATGCATTCCTATTAAATCTCCATTTAGATAGACTCTAGTACCGGTGGATTTTTTGGAAATTTCTTTAATGCCCAGATCATTAAGTACGCTTTCTACTTCCTTTTCCGAAGATCCCTCTGAAATCTCTACAGTGAGTGCCAGATTTTTCACAAGTCCACAATTTGGCCCCTCTGGCGTTTCATTTGGGCATAACCGGCCCCATTGTGTAGAATGTAAATCTCTAGCCTCGAAATGTGGCTGAGATCTTGTAAGCGGAGAAGTAACTCTTCTTAGATGACTTAGAACTGCAAGGTTACTCGTTCGATCCAACAGTTGTGATATTCCTGCTCTCCCCCCAACCCAATTACCTGTAGCAAGGGCATGATGTATACGCTGGCTCAATACATCTGATCTAAGAGATGAACTAATTTTTATCTCCTTTCCTTTTGCATGGACCCGTTCTATCTGGTACTTTAGGTCTTTACATAATGCTGTAAAGGAGACACGGAAAAGATCCTCCATAAGATCTCCTGCAAGTTTCAACCTTTTATTTGCGTAATGGTCTTTATCATCCTCTTCTCTTTTACCCAATGCTAACTCTAATACGGCCATGCCCATGCGAGCCATGAAAATTGCTTTTGTAATACGATCAGTAGGTTCATTGCCTAGATGCGGTAAAAGATTCCTATCCATTAGAGCTTCGACTCGTCTAATACGATATTCCTTTGCTTGCCCTCCAGCGAATTTCTTACCAAGGTATGCAACAGCCTCTTCCATTGTTGTTATTCCGTACTCGTTTGCGCATTCTTCGATGTTTGCAAGAACAAAAGGCTTCATTTTAGGGTCTGTACTTATAACGTCAACGATTTCTTCGTCGCTCTCCATTCCAAGTGCTCTTAGCAAAATCATCAAAGGTATTTGACCATATGTTGTAGGGAGAGATACCATAAGCATTCCATCTTTCTTTTTCTCTACAACCGTTAGGGCACGGTACCCTTCTCTTTGCGAAAATACCTTGGCAACTTCTATGTATCTTCCGTATCTTCTGGTTTTCTCAACAAGCACTCTGTTTGGGGCAAGATCTTCAACGGTAATAAGCACTCTTTCAGTGCCATTGCTAATAAAATACCCGCCAGGATCTAGAGGATCCTCCTGCATTTTTTGCAGTTCTTTATAATACTCTTCTTCTGTTAGTTTGTGATCCTTCTTTTTCTCAATGATGTATTTGGCTAAATTGCAAGCCTTTGATTTTAGCATAACTGGAAGATCACCAATTTTTACTTCCTCTGGTTCATATTCTACTTCATCCTTAACAGGTATGAATTCTAATGTTAATGGAGATTCATATGTTAAATTTCTAAGTCGCGCCTCCATTGGTTGCAACGGTCTTCTAGTACCATCTGCCTCTCTAACTTCAGGACTTCCAACTTTTATTTTTCCAAATTTTATTTTATATCCCTCTATTTCTGGATATATAAAGCCCCGTTCCATCTCATCTTCTTGGCCAATCATGGTACTGTCGATGATGTTTTGTAACCTGCGTTCTAAAAAATCATCATATGATTCAATCTGGTGATTTACTATGCTACGATCTCTATAAAAAGCGTCGACAAGTTTTCTCATTTATTTACACCTATTATTCACCACTTTCTACCACAAATCTATATGCGATAGATTCTTTTGCAGTATGGCTATTTCTAATAATTTTTACAATTTGTCCCGATTTTGCCCCGATAAAAATAGACACAGGATCCGTATCTAGGATTTTTGGAAGTTGATTAGGTTCAATATTATATTTCCTGAGTAGCTCTCCCTTTTCTTTTTCAGAGATTATTGTGTGGAGGGGAACTAGATCATGGCTCATCATATCAAACTGTATCCGTATCTTCTCATTTACCATTATACGTTTTTCCTCCTAGTATATATATCTGTTTCAGCGGGCCTGAAGGGATTCGAACCCTTGGCCACCTGGTTAAAAGCCAGATGCTCTACCTAGCTGAGCTACAGGCCCATTGTGAGCCGGGACTCAACGCATACACCATACTCTTTATATATCACACTCTATCCAATTTAACACTGAAATAGCCTACCCGTTATACTGGTTCTCATATAAATATCTTATGGGGTGCCATCGAGGATCTTCCACAATTAATACTGTTCATAGTTTTGGGTCTTCAAAATCTTTATGATGGTTCTCTTGGTCTTTGTTGTTCTCCTTTACATGCTTTAGAATAAGTTGATTTTTTTGTTTTTTGAACGTAATTTCATAATCCTCAAAAATTGGGTTTCTACCCAGCAAAACTGGTATATCACTCCTGGCGGATACATGTATCTGGTTATTCTCATATGAAGTAGATCTCTTATTTTTCCCAATAGTTATATCTATTGTGGATTTAAACAGAGACGCCGTCCCACCAGCAGTATCAATCTCTCCTGCCTCTTCTAATTCCAATCCTAAATACTGTGCTATAGGCATAGGTATGACAATGAAGTCTCCACCGGAATCTAATAATGCTTCTATAATAGGTGTTCTCTTCTCTTTATAGTAAAATTTGACAGGTACTATGGGGTACTTGTAGTAATCAAAGACAAAGTTTGTGCTTGACATATGAATCAATGTAATTGAGTATATCCAGATAATACTTTTGATACTTTTATGGTATCTTCTGGAAATTTGTCTTCGGGATATTTTTCTTCAGCTAGCCTAAGGATATCCTCTACATTGCTACTGTGATCTATAATCTCGTCGTTAAAAAGCAAAAGCCACTCTCCTGTGAATTCTTTTAGGTATTTTTCCTTATTCATATAATGGCCGGTACTACAAGTACTGCATATAAGTTTTATGTTTCGTTGTATGTTGTACACCGGCTGTTGTGCTGTGATTTTTCGGCATTTGGTGGAAAATTTGGGAAAAGTATATATATTGGATGGCTACAAAATAGTATTAAGTTAAAAAAACTATGCAAGAAGAGGTTTTAATAAATATGGATATAATAACATTGGATGATTTATCAAGAGCAATAGCATATAGGGTTGGAGTGGACATTGACGAGGCACGTAGAGATGCAGGGTTTGTGCTGGATATATTTGGATTTGATGATCGCGTTATAGACAATGTGTTGGACCCAGAAGATAGACAGTTATTTTACATCTTAGAAGAAGAAGGGATGCTTGCCACTGAACGAGAAGAGACAACTCTGTATGATGGGCGAGAATGGAGAACGCATTATTGGCAACTTAAAAAAGAAATCATTTTGAATTACGCTCAAGAAGAAAATAAACCAATCAGAACCACTATTTTGGATAAAAGCCAGCCCATTCCAACTATTGAAGATTCTGATGAGGAAGACGTTTATGATCAACTTGAGGAGGATATTTGGACTACCAGAAAAATAAATGAGTAAATCCTCCTGCATTTTTCAAAAAAATTAATAACCAACTTGTAGTTCCTACTTTTCACATAGTTTGAAGGCTAAAATAGCTTTTCTGGGTGATACGACATGTCGAAAAGAAAGAGAATAATAAGTTCTGAATCAGTAACTGAAGGGCATCCTGATAAGATGTGTGACATAATATCTGATGCTATTCTTGATGAGGCGCTAAGGCAGGACAAATATTCCCGAGTTGCGGTTGAGACAAGCACCAAAAATGGTGGCGTTATGGTTTTTGGTGAAATGACAACCAAAGGATATGTTGACATACCGAGCGTAGTACGAGATGCGATAAAGGATATAGGTTACACTGATTCTAGGTATGGGATTGAATGGGAAACCTGTTCTGTTTGGGTTCAGATAACTGCACAAAGCCCCGATATATCTCAAGGTGTTTCTGAAGGGAGGGGTTTACATAAAAAACAGGGAGCAGGCGATCAGGGAATGATGTATGGTTTTGCCTGTAATGAAACAAAAGAATTGATGCCATTGCCGATTACACTCGCTCATAAACTTACAAAAAAACTTGCGGATGCTAGGAAAAATGGTGATATATCATATCTCAGGCCAGATGGTAAATCTCAAGTCTCGATAGAATATGACAAAAACGGTAAACCCCTTAGGGCTGATACGATTGTTGTTTCAACGCAACATGATGATATGATTTCTCATGACAGAATACGAAAAGACATATTGGAAGGAGTGATCAAACCTGTTTGTAAGAAATGGATTGATAAAGATACAATATTTCATGTGAATCCTACAGGTGCTTTTGTCAGAGGGGGGCCATATGCTGATGCAGGTCTTACTGGGCGAAAAATCATTGTAGATACATATGGGGGGGTAGGTAGACATGGTGGCGGAGCATTTTCTGGAAAAGATCCAACAAAGGTAGATCGAAGCGCTGCATATGCTGCTCGTTACATAGCAAAAAACATTGTTGCTGCCGGTATTGCAGATAAATGTGAAATCCAGCTAGCATTTGCAATAGGTGTTGCTGAACCCGTTTCGATTAACATAGATTGTTTTGGGACCAATAAGATACCTATTGATAAGATAGAAGATATTGTGGGGGAGTTTTTCTCGCTTACTCCTAGTGAGATTATTAGACATCTCGATCTCAGGCGACCGATATTCAAAAAAACTGCTGCATATGGACATTTTGGCAGAAACGATCCTGATTTTACATGGGAAAAAACAGATAAGGCAGATTTAATTAGGAAGGAAGCAGGATTGAAAAAATAGATTAATTTGCTTGATGATGAAACGTGTAAATTGATAAGCAATATATAGTAAGTATTAATTATGCATAAATGTATCCAGAAAATATATCATGTGGAGGAAGAGATATTATGGCAGAGTTTGAGACGGTAAGGGCTGAAGAAATAAAGTTTGGTAGAAACAACTTCATAGAGATAGCCAGAAAGAAGGTGATTACTGATAGTGGTGAAAATGAATTTATCTCTATCGGTAGAGGTTTTTATCTTCCAGATAAGGAAAAGAGATGGAAATCATCCATTACGCTTCCTAGTGAAAAAGATAAGCTTGAAAAAATTGCAGAATTAATAAAATCAATCTAAATACGGGATATTTTGCCGCTATTTTTCCTTCGTTAGTTTAAAGTAGAGGCATAGGTATTTAGAGGCGTGATTGGAGAGGGTGACTCTAAAGAAACTAGAATATATGTAATTATTGCTTTCTTAATTATTCTAGTCGTGATTTTTGCTGTTGTTTTTAGTGGCAGTCAGTTGAAACAAGCATACATCCATCACGATTTTTTGGATGATGGGTGGTGTGAGGATTTAGCAGAACGTGATAGTGGTTCTCAGTTTTTGGGTTTGGAGAAATGGGGATCCTTGACATATAAGATTGATTGCAACTATACTACGTATCTTACCATTACAACCATTAAAACTTTGGTCATGATGGGTGAAAAGGAACTCAGAGATAAGACTGGCGAAACAATGGAAAAGGCATTAAATGTAGGAATAATACTTGAGGAGGATACTAAGATTACAGGAGATCGGTTGTTGAAAAACGGACATAAAACAATGTATATTATTTACAATGGAACTGATACTTCTAAAAATCCATATGAACAGGTAAAGATTATTGGTGAGGTGTGGAACTGCGGCAAGTCAGGTACCTCTATAATCTGCTTGGGATTTGCTCAGATTACAGATAATGCGCATAACAATTCTAAAATAAATACCACATATTGGGAGAAAATCGTTGGGGATAAAGAAGGAACGTTTGGAACCGAAGGTTCTCAAGGGGAAGATGGGTTAATATACAATGTGATTTGCCACTAATCTTCTACTCTTTTAATTCTGCTTTCTGTAAACTGTACCCCATGGGGCAATCTATATTTTCTTTGTAAATCTTCGTTATTTTGTATTTCTTATTCTTTTGTACTGCTTTGTTGGTGCAGAGGTCATAAAATGGGCATCCAATACTTTTACAGTCCTTTTTCTCTATTTTTGTTTTACTTCCCTTAGACAATTTTTTGTCTATGGTGGTAACAATCGGTAATTCTTGTACCTCTACGACTATGACGCCCCCTTCGAAAACGTTGCAGTTATGTTTCTTGTTTCGCACTTTGGTAATTTTATAATGTCTGTTGGGTTTTAGATTGAAGCATACTGTTTTTAATTTACAGTTTCTGCATTCGTTATTTGGTCCTAAGTAAATGAATTCTTTATCTTTTTCAGCTAGTTTTTCTCCTATTAGCGTGACTAGAGGCATCCTATATTACTCCTGTTTGTTTAGCTAGTGTTTTAGCTGCTTTTTCGGTGAGACCGGTTTCTCCTAATATCGTGTATCTCTCTGGACGTATCTCGTGAGCCTTTACTAGTGCTTCAACAATTTTTTTCTTTGATATGCCCAGATCTTCTGAAGTAGTTGGTGCCCCTATTATTTTAAGCGCATCTCGCAGCTTTTCCCAGTCTCCGCCATGGAGATACATCATCATGATTGCACCTATGCCACATTGTTCACCATGCAACGGTTTTTTTCTTTTTTTGCCTTTCAGCATGATTCCTGGACCTAGATGATCTAGCATGTGCGAGAACATATGTTCTGATCCTGATGCTGGCCGGGTACTGCTTGCTACGCTCATTGCTACGCCTGATACAATCATTGCTTTTACTGCAATCCAGGCCGATTTTTCCACGTCTGGTTTAATTTCATCGGCATGATCAATTACAAGTTCTGCTGCAGTTTCTGCAAGTACAGCCGCGTGACTACTGTACTCCTCATATTTCAATCGATGGGCGAGTTTCCAGTCCATTACTGCAGATAGATTAGATATCACGTCTGCACATCCTGCTGCAAGCATTCTAAAAGGTGCTTTGTAAATGATTTCAGTGTCTGCAAGTACTGCTAAAGGTGATGCTGCTGTCTTTGAAACAGATCCACTCCTGTGTTTCAATGATGCACGTGGGGATGCTATACCATCGTGGGATGCGCATGTTGGCACGCTGATAAACGGTTTAGAAAGTTCAAATGCTGCAAGTTTTGTAACATCGATGATACTTCCACCGCCTACTCCTAGCAGTATATCTATTTTGTGTTTACTGGCATAGTTTATAAGTTTGTTTACTTGGTCAACAGTTGCTGCTGATACTATTTTCTCCGTCACGGTGTAATCTGCTTTTTTAAGGATTTTAGCTATCTTGTCTCCAGATATCTTCTTGGTTCTTTTACCAGCTACCACTAGTGCAGAATTTCCTTTTACTATCCGATCGCAAAGTTCGGCAACCTGTGATGTCGTCCTGTGACCCACGATAATTTCTCTAGGAAATACCATAGTTTTTGATTTGGTAAATCGCTTCATAATTAGATTCGTAAACCAAGCCTTTAATATATTATATTTTCGTCGAAGGAAATAATAATTTTTATGAAAAAAATCAGGAACATGCGACAAGTATATGTAGCAGAAACAACAAATATATACAGAAGCGTTGCTGGAGTGGCCTCTGGGCGGCTGATGGCGGTAAGCAACACAACGTTTGCATTATGTTTGGAGGGATGAAAACATATGGAAAAAAATAAATTAGGTTTAATTATGTGGAAGCTGGAGAAACTCGAAGATTTCTTTCCCTGTTTTAAACCTAACTTCCGCATTTTTAAGCGCATAATTTTAGTTTTTCTAAAATGTCTTTCTGTTTCTTTGTCAGCTCTGTAACAATAACTTCATCATTTGCTAATCTGATTTTCT
>Ga0208771_1000628_pt1 | contig 20916 bp, 15 predicted proteins | sample AntAceMetag02UKX_FD_184775 | JGI IMG/M metagenome (GOLD analysis project Ga0208771, IMG submission 184775) | Saline lake microbial communities from Ace Lake, Antarctica - Antarctic Ace Lake Metagenome 02UKX (SPAdes) (version 2) | ecosystem: Environmental > Aquatic > Non-marine Saline and...
TAATCCCGAGGCCCGGGGAAGATTGCCAGCTTTAATCAAACCTTCTTTCACCAGATCTTTCGGGCTGACCAGCAGAGGGTTGCCGGCAAAAGCGGATGAACTGGAGTAGGGACAGTTGCCAACACCGGTCGGATTGAGCGGGAGGATCTGCCAGAGTTTCAAACCAGCGGAATCCAGAAAGTCAGCGAAACGTCGTCCTTCCTCCCCCAGATCACCAATCCCGTACGGCCCGGGGAGGGAAGTGATATGAAGGAGGATTCCGGCATTTCTTGGTAACTTCATAATATTTAAATGGGAGCTATGTCTTATTGTGTGTATGCATTTATTAAAAACTGAACATCGAACGTCGAACGCTCAACTTCGAACGTCGAACTTCGCTTTGGCTGGAGCCGCGGTCGACGTTCGAAGTTGGACGCCTGCCTGCCGAAGCCTTGGCAGAGGCTGGTTCAGCGTTCGATGTTCATCCTTTTGCCGCTCCGCCGGTCGTTGAACGTTAAGCGTTGGACGTTGAAAGTTGAACATTCAGCTCTTACTCCTCCTATCCTCCGCCTGCCGTCAGCCGCCTTACCGAGGCCTCGTTCGATGTTCGACGTTCGGCGTTCGACGTTCGATGTTCAGCTTTTTTACCTCCCACTATCCCCAGTCAACTGAATCAGCCGCGCAGCCATCCCTCCCGTCAGCATCTCACGGTCATACCTCCACTCCCATTGACCGGAATAAGTACCGGGTCGATTCATCCTAGCTTCGCCCCCCAGGCCAAGTATATCCTGGAGCTGTATCAGAACAGTATCGGCACACGACTCCTCCATAACCCGAATTATCTGCCAGTTGACCGACCGACCGCCGGGAATCTCCAGATAATCGCGGACCAGTCTCTTTGTCTTCGGACTCCGCGATCTATACCAACCCAGGATGGTATTGTCATCATGAGTTCCGGGATAGGCCACACACTCATCCGGATAGTTTTCCGGCAGATGGGGGTTGCGCCGTCCCCCCCGAAAACCATGCTGGAGAACCCGAATCCCGGGATATCCCAGTTCATTGAGAAGTGCGTTAGCCTCCTTCTTAATCGCCGGTTCCAATGCCTCGGCAATAATGGGAAGATCTCCAAGTTCTTTCTCCACCTCTTTAAACAACTCGGCCCCGGGGCCTCTCACCCACTCTCCCTCGGCAGATGTTTCAGCTCCCACCTTGATATGCCAGAAAGCGTAGAATCCGGAGAAATGATCGAGCCGAATAATATCCACATCCTTTAAGATGGCCGCGAAACGCTCCTTCCACCACTCATAACCATCCTCTTTCATCGCCTTCCAGTCATAGAGCGGCATATCCCATATCTGACTCACTCCGTCCCGACTGGGGGGAACTCCGGAGAGCACGGTCCGCCAGCCCTTATCATCAAGAAGGAAGAGATGCCGGTTAGCCCAGACATCAGCACTATCCTGGTTCACGAATATCGGAATGTCACCGATTATTTTAATCCCTCCCCGGTTGGCATACTTCCGTAAATTCTGCCATTGGCGGGAAAATAGAAATTGCCTGAACTTGGCCGTCTCAATCTCTCCGGAAAATCGATCCCGGTACTCCCTGAGCGCCGCCGGGCGGCGGAAAGCTATCGATTCCGGCCAAGTATACCAAGGCACCCCCTGAAAATAACCCTTCAATGCCGTAAAGAATGCGAACTCCTCCAGCCAGTAGGAATTCTCATCGCAGAAATCTTCGAACTCCCTGTTTTCCTTCCCCGCGGAATCGGAGAGGAAGGTCATCCGGGCGGAATCCAGTAACTCCCTCTTCAGGTTAATTACCCGGGAGAAATCAACCCGGCCTACCGGCAGTTCCTTGATGGAGGAGATCACCTTCTGGGAGATCAACCCCTCTTCAGCTAGCTCTGCCGGACTGATCAGAAGACAATTCCCGGCAAAGGCGGAGGAACTGGAATAAGGAGAATTTTCATACCCGGTCGGATCTAGAGGAAGAACCTGCCATAACTTCTGGCCGGCAGATTCTAAAAAATCCACGAACCGGTAGGCTTCCTCCCCAAGATCACCAATTCCATACGAGGATGGAAGGGAAGTAATATGCAGTAAAATACCTGATCTCCGTGGGAATCTCATCTATAACTTAGCTCCGCAGCTATTTTGCCACCGATTGATATGTATTTTTCCCCAACATCCTCCCCTTTTGGACTGGAATAATTATCCGTCTTCACACTGGAAAAAGCAAGATAGACCTTGTTCGAAAAGCCTTTTTAACCACGAAGAACACGAAATTCACGAAGAAATTCGATAAAAACAGGAATGATTATATAGTTTTCTTTGTTTTTCTTCGTGTTCTTCGTGACCTTCGTGGTGAATATTTAGTTTTCTGAACACAAAAAGTTGAAAATAACTTTCCGAGTATGGTCAATCTATTCAGATCTTGGCTGAAGCAGGGAGCCGCGCGCCATCTCCAGATTTTTTCGGGCCCGGGCGAAACCCGGATTGATCTGGAGCGCCCGGGAAAAACTCGCGATGGCTTCTTCCTCCTTTCCCTGCCGGATCAGGGCAATCCCGAGGTTGTTGGCCGCCATCGCAAAATCCGGTTTGAGCCGGAGTGCCTGTCGATATTGATGGATGGCTTCATCTAACTCCCCCCCGTCAGCCAGCGCATTCCCCAGATTACTGTAAGCATCGGCGTAACTCGGGTTAACGCGAATCGCTTCCCGGTAATGGGTGATCGCCCCCGTAAGGTCTCCCTGATCCGCCAGCCGGATCCCCAGATCGTTATGGGCACTGTACAGGTTAAAGAAGGCCCGTCCGTTCCCCGGCTCCAGCCGGAAGGCTTCGGCGTAGTGAGATATAGCCAGCAGGTACTCACCCTGCTCGGTTAATATCGCCCCCAGGTTATTATGAGCCCGGCCGTAATCCGACTTAATCTCAATCGCCCGCTCATAATGTTCGATCGCGGCGGCGGGACTCCCCTCTCCGGACAGAGTCATTCCCAGATTATAGTGAGCCATATAACTGTCCGGATTCACATCCAGGGAATGCCGGAAGAGAGCAAGATTACCCGCCCAGTACTTTGTCTGGATAATCCCCGCTATTGAATAGGCGATTACAATGGCGATACAGATACCGGAGATGATCGCTTTCCTGCTCCGGATAAAGATCCAGGAGAGCGCCAGGGCAGGCGCGATCATCGATAGATAAAGAAACCGGTCGGCTACCGTGGAGAAGATCTGGTAGCCGTGAGGAACCAGGCCCAGGGTGGGGAAGACCCCGACTACAAAGATCCCCAGGATAATCAGCCAGCGGCGGCGCTCCTTAAAGAAGAGGAAAAACCCCGTCAGAAGGACCGGAAAGATCCAGCTGTAATAGAGCCATCCATTCTCCATCACCCGGGCCGGGGTACGGCCGTAATCTATCCCCAAGTTCAAGGGCAGGATGAGCTTATAGAGATAGAAAGCAATCGCGTCCAGGGCGATCAATAATCGGCTATAGAGCGGGGCGATATACCCCAACGGGATCTCCTGCTCGGAGAACTTGGCCATGAAGATAACCGGCAGCGTCATCCCCAGCCAGAGCAAAAGCATTGTAAAGGGAGGATGAAAAAGGGCCTTCAGAGAGCTCTTCCGGCCGGTCAGTTCGGAGTCCCGCCAGCGGAAATGGGCCAGGAGCCATCCGATCACCACCAGCGGGACCGCGGCGGCCTTGGAGAGAATTGCCAGAGCAAAAAAGATGACCGCGTAGATGCCATGGCGTTTCCTCTGCCTCCGGTTGACACTGGAGAGCTGCCGGTTGATCTCCACCGCCCGGACATAACGAATATACTGATTCAGGGCCAAAAGCGAGAAGAAACCGCAAAGAACATCTTTCAGGCTGGAAATCCAGATTACCGGCTCGGCCTGAAGAGGATGGATTCCGTAGAGGAGTGCCCCCAGGCAAGCCGCCCACGCTATCCTATCCGGATCTTTGCTGCTACCTCTCAGGAGCAACTTCAATATCCCATAGAGTAATAGGATATTGCAGATATGAAGGAAGATATTGGCCTGGTGAAAGATTCCGGGATTTAACCCGAAGGCAATCCCCCCCGGTGAAACAATGCGGGAGATGGCCGCCAGTAATGACCAGGCGGTAAAGGTGACCGGAATATACATCGCCTCATGGGGCCCAATCCAGAAATGAATAATATTCCCCGGGGACAGAGACCCGATATAGCGGTTGTTATAGACGTGGATGCCGTCGTCCCAGCCGACAAAGCCATACTTCCCGGCCGGCCCAAAAACCAGTATCGGAACGATGATAAGGATGAAGATGATAATCGCGCTGGAGGGGATTCCTTTATGGGATTTCATGGTATTTGGAGATATTATGAATTAAAAGACGACCATCGAACAAGGCGACAGACAATAGCCTTTCCTTACTCAAAAATACCATCGTGGATTTCATCTACTCATCCTGCTAATCCCGTACTGCTCGCCTATTCGACGGTCGGCTTCCGGAAGGGAGTCAATCGGGAGGACCAACTCCTGGTCAAATTCTTCGAAGGTAAACCGGTAAAAATCTTTTTCCGGGTGTTTCAACGCTTCTTTTACGTCTCCTATCTTAGAGATCGGAAGGCCGTTTACTTCAGCCAGAACCAGGTCGGACATCCCCTGATAACCAAGATTAATCCGATCGGGGAGGATCTTGTTTAATATAATAATCCTGTTTCTTCCCGGTTCAGGCCGGCGGGAGTGGTAAGTATAGTAATAAAGATACTTTTTGTTAGCTTTAGTCTGCCATTTCTCCCCCCAATCCTTCAGGTAATCAGCCGTCAACTCCTGAAAAATCAGGCCGCCGACAATCAGATACTCCAGCGGTTCTCCACTGCTATAGGGAGGGATCAGATAGTTGGACCGGTCCAACCGGGCCAGCTTTATCTTCTTTTTTAACTGTTTACCTCCCCGGAATATCTCTACTTCAATCTCCTCTCCCGGGGAATGAAATCGGGTAAAAAGATCCCGGTATTCAATACTCCCCCAATCCGGGTCTGTATAATATCCATCAACATCAATCGGGAAACCATCAACCGAGAAAAGGACATCCCCTTCCTGGAGAACTCCATCCGCCGATCCGCCGGGATATATGGAAGAGATATACAATCCTCCTCCATCGGGAGGAAGCTGAAGATATTCCCGGAAGACGGGATCCCTCACCCCGGCACCGATAAATCCATGATGAGGAAAACCAATATATCCGCCGGGGCGATCCGCAGCCAGAAAACGGTTTATTATCGAAGCCGGAATAATGGTCGCGTACTGCTTCTTCCCGCTGTATAACATCGTGAGCCCGATCAATTTATCTCCGGAGAATACCGGCTCACTCCACCCCCCTCCCCTATCCTCAAAGTTAACCGCGGCTCCATAGGTAAGGTATTTATCCGGACCGAGGAAATAATTCTCCACCGAGATTTTGACAATCTCTCCCGGGATGCCCCGGATCTTATTCGAATTCTCCATGACCATGAATTTAACCGGCTGGTCTATCCGGATACGCTGATCTATCTCAACCGATGTCAACCCGTCAAAGAATGATTCATCCTCAACCGAAACCACCGCCAAATCAACATCATAATCGATCACCTCAATTCGCCCCGGGTAAAACTTCTTCCCTCCAGGTTTCTCCAGCTTGATCATGGTCGAGTCCTTCACAATATCCGCCGTGGTCAATATCCTCTTGGAAGATAGCACGCACCCGTATCCCGAACGACTCCCGGCTTTCTTCTGCTTCCAGGGACTGGAGTAATTGTTCTCCTGGTAGGTAACCTCAATCCGGACCGGTCCATTCTCCACCTGATCCGAAGCCCCCCCGCCAAGAACAGATCCGGCCATAAGAAAAACCCCCAGCACCAAAAAAATAGGGGTCAAGTCTACTTTTTGCTTAACTTGCTCCTTCATTTCTTTATATACCGATCCCGGCTAACCCGGTACCGCTCCAGAATTCGCTGATTCTCCTTCTTAACATCTTCGACATTCAAGACACAGGGCGGAAAATCTCCATCAAACTCAATCACATGATAAGGACCAGTATGATTCTCAAAAGCACTGACCAGATCAGATAAAGACAAGATCCGAACTCCATTGACATCCTTGACCACCAAGTCATGGAGATCGCTGTAATACTGATTAACCCGGGCGGCCAGAACCCGGGAGAGTAGTATTACCTCCGGCATCTCCCGGCACAATTTATCTTGATTGTAATATTTAAAATAATAGAGAAGTCGTGGATCGGACCGGCTCCACCAATCCCCCATCCAGGTCTTCAGGTATTCCAGTGACAGAGGCTGGAAGAGAAGCCCGCCAAGAAGAAAATACTCCGGCTGCTCTTCATATTCTTTCCAGGTCTTCAGTAATTCCTTATTTTTACTGAGGGGGACCCGGCAACTAATCTCCTCTCCTCCCCGGATGATGTCAAAAACTACTTCATCTCCTACCTGTTTACGCTCAACCACTTCCTCTAGTTGATAACTTTCCCCATCAATGAGTATCGTACCGTCGTTCCCGATCGGATTGCCGTCAATCGATAGAATAATATCTCCGGGCTGGATAATGCCGATAGCCGAATGATCATCCACCAGAGCCGAAGCCACCACTCCGGTCCTCCCCTCCGGGAGATTTACATAATCCCGATAAGCGGGATTGAGAAGGTTTGAGGTGACAATCCCCAGGTCCGGGTAACCATCATATCGGCCATCCTTAATATCATCTAAAAAATGCTCTATCACGGTGATCGGGATTACATGCCCGACATTTTCTGAAGGTTGGACAGCCTGAAAAGCAATCCCCACAATCTCACCGTCCTGGAGAACCGGACCGCCGGAGTTCCCCGGATTAATGGCCGCATCAATCTGAAGAATGAGATGATAATCCCGGGCGGAATGACTGTAGAGGGTATAATCAATCCGGGAGACGACTCCCCTGGTTACCGAGATCCGACGGCCGCCGCTGGGAAATCCATAGACCAGGACCAATGAACCAAGTTCGGGAATTTGATCGTTAAACGAGAGAACCGTCGTATCTTCGAAGAAGGAGGGATCAAGCAGTTCAATTATAGCCAGATCGCAGTCATGAGCGATATACGCGACCACTCCCCGGTATGGCGTTCCGCTATTCTCTTTCTCTATCTCGATATACTTAGAATCGCTCACCACATGAGCACTAGTAAGAATCCTGTTCCCGGTAATAATAACCCCGGTACCTCTACCTCCAGAAAAATCATTATCTTCCCAGGGGGAATCATAACTGGGGCGCTGACTGATATTCTTAATCTTCACCACTGCCGAACGAATCCGATCGGTAGCGTTCTCAGTTCTTCCGATTGCTGGTATCACCAGTCCTGATATAACAGCAAAAAGCAACAGAAACCATGCAGATAAATTATTATTTCCTTCACTCATAGTGTTTTATCTTGCTCTGCGTCTTGGTGGTAAACCTGTTTATTTTACTGTCTTGAGGGAATAATCGCGTGATCCCAACCCGGTGGCCTCCGCTTCTTTTAAAAATGGTTCCACCTCTACATTGAAGAGAGTTTTGAATTTATCTTTCAGCCGTGGCAGTGAGGTAAACTGTGACGCGACCGATGATGGTATCTTCTTGCGAGAAACTTGAATACTTTTGCTGACCGCGGTCGCCCCGGGGAGCAGGGGAGCCTTTCCGACCAGATCTACCGAGGCCTGATCCACCGCCACAATATCCCGGGAAGCCAGAATGCCCTGATCCGGGACAATGGAAGGTTCACTCCAATCACAGCAGTCGCAATCCGGAGTAATATCAATCAGGAAATTGAGGAAGAGAACCGGGCCCTGCTTTCCGGCTAAAACTGCGCGAGCGTAAGCCGCGGACTTCTTTGAGATAAGACCGACTTCTCCCTTCCAGAGAATCGGGATGGCGCTGACCGGGCAGACCGTAATACACTCGCCGCAACCAATACAGATAGAATGATTGATCCTGGCCTTCTCCCTACCCTCCTGGGTAATCGCGTTGACCGGACAATAATCACGACAGGTCCCACAGGCAATACATTTATCTTCCTTCACCACCGGTTTTAAATCACTGTGCATAATCTGTTTCCCGGCGGGGGAAGCTAATCCCATACTAACATTCTTGATGGCGCCGGCATACCCGAAGATCATATGTCCGGTAACATGGGTAATAACCAGAAGACTATCCGCCTCCAAAGCCAGCCGGGCAACTCGAACCGGTCGCGCCCCGATGGAACTGCCTTTAATCTCGATAAATTCTTCGGCAATGATAATGGGCGCCCCGATATTCTCTTCAGTAAATCCATGCCGCCGGGCGGTGAGCAGGTGATCCTCGGTAGTATGGCGGCTCCCCCGGTAGAGAGTATTGGAATCTGTCAGAAACGGCTTGGCGCCCAGATCTTTTAACTTTTTCACCAGAAAACGGGCATAGGCCGGCCTGAGATAGGAAGTATTGCCTTCTTCCCCAAAATGAACCTTGATACATACCCGATCCCCTCTCTGAAAAATTTCCGGCCCCCCGCTACGGTCAAATAGATCTGAAAGCTTATCCAAACGTGACCGCCGGGCATGGGCGGTGGGATCTGTAAAATATACTATAGGTTTCATAATTATTCTATACCTTCTCTTAAAAGACTATTTACCGACTCGGACCTTGTGAAGTAGTAAACGGTAAGCAGAGAGCAGTACGCGGAAAAACAACGCTGTCACGTCCTGATTTTAAGTTGTCACTTTTTCTGGTTGAAACTACTTCTTCTCCTTTCCCAAACCTTTTCCCCTTTTGAATATCCAACAACCAACAAGGAATATCCAATATCCAAGTGCCTGGGCTTGTGCTTGTGCTTGTGCTTGCATCCCGATTATTTCGGTCCATCTTGAACTTGTTTCGGGGTCTGGAGCTGCTATCGCTCCTTTCCTTTTTCATTGGATATTCCTTGCATGCCCGCCGTAGCCTTGGCGGAGGTTGGTTGGATATTGGATATTCAGGTTTGTCGACCGCTTACCGTTCACTGCTTACCGTTCACCGCTTACTGCTTACCGGTTATCCTGAAGTAGCTGAATAAATTCTTGTTCAGAGATGACTTTAACCCCCAGTTTCTTCGCCTTCTCTGCTTTGGAGCCGGGATTATCGCCAACTACCACAAAATCGGTCTTCTTGCTCACGGAGGAAGCCGCCCTTCCCCCTTCCGCCCGGATCATCTCCTCCGCCTCGGCTCGGCTGTAATTATCAAGCGTTCCGGTAAGAACAAATGTCTTCCCCGTTAATCTGCCGGGAGCTTCCCCTCTCTCCACCTCTCTCCGCAGAGTCCCCACCCCTGCTTCCTTCAATTGTTTGATTACCCTCAGGTTATCCTGATTGGCGAAAAAGCTGTGAACGCTTTCGGCCATAACCGGTCCTATCTCCGGAATCTCTTCCAGTTGGAGGGGAGATGCTTTCTCAATTTCTTCCAGAGCCGGATATCTTTCGACCAGAATCCGAGCGGATGTCCGTCCCACGTGGCGGATACCGAGGGCGTAAATAAGTCGTTCCAGCGAACTCTCCTTGCTCCGCGCGATCGCTCCCAGGAGATTATGGGCTGATTTTTCCGCCATCCGTTCCAGTCCCAGAAGATCTTCTCTTTTCAGCCGATAGAGGTCAGCCGGGCTTTTTACCAGGTTTTTCTCGATCAGCTGTTCAATCACCTTCGGTCCCAGTCCCCGGATATACATGGCGGTCCGGGATGCAAAATGCTTCAATCTTTCTCTAACCTGATCCGGGCAGGATATATTCTCGCATCGGTAGGCCACCTCCCCCTCCGGATGTACCACCGGACCACCACAAGAAGGACATTCTTCCGGCATCCGGAATTTCTTTTCTTTGCCCGTCCTCTTACCTTTAATCGGATGGATAACCTGGGGAATAATCTCGCCGGCTTTCTCGACCAATACCTTATCCCCGATCCGGATATCTTTACGATCGATCTCATCCTGGTTGTGAAGGCTGGCCCTGCTGACCTCGCTCCCGGATATCCAGACCGGCTCCAGAATCGCTACCGGAGTCAATTTCCCGAGCCTTCCCACCTGGACAATTATATCTCCCAGCTTTGTCTCCTCCTGTTCAGCCGGAAATTTGTAGGCGATCTGCCAGCGGTGAGATTTGGAAGTGGCTCCCAACTGTTCCTGGAGCGCGAAGGAATCAACCTTTACCACCATTCCATCAACCATATAGTCAAGCTGGTTCTTCTTCTCCTGCCAGAGACGACAGTACCGTATGACATCATCGATGGTAGAACATTTTTCATGGTGCGGCTCCACAGGAAAGCCCAGTTCCTCCAGCCGGTTCAGGAGCCGGGAATGATATTTACAGCCAAGGGTTTGAGGATCGGGAGAGGCATATATCCAGCAGCGGAGGCGGCGAGCAGCACTTATTTTCGGATCGAGCTGCTTCAATGATCCGGCGGCCAGGTTGCGGGGATTGGCGTAAAACTCTTTTCCCTCTTCCTCCTGCTTCCGGTTGATCTCCGCGAAATCACGCTTATCTATATAAACCTCTCCCCTTACTTCCAGTCTGGGAGGAAATTCATCAGCATTCAGACGCAGAGGAATTGAATGAACCGTTTTAATATTGGAGGTAACATTGTCTCCGGTCCGACCGTCGCCCCTGGTGGAACCTACGGACAGGACCTCTTCATCATAGATCACGGATACCGAGACTCCATCGATCTTGAGCTCGACCACATAGCTGAAATCCGCGTCGGGAAGGATTCGCCGGTTGCGCCGCTCAAACTCCCGCAGTTCGTCTTCGGAGTATGTATTATCCATACTCAGCATCGGAGATTGATGCTGATAAGGATCAAACTTTTTCTGAGCCTCACCGCCAACCCGCTGGGTGGGGGAATGGGGTGTGATAAGTTCCGGGAATTCCTGCTCCAGAGTTTCCAGCTCATGGTAAATCCGGTCATATTCATAGTCCGATATCTCTGGCACGTCCTTAACGTAATACAGGTAATCATAGTGCCGGATCTCCTTACGGAGTTGGACTATCTTTTTTTCTGCTTCCTTTGGAGTCATAGAACTTAGCTTCATAACTTGTTTGAGCCGCAGAGACGCAGAGAGCGCAGAGAGAAAAAAATTGAGTATATTATATACACTACTATATTTAGGAAGTGTGAAACGTAATACTGTAATTAATCGTACAGTGGATTGTTTCTTATCTCTCTCTCTGCGTTCTCCGCGTCTCTGCGGTGAAATGAATTTACTTTCCTTCTTCCAGACGGGCCGCCAGGCGCTCCGGAAGACCGGCGGCACGGATCTTTTTCTGGGCTTTGCGGATCGGGTACTTAACCCGGATGATTTTCAGCTCTCCCGACTCATTATCAAATACCGCGAAAGATGCTCGGGGGTCACGATCCCGGGGCTGGCCAACACTTCCAACATTAATCAGATACTGCTCCTCCCGGGAGAGAGGAAATTCTGTCTCAATAACGTAATCGACCCACTGTTCATTCTTCTGAAAAATAGCCGGGCGGTGAGAATGTCCGAAGAAGCCGAGCCACCCGGTCAGTTTCTCAAATGAGGAATATGTCTCCCGTGGTTTTTTGATATAGCGCCAATCCGCTGGAGAAGCAAGATTACTGTGAAAAATTGTGATATCTCCGAGAGATCGGACCAGCGGGAGGGACGCTAGGTACTCTTTGCCGGCCGATTTCAGTTCACGGGTAGTCCAGATAATTGCCTGAGAGGCCAGCGGGGTAAAATTTTCCAGTCCGATAAGACCGCAGACGGCGGCATCGTGATTCCCAAGTACAGCGTACGGGTTTAAGGATTGGAGCAGTCTCAGACATTCATTTGGATTAGCTCCATAACCGACTATATCTCCCAGGCAGATATACTTCTCAACCTCATACCTTCGGATTTCAGCCAGAACCGATCGCAATGCTTCCAGATTACCATGTATGTCGGAGAGGATGGCATACTTCATTAAAATTTTTCCGGGAAAATTTTACCGTGAACAGCAAAGCAATTAACCACGAAGATCACGAAGTACACGAAGATTAAACAATATAAGTATTTCTTATTTCTTTAAAAATCCTTCGTGAACTTCGTGGTCTTCGTGGTTAATAATCTTTTCGAGTAAGATATAGCTTCGTATCTATAAGTCGGGGCGGGGAGATTTTCCGTCATCCCGGCGGTTAAAACCGCCGGGTGCCGGATGCGGCACCGCCGCAGGCGGTGACGCAGAACTCCTACCCAATTAAAAGTCGGGGCGGGGAGATTTGAACTCCCGACCTCACGGACCCGAACCGTGCGCGCTAGCCAGGCTGCGCTACGCCCCGAAAGAGAATAAGTGCCTAAAGTGCGCTAAAGTGCCTTAAGTTGAAAGTTATCGCTTTCACCTGGCCGGCCCGGTAAAAGCACACGGGGCTCCGCCAGGGTGAGGCACTATATTGTTTCTTCACTTGATCCTGTAAAAAATTTAAAGATTTCAAAACAGAATCTTAAGGTAAAACGTGAAGAGTGATACGTAATTAGCGTTGTAATGTCAAGTCGCAAAAATATTTCATCTCACTCATCCAAAGATGACCCTTGTTTCATAATGGGGATTTCGTAAAGGAGTTTGAATTATAAATAGCTTTTCCCGGGAAGTTTTGCTAGATTTCCCATTCTTTATTATAACCTGAACTTAGGTTTAACCTATAGATATATGGAGACTAAAAGTGAAACATATTGTTTTAAATCTTGTTAATGGTGCAATCATAGGAATTGCAAATATCATTCCCGGAGTATCCGGCGGAACAATGGCTTTAATACTTGGGTTTTACGAAAGACTCATAGCCGCAATAAACAACATTTCTTTCAGAACAATCCTGATCTTTCTAAAGTCATTCAGTTTCAAGAGTAAATCACTAAATGATCTAAAGAATGAATTTAAAAGGATAGACGGTTTCTTTCTGCTTACAATAGGTGTCGGAGCCCTTGCTGCTATTTTTGCTCTGGCAAAATTAATGCCTTATCTTCTACAAAATTACCATGACCCTACTTATGGATTCTTCTTTGGTCTTATCCTGATTTCCACAATCTCCCCATTCAGACTGATAAAAAAGAAAACAGTCCCGGTCTTCTTAACAGCAGTATTGGCGATAGTCCTGATTGTCGGGGTTACCAACGCATCATCCGGTGATAAATTATTGGAGAAAGAACAGACAAAACTTGCATTAAAGCAGACCCGGGATCTTACAACAAATACGCCCCAAAAAGCTGAAATTGAGATAACTTATCTACTTTATATGGTCCTTATTGGCGCCGTAGCTATTTCAGCAATGATATTGCCGGGGATCAGCGGTTCATTTTTATTGTTATTAATGGGGGGGTATATCGATATCCTGAACGCGGTTTCGAGCCGAAATCTCCCGGTATTATTTGCATTTGCCGTTGGGTGTGTTGTGGGGATCGCCCTCTTCAGCAGGTTGATAAACTACCTCCTGAAAAAATGGCACGACTTAACCATGGGGTTTCTGGTAGGACTTGTAGTAGGATCTTTATGGATGATCTGGCCTTTTAAGACTTCTCAGGTAGTGGGAGAAAAAATCATTTATCTCTCCAATCATCTCCCCGTAACATTTGGAAGATCAGAGATACTAACCGTGATTACGACAATCTTAGGAATATCTGTTGTTACTATCCTGCTCTGGGTTGAATCCAGAAAAGAAAAGGCTTAATTTAGGGCAATCAGCGGTCCCAACCATATTCCCCGATCAACGGCACAAAAACACATCCGCCTTCATCGCGTTGGATGATCTCATCTCCTCTCCTGGTCAATACCAGAAGACGCTGGGAGTAACCGCTTCCAGCCGGGATTACCAACCGCCCGCCCTCAGCAAGTTGTTCCACCAGCGGAGAAGGAATACCCGGTGAACCGGCGGTAACAATAATACCGTCATACGGTCCATATTCAGGCCAACCAAGAGTCCCATCACCCACTTTAATATTTATGTTGTCATAGTTCTTCCGACGAAGCAACTCATCCGTGCGCCGGGCGATAGACTCAATCCTCTCCACGGAATAGACGGTCCCGGCCAGCCAAGATAAAATCGCCGCCTGATAGCCTGAACCGGTTCCAATCTCCAGCACTTTTTCACCGCCGGTCAATTCCAAGCATTGGGTCATTACCGCGACCATGTATGGCTGGGAGATGGTCTGCCCCTCCCCGATCGGTATCGGATGATCCCCGTAAGACTCCGTCAAATCAACTCCTGGGACAAATTCATCTCTCGGCACATCGAGAAAAGCCTCTAAAACACGACGATTCGTAATCCCCCGCGGTTCCAGCTGACGGGCTACCATCATCTGCCGGAGAAGCAATGCCTCATTATTCATCCGATCATTCAAATCTAAACCCAGTTACACAGCTTTTTTTCACCGCAGAGACGCAGAGATCGCAGAGAAATAGGTAGAAGAAATTATCAAAACTATTTTATTCCGGTGGTGCGAAAAAGCAATAACCCAATTAATTATACAGAGTATTATTTTTTTCTGGTTCTCTTCCATTTTGTGTGGGTAATATTTTATATCTGTTGATCAACATCTTGTTCTTTCACCCCAACGGGGTGAAACATTAAAGCCCGGCGAGAATCGCCGGGTACAATAGGTAATTTTGCCACCCGGGCACCCTGAATGGGTGCTATATTATATTCATAAGCTCATATATTTCAATGAGTTTATTAAATCGAGAAAGGGCATGTAGCACCCCGTTGGGGTGCGGGGTTTGGGGTTTGGGTTGGTTTGGATAACCACGGGTGGAACCCGTGGCTTAAACGTATGACCCCGTTGGGGTCCAAAAAATACCCCCAGGGGCTCCAGTATCCGTGGCCTTCATAGCTTAAACGTATGAGACCCTGTTGGGGGCCAAAAAATACCCTGAAGGGGTATCACATTTAAGCCCGGGGAGAATCCCCGGGATATATATACGAACACCACCACCCCAAAAAAAGAACCCCAACGGGGTTCAACATCTAAGCCCAGGGAGAATCCCTGGGTTCAAGGGGAGAATCCCCGGGATATATCCGAACACCAAAAACAAAAAAAGAACCCCAACGGGGTTCAACATCTAAGCCCAGGGAGAATCCCTGGGTTCAAGGGGAGAATCCCCGGGATATATCCGAACACCAAAACAAAAAAAGAACCCCAACGGAGTTCAACATCTAAGCCCAGGGAGAATCCCTGGGTTCAAGGGGAGAATCCCCGGGATATATCCGAACACCAAAACAAAAAAAAGAACCCCAACGGAGTTCAACATCTAAGGCCGCAGAGCACCCCGTTGGGGTGCGGCATGGGGATGTGTTTGGGGGCTCTGTTCCCAGGGTTACACCCTGGGCTATTATGTTGGACGCCGTTGGCGGCCTTCTGTTTCTGCATAGTGTTTACCCACACAAAATGGAAGAAAACCTTTTTTCTTTACTCTGCGTTCTCTGCGGTGAAATTATCTATTTTTTTTGTCTTTGCGGTTGAAATTTCGAAGCAGTAAGATACTTTAAAATTAATCTGAAAAATCTTAATGTATCCATCCCCGGCTTGATCTCACTCACCTGGCCGGTATAGATGGTCTTGATAGGAACCGAGGCAATCTTAAAACCAAGACGCGAAGTTAAAATAAGCATCTCAGACTCCAGATCATAATTCTCAGTAGTAAAGTTAATCCTTTCCAATACCTCTCTTCTGATTAACCGGTATCCGCACTGACTATCCGGTATCTTCTGTCTGCTCAGCCAGGATAATATAATCGACATCGTCCGGTTGGTCCAATATCGGACCCGCGGCATACCAGCGGCATCCGCCAGTCGATTCCCGATAACAATCCCGGCACCGCTCTCTTCAGCGCATTTAATAAACGCCGGCAACTCCGCCGGATCGTGCTGTCCGTCACCATCCAGCACAACAATAGCTTCACTGCCATCCTCCAATAACGCCTCAAACCCGGTCTGAAGCGCCGCTCCCTTTCCCCTGTTATCCTGATGGCATATAACCTCCGCCCCGGCCTCCTCAGCAATCGATACAGTCCGATCGGCAGATCCATCGTCAATCACCAGAACCCGGGAGACAAACTGAAGGGTACCCTTCACAACGTCCGCTATATATTCCCCTTCATTAAACGCCGGAATCAGGACAGAGACGTTTAATGCCGTTAATTCTTTCTGTTGTGGCGTCTTACTCATTTAAAATTTTTCTAAACCCGATATCCAATACAGTTAAATATTTAGAATTACCCAAAGAGTATGACTGGGAACAATTATTTGGGCGAAGACCAAATAAGATCATAGCAATACCACTGATCAAGATTGTCCGCAATACACTCTTCCATCTCCTTAACTAAATTATGGATAATCTCTCTCTCTCTACTCTCCCGGTCCATACTTTGATCCACAGAAAGCGGAGGTCGGAATACCGCCCGGTATCTATGGGTGGATTGGCGGACAAAATAGCCGAAGAAGATCCCGGCATCCGCTCGAACCGCCAGGGTAGCCGGTCCCCGGGGGATATGAGCGGGTGCACCGAAGAAGGTGATCTCAATTCCCCGTTCGGTAACATCCCGGTCTCCCAGAATCAGAACCAGTTGATTCTTCTTCAACGCTCTCAGACTCTTCAAAGCGGCCTGCCCGACCGGGATAACATTCATTCCGGAGAGGGCCCGCTGATTGACAAAGAGGCGGTTGAGCCGGGTATTATGGTGAGAAAGCGCGATCGCGTTGACCGGATATCCCAGAAACGACAGGACCATTCCTCCTAATTCCCAGTTGCCCAGGTGGGCAGTAACTCCGATCGCCCCTTTATCGCCTTGAAGCGCGGCCTTGATATTGTCAGTCCCGGAAAACTCCACCAGTCTCTCTATCTCCTCCTGACTCAGGTGGGAGAAACGGAAAAAATCAACCAGATAGTAGGAGAAGTTCCTGAAATTCTTCCGGATCAAGACACGGATCTTTTTTCGGGCTATCCTGCTCTCCGTATCCTCCCCCAGGTAATCAAAGACATGGATAAGATTGGCCCGGAGATTCCTTTTGCTCCGGAGAGAAAACAGGTAGGTCGCTTCCGCAATAAACGCCCCGAGAGCATAAATCAGGCGGGGAGGTATAACCCTGACCACAATCCGTAAAAGTTCGAATAAATAGTATTTAACCATAATCTAATTTTTTTCTCTGCCCCGAAGCATTAATCGGGGTTCGAAAAAATATGAGTTTGTAAGCATTGAACCAACATTGCAAACATCTCATAAAATAAATTCATGTAATTCGCATACCCTGCAAAATGACCTTCGGTCATCGCGGGGTAAAATTCGGAGTTCTATTTCTTTCTAATTAGTGTCTAAACGAAAACCCCAAAAAGTATAGACCTTGTCATTGCGAGGAACGAAGTGACGAAGCAATCTCCTCACAAACTAAAGAGATTGCTTCGTCGTCCCTCCTCGCAATGACTTGGTTCTCGAGGTTTTCGTTCAGACACTAATTAGCGAAGATTCGCGAGATTCGCAGTTTATTTAAAGAATAAATTTAATTTTATGAGGAGCGGTAAAAAATGCCATAAAATCGATTATATCGTATTATTTTGAAAAACAGGTTTTTTATCCTATTTAGGGCCTGTCCCATTTGGGTATGAGCATTGATAATGAATAGGTTACAATAATTATAGGAATAATAAAAGGAATGATTTTGGCTGAAAAATAAAATAAGGCATGCTATAATTGGATTTTCCGCAAAGAAGCCAATTAAAAAGGAACATGCCTTATTATGAAGAATATACAATTTCAGAGAGAATTGAGTCAAGAACTTCCTGTGGTCATCGGCAACAAGGACTACACCATCTTCCGATCTACCCTGGAAAGGATGGAAGAGATCATCGAATTAGCCCGACTGGATCAAGTGGTATGTGACCACCTTGTTCGGATAACAGAGAAGAAGAGAAAGAAAATAGCCAGGGAGAGAGGAGAAGATTTTTCAGGTCTGTGCCAAAAAACCCTTTCCCGGATCTACCAGATAGGTCAGCAGGCACTTCGCTGCACCATTATCCGACATCTGACTGGAGAGGCATTTAGGCCATTCAGTTGCCGGTTGGCTGACAGTCCGCTGTTACAACATTTTTGTTTGATCGACAGAATTGACGCAGTTAAAGTTCCCTCTAAAAGTACACTGGAGCGTTATGAAAAGATGCTTCCGGAAAATGTAGTTCGGAAAATTCTTGATAGATTGATAGGGGCAGCGAGTGCGAAGCCCGGGGAGGAAGAGAACCAGGAGCTACAATTAGAAAACCCTATCTGTCTGGATGATTATTATCTGGATACGACATGTTTGAAAGCCGACATTCATCATCCTGTTGACTGGTTATTATTGCAGGACATTGTCAGAACGCTGATGAAAGCGGTGAAGTTGATTCGTAATGAAGGATTGAAAAACAGAATGGATGATCCGCAAGTGTTCATTACGGCAATGAACCGGTTGAGTATCAGGATAACGCATACTCGTCGTCAAAAGGGAGGGAGGAAAGCTCGCAAGCAGGTTTTGCGCTTGATGAAGAAACTATTGCAAAAGGTCAGCAGGCATGCTGAGAAACACCGGGACTTATTACAGGAGCATTGGAAAGAAACGGAACTGAGCGAGAAAGAAACCCAGCGGATACTGGAACGGATCGAGGTGGTCCTTGAGCAACTGCCACAGGCGGTAAAAAACGCGCATGATCGGATTATCGGGGATAGAAAGGTAGTGAACAAAGACAAGATCCTGAGTTTATATGACCCGGATCTCCATGTGATAGTTCGGGGAAAGGCTGGAGGAGAGAGTGAGTTTGGTAATAGTCTGCTGTTGGGAGAGCAGGAGGATGGGGTGATTCTGGACTGGAAATTATATCAAGCGCAGGCACCCGGGGATGCGAAACTGCTAACAGAAAGTCTCGAGCGAATGGAAAAAGATTATAGTGGATATCGTCCGAAGAGTGTAACCACGGACCGGGGGTTTCCCAGCAAAAATAATCATGATTATCTCAAAGCAGCTGAGATAATTGATTACATGTGCCCGCGATCGGTAAAAGAACTGGAGGAACGATTGAAGGAAGAGGACTTTTGCGAGCACCAGAAACGTCGAAGCCAAACAGAGGGCCGAATCGGAATTTTAAAAAATAACTTCCTGGGTAGACCGTTACGGAGCAAGGGATTTATGCATCGAGAATTGAGCGTAGCCTGGGGAGTGCTGGCGCATAACTTATGGGTGCTTGCCCGTCTGCCGAAAGCCGCGGAACGGTGCAACGAATATCTAGAAGCGGCTTAGTCCGTTGGTGGGTTTAAGAAGAGAGAACATGGGGGCGGAGCTTGCGCGAAATTGGTCAAATCACTCGAAATTGATAGGACCTGTCCCGGAATAGACAATTTCGCTCAAGCTGGTGGATGGGGTTTTATATCCCATCAGAAAATTTTGGAAAATTCCGGGTTTTGGGACAGGCCCTATTTAATCACATTCGATCGTCTGTTCATTTAAAGGGGGCGAGGTTGGGGGCGAATCGTCGTGTCATAAAATCGTCTTGTCTAAAAAGGAGGCCGAGGTTGGGGCGCAATAAGAAGTAATGTTAATCACCTGTTTCAAAGTTGCCCGAACGAAGTAAGGGCTAAGTCCCTGCTAATTCCTATTCCCCATTCCCAATTCCCCAAATTATATGTTGCGCGGCTTCTCGAGCGGCGTCTGGTTTTCTGATCTTACCTATGGATTCAACCATTCTCTGCCTGAGATTATCATTCCGGAGGAGATCCATCACCAGCTCCACCGCGGTATTCTCATCAGATGCCTGAATTGCTGCCCCATTCCTCTCGAGGAATTCGGCGTTCAATTCTTCCTGTTCGGGGAGCGGATCGATTAATACCATCGGCAGTTTTTTCGCCAGGGCCTCGGCGGTGGTTAACCCTCCCGGTTTTGTCACTATAACATCCGCCACCGCCATCAGTTCGTCAACCGACTCAATAAAACCGAATACTTAAAAATGATGAGAGAGCCTAGATTGGAGACATTTCAAATGAGCATACCGGCTCAAATTCCTCCCGGAGAGCGCGGCTATCTGGACTCTCTCCCGCCGTCCATCCAATGCCAGAATCAAACGCTCCAGCAATACGGTCCCTTCGCCTCCTCCCATCAGTAAAACGACGGGATCATCGGGAGAGAGTCCATACTTTTTTTTCTGAGCGACTGGATTAAGACTACTATTGAAATACGGATGGACCGGGATACCGGTCACCCTTACCCGTTCAGCATCAACCCCCTCTCCAATAACTTGCACTCTGCTCTCTTCTGAAGGAAGAAGATACAGATCAACCTGATTGTCGATCCAGTATCCGTGGACCCTGAAATCGGTCGGTACCACCACCAGTGAATAATTATGTTTTTAAACTTTTCTTACAGTCAGCCGCCAGGATAGCTGGTGTAGCCTGGGTGCATACTACAGTGTCCGGAGCTAATTCCTCCAGTAAAAGGTCAACCTTCTTCCTGAAGATCCGGCGGAGGAACTGCAGGGGACGGCGGAGTCTTTCCTTGACCCGCCGATGGTCATAAACTGAAGTCCAGATGCCGGGGGCGACCCTGACCAGCATACGATAGAGACCGGTTATAATACCACCGACCCAGGCGGGCCAGATCTCCAGCAGATCAAGGCATATAACTTTAAGGAAAGGATCCTCATCCCTGAGCGCGGCCTGAATGGAATAATCGGCCTTCCAGTGCCCCTGACCGACGGAGATATACAATAATAGAATACTTTTGGGGGTCTCAGTCATTTTGTGGGGATAAATTATAAAAGATGAACATCGAACCAGCCTTCGCCAAGGCGAAGGCTGGTTCGACGTTCATTCTTTACCAGGCCTTCAACGTAATTCAACTATCTTAAACGTTATTAAGCGATTTATGATGATCTTAT